>Ga0209118_1000002_pt1 | contig 300154 bp, 280 predicted proteins | sample BlaSpr_A8_Ref_M1_FD_187988 | JGI IMG/M metagenome (GOLD analysis project Ga0209118, IMG submission 187988) | Forest soil microbial communities from Thunder Bay, Ontario, Canada - Black Spruce, Ontario site 2_A8_Ref_M1 (SPAdes) (version 2) | ecosystem: Environmental > Terrestrial > Soil >... | reverse complement strand
CTTTACGCAGCATCTCTGGGAAGCGATCTTCGGTATCCACTTTCACCTGTTCGACGCTGACTAGAAAATCACTTTGACTGCGAACTGAATTTCCCGCGCCGTTGTGGTGGTCCTGGTCAGCGCACCCGCCACGGACGACAGCGTGCCTGTTCCATCGAAGATGTCCGTGTTAGTGGGCATGGCGGGCGGAGCAAAGTTGGCGTGATTGAGAATATTGAAGATCTCGGCGCGGAACTGCACGTTGAACCGCTCTGAGATGCTCTTGATGTGGTTGTTCTTGAATACGGAGAAGTCCAGCTCGGTCAAGCCCGGACCGATCAAGATATTGCGGCCAGCGTTGCCGCGAAGGTTGAAACATAGCGGGAACGGGACGGGCCCTCCTACACTCGGTGGGGCTGGGTCGCAGTTTGCTTTCCAAAAGGCCATTTGTTCCGCCGGGCCGCCCAAGGTAGGAGCGGTGGGAACAGCGAAGCAATTTGTTTTGATGTAATTATTAGGATTCCCCGGATTCGTCAGCGTGTTGCAGCCGGAGCCGCCCAGCCGGTTTGGGACGTCCCAGTCATCACTGCTAAGCGAACCGAGGGGGTCCGACCCGGTTCCGAAAGTAGGAGTGAACGGTACCCCATCACTGGCCGTGAAGATAAGCCCGAGCTCCCATCCGCTCAATGCCCATTGGGCCGGTGCATAGAGCGACTTAGGCGATGGAACCTCCCAGGTGCCATTCAGGACAAACGTGCGCCCTACGTTGAAATCAGACAGGCCGCGGCTCAATCTCGGGTCGAACCAGGGGAGACTGGAGATGGAGTTCCCGAAAGAGTCGCCCGCAACCGACGCCGAGCTGGTGTCAACGCTCTTGCTCCAGGTAAAGGTGCCTTGTACCTGAAAACCGTGGCTCATGCGTTTGGCCAACTGCGCTTCAAGGGCATTGTAGTAAGAGCGGCCTACATAAAACATTCCCCGAATCGATCCAAAATTGGGGTTGAGGGTGCTGGGAGGATTCCCGGCATTGGGGCCTGTGGTGAGATTGCCGGCGGCATCCACTTGCGGCCAGAGATATCCGTAAGGGGTCTTGGTGGGAAGAACGAGGTCAGCCTCATCGACGCGGAAGGGTTGATGCACTCCACGCGACCCTACGTAGGCAACCATTGCAGCCAAAGTCGGAGTAATTTCCTGCTGCACATTAAGGTTCCACTGCATGACGTAATTGCGCCGGGCGTTGGAATCAACATAGGTTGAGCGCAGCGTATTGTTGGGGAACGATTTGATCCCCGAAAAAAAAGTACCCTGCCCGGGGCTGTTGATCGAGGTATATGAGAAAAACGGAGCCGCTTGGGTGGTCAGGAGTATGAACTGATAGGGCAGCGGCTGCACATCGAACATTCCAAATCCGCCGCGAACTGCCGTTTTCCCGTTGCCCAAGGGATCCCATGCAAAGCCAACCCTCGGTTCAAGGTCCTTCAACGTTGGATTACTGAAAAATGGACTGCCCAGATGGGGGGCGGCGTCAGAAAGGTTTCTTAGATTCGCGAGCTTGCCGGCGGTCTCTGTGGGGACCGAAGACATCTCGTACCGCAGGCCCAGATTGAGAGTCAGGTTCGGTTGCCAGCGCCAGTCGTCCTGCACATACAGACCGAACAGAGTCTGACGAAGATTGCGGGGTGAAAGGGTGCTGGCAATTCCACCTTGGAATTTGCTGGGATTGTTGATGAGAAAGTCATGTAAGTTGGCGAACCGCCAGATTCCATTGGGATCGGTATCAGCCACTACATTAAGCATCATGCGCTCCACAGTGCCGCCGAATTTCACCGAATGCTTCCCCTTGGTGAAGAACGCGTCGTCGTAGAGTTGAAGCGAATTCCAATGAAAGAAATAGGTCGGGCTACCTCCAACTCCACCTGTAAAATCGGTAACGCTACCGATTAGAACCTGGGGCGCATCCCGCCCCGCAAACGCCGAACCCCCGACGCCCAAATCCGTTCTGGCTGCGTCCGGATTGATCGCTTTCAGGCTCTGGTTATTGTTCACAGCTTCGTGGTTGCCGCCAATACGGATTGAATTCACAAAACCGGGCGCGAACATGTGAGTCTCTTCTACGGAAACGAACTGTCTCGCAGTCAGAGTGGTGAATTCAACGTTATTCAGGCCATCAGGAGACGAATAGGGAGTCTTGTCAAACATATACGTCCCGAACAGGCTATCCTTCTCGGAAATCCTGTGGTCGACACGTGTGGTAACAAAGTTCTCGTTGACTATCTGCTGTCCGGCGAAAGTGTATTCTCCGGTGTCGCCGTTCCCGATGATAGGTCCGTTAGGCAGATGGTAGAAGGGGAAATACGCCTTGGCCGCCAAGTCGACGCCATTCGCGTCTGTTTTCGGTCCGGGGAGCAGCTGAGTAGTCGTGCAAGGACTACTGGGGTCCGCGCCTTGCGGGAGCGAGCACAACAGCCCGTTACGCGCGTTCTGCGATGGCACGAATGTAAGCGTCGTGATGCCCTTTGACTGCCGGATGCCTTCGTAGTCAGCAAAGAAGAACGTTCGGTTCTTGAATATAGGTCCGCCAATCGCTCCGCCAAACTGGTTCCGCTTGAACGGCGGAATTGTGGCTCCATCGAAGAAATTTCTGGCGTCCAGTGCGCTATTGCGGAGGAACTCGTAACCACTGCCGTGAAATTGATTGGTTCCGGAGCGCGTAATAGCGTTAACGACTCCTCCGGAGGTCTTGCCGTACTCCGCCGAGTAGTTGCTGGTCAGCACGGAGAACTCTTGAATGGCGTCGACGCCCAGGCTTCCTCCCAGAACGCTGCCGGGCGCTCCGTTGGCGTAATCGTTGAGACTAACGCCGTCCAAACGATAGTTGTTCTGTTGGGGCCGTGCGCCTGAAATAGTCAACTGTTGCCCGAAACCGCGATTTCCTCGATCCGTCCCCGACGCGAAGCTGGGCTGGGTCTGGATGGCATTCACACCCGGCTGCAGTTCGGCCAAGTCTGTCCAGCTGCGGCCGTTGAGAGGCAGTTCGCGAACCGTGGTCGCGTTCACCACCGCGCTGATGTCTGAACTGGAGAGCTGCACGGCGGGGGCCTCGGCGGTAACCACTATCACTTCTTTGGTCGCGCTCCCCACGTGCAGGGCAAGATCAAACACTTGCTGCGCCCCCACAGTGAGCGAGATCCCGGTCCTTCTCTCCGTATTGAAACCCCTAGCTGAGATAGTGACTTCGTAGTCTCCGGGTAGCAGGTTTGCGGCGGTATAGAAACCGTCTGGGTTAGTCGCAAGCTGAGTGGTCACCCCGGTGGCCACGTTCTTGATTACCACCGTTGCCTGAGGAACAACTGCACCGGACGAGTCCTTTATGGTTCCTGAAAGAGTGGCTCCCGCCACTTGCCCGCTAGCTGAAACTGAAAGGAGAACTCCTATAATCACAACTACGGCTGTCGCGCGGCCCATCGAATAGACGGTAGAACTTTTTCGAAAGGACACCGGATCACCTCCACAATTGTGGCGCAGCCCAATGTACCTCTGGGGCTGCCTTAAGCCAACATTAATTTTTGTTTAGGTTGACTTCCGAGGTTAGGCTCGGCGGAGATCAAAGGCAGAATCACAGTGAAGGTTGAGCCGGCTCCCGGAGTGCTCTGGCACTCGATAGAGCCGCCCTGGGCGCGGGCGATGGCTTGAGCAATGGCAAGGCCTAGCCCGCCGCTATGGACCTCCCCGCTGCTAGACGGCGCGGCACGGTAGAACCGCTCAAAGATGAAAGGCAGGTGCTTGCTTGAGATTCCGATGCCCTGGTCTTCGAAAACAACACGAATCGTACCGTCCTGCTGCGCCAGAGTTACGCGAACTTGAGTGGCCTCAGAGGAATACTTGATCGCGTTATCGAGAAAGATCAGAAACATTTGATGAAGAAAAGCTTCATCCCCAGAGTAGGCAATCTCCTGGTTCAGCTCCCGTACGATGACAATATTCTTGGTGCGTGCCCGTGAGGTCACCAGGGCGCAAGCCTCTTCCAGAACCTCGTTGATGTAGAGCGGCTCGCACATCAGATGTAGCTGTCCCGCATCAGCCATCGAAAGCGTAAACAGCCCTTCCACGATCCGAGTCAGCTTCTTGAACTCCTCGTCAAAGACGAAGAGATTCTTTTGATATTCTTCGGCACTCCGGGGTTTGGAGAGCAGTAGTTCTGTCTCGCCGTGAAGAACGGCGAGCGGTGTGCGCAGTTCGTGCGAGGCATCCGTCACAAACTGACGCAATTGGCGGACGGCTGAATCGACGCCTTGCAAGAGCTGATTAAACGTCTCTGCCAGGCGACCCAGTTCGTCATAAGGAGAGGATACGGGTAGCGGCGTCCAGAATCCTTGCCGGTTCGTTACCCGCTTTGCCATCAGGGCCGCGTGTTGGGTAAGTGCGTTGATAGGCGCGAGGCTTCGCCCTACATAAAAAGCTGAAATCCCCGCTGTGACCAAGAGACTCAGTGGCAAGAGCAGCAGAGCAACCCTTCCAAAGCTTGTGAGCACACGGTTGGTGCCCAGGGTCGGAATGGCCACCACCAAAACACGCAACTGGTTCGCTTGCTGAAAAGGGATGAGTGCGACGCGCACGGATTGTGCGTCTCCGATGGCTGCAATTCCGAAGGTGGGGCGTGAGACCGCAGGGCTGATTCCGCTCAAATTGATTAGAGTTGTAAGGTTTTTCGAATGTTGAAGAACATGGCCCGTCGCATCCAGGACTTCAAAAAACTCGCCCGGGATGTCCAGCCTGTTTACGTCCTGCGCATTGGGCTCAGTAATAATGTCGGCCACGAGGGGGCGGGCCGTATCGAGCAACTGGCGGTTGAGTTGAGTAGGAACCTCGTGAGCGAGCAAGCCCCAGACTGCAAGGTAGGACCCTGCAAGGAGTACCCCAACCACAGTGGTGAAGAGCAACATCATGCGAAAACGAAGCGTCTTCGTCCTCATGATTCCGGCACTCCCAGGCGGTAGCCGGCTCCGCGAACGGTATGAATCAGCTTGGCCGATCGATTCTGGTCAAGTTTCTGGCGCAGACGGTTGATGTAAACCTCAACCAGGTTGGTCTCGCTATCAAAATGGCAATCCCACACATGCTCGACGATTTCACTGCGCGTGACCAGCGCGGGGGCGCGAAGCAGGAACAGTTCGAGCAGGGCGAATTCTTTGGCAGTGAGGGGAATTATCTCTTGGCCGCGGGTCGCGCGGCGCCGGTGACGGTCCAGAGCCAGATCTGCGTAGCGGAGTCTTGCGTTGCCGCCATGAAAGCCACGCCGAACTAGCGCCCGCACACGCGCCAGAAGTTCTGCCAAGACAAAAGGTTTGGTGAGGTAGTCGTCGGCCCCGGCGTCCAGTCCTTCCACCCTTTGCTCGATCAAAGCTCGAGCCGTGAGCATCAGGACCGGAGCCTCGATCCCCCGCTGGCGTAACTCGCGGCAGACTTCGATGCCGCTGAGACCAGGCAGCCGGACGTCGAGAAGAATGGCGTCGTAAGCGACATCCGTACCCAACTCCAACGCCTTCTCACCCGTTTCCGCTACATCTACGGCGTAGGTATTTTCTTTCAGGGCACGGGCAATAAAGCTGGCAACCTTTCGTTCGTCTTCGACTAAGAGGATCCGCATAAACCCTGTCAAGTATCATCGCATAACCAGGGTCGCTATCAAAGACGCGAGCAGCGGGACCAACTTGCGTGGCGACTTGGCTCGTGCCTCGATACCAAAGGCGCCCTCTTCGCCTTCTTCACTGGACCTCGAAGACAAGGATCTCGGCGTTCGTAGTTCCGTGCTGTGGTACGGCCACGAAGTATCGGTTTAGCTCAGGAACAAGGCGCGCAGTTCTCCCGACGGGACCTGTGGGAACCTTCCCAAGAAGCTTGTAGCCGTCTGGGCCGTTCTGCAAATAAACATCTGCGCTGCCGTCACCCGCGGCATAAATACGTTTGCTAGAGGGGTCGTAAGTCAGGTCGTCGACACCTTTCGTAATTGGCAAGGCGGTGAGTTCCTTTCCGGTTTGCGTGTGAAACACGACCATCTCTCCGCTGCGGCAAGCCACAAACAACCGATGGTTGGCTTCATCGAGGCCCATGGCAACGTTGCCCTTGCATTTGGTCACTGGCCAACTAGCCAGGACTTCTCGTTTGTCGCGATCAACCACTTCGACCTGATTCTTGGCTTTGTTGTTGACATATATCTTCGGGCTCAATTTCTCGAGTGCCATCGCTTCCAGTGTGTCCCCGTCAATCTTGATATCGGTCACCTTCTTGCCTGCGGTGGTGTCGACGACGCTGAACATCGAATAAGTCTGATGGACATCGCCGCCGCCGTTGTCTACGTAGAGGTATTTTGTTGTTGGATCGTAACCAATCGAATCTGAGTCCTCCAGCAACTTCACGCTCGATAGCAGACTGTACGTTGTGCCGTCGAAAATCTTCACGTCCCCTGCGTCGCCATCCGTTATGTATATGCGGTTGAGGTCTTCGCGATACAGCACGGCGTGCGGCCTCCCGACCCCACCTATCGTGCGGATCATTTTGCCGGTCTTGACGTCAAAGACGAGCACCGCCTTGTAGTCCTCCGGGGTAGCGAAGAGTCGGTTACTCTTTAGGTCGATCTCGAAATGATCGAAATTCCCTTTAACTTCCGCAGGCAGCTTGAAGGTCTGGGCGAGCTTGAGGGGCGCGCGCTCCTGACCCTGGGCTTGGACTCCGAATGCTATGAACACCGTCATGAGGATTAAAAGTCGTTTGTTCATTTTCTCTCCCTTTGAGTTCGAGGCACCAAGAAGCACCAAGAATGCCTGTCGAAACCGGCGTGACCCAGCTTAATTCATTCACCGCGATGCGGACTTAAAACAACATTAATTTCTATTTAACTGAAAAACGACAGGATACTAATCTTGCTTGAAAACAGACACCTTAAATCCACTGTCGGCTTCACTTTCCGCTCACTGGTTGGATGGTTCGTTGACTCGACCACCGCGGTGGCGTAACATCCGCCCGGTCAAGCGCCATTTTTTTCGAGCGCTCGAATCCTGATGTGCGAACTCTGGCAGATGATCGATTGTCCGCCGGATGCCTGCAAATCTTATTGGCCCGCTGAAATGCCGCGGTACTGTTGGAGAGACATATGAAGCGAATGCAAGTCGCCATTTTCGCGCTGTTCTTGGCGCTGACGGTCAGCTCCAAAGCTCAAGATCACGCGCCCTTGAAGCTTGTGGAAACCATCCCGTTGCCCGGACTCCACGATGGAGATTTCGACCACTTTACTCCAGATATCGATGGACACCGGCTTTTCCTTACCGCTGAAGCGAATGGGAAAGTCGTGGTTATCGGCACCAGCGCGAACAAGGTGGTCCACACCATTGAAGATCTCGAAGCGCCCCACGCAATTCTCTACCGCAAGGATTTGAAGAAGCTTTTTATCGTGGATGGCGACGCTTCCGCGGTCAAAGTCTATGACAGTGAAAGCTATCAAAAGGTCGGGGAAATCAAAGTCGCCATCGATGCCGATTCCATCGCCTACGATCCTGCTACCAACTACCTCTATGTCGTCGCTGGCGGGAGAGAGGCACATACTCCGTACTCGTTGATCACTGTTATTGATACGAACAGCTCGAAGACGTTGCGCGATATCAAGATCAACACCAACCACGTTGAAGCGATCATGCTCGAAAAGTCGGGAATGCGCATGTTTTGCAACCTCACGGGGGAAAGCGCGGTAGGAGTCTTCGACCGGAACAAATCGACCCTCACTGCTACTTGGCCTCTGCCAGCAGGCGACAAGGCCAACGTTGCGATGGCTTTTGATGAGGCGGATCACCGCCTGTTTGTGGTCACGAGAGAACCGGGAAAGTTGATCGTGCTTAATTCCGACAGCGGAAAGGTGGTCACTAGTTTGCAGGCGGTGGGCATGGTCGACGATATGAGTTACGACGCCCAGCATAAGCGCATCTATTTGGCGGGAGATCAATTTGTGGACGTTTTCGAACAGACGGATCCTGACCATTACGTTCTACTGGCGAAGATTCCCGGAAGCTTTCGCGCAAAGACGGGAATTCTTGTCCCGGAACTGAGTCGCTATTACCTTGCCGTTCCACATCATGGGGATCAGCAGGCCGAGGTGCGGGTGTACGACGTACAGCCGTAAGGACGGCACCGGAAACTAGTTCGTCGGAGGAACAATGGTGTCCAAGGCAAGTCGGCTGGGCTGTAGATCGCTTTGTGTCGCCGCCATGATTGTTCTCGCTCTCTTCTCTTCTTATTGTTTGCTGGCGCAGGAACCCCAGACGCCGCCTCCGCCGCCACTTCCTCCGCCGCAGGCCCGAACGAATGAGCGAGTAGCGATTCGCGCGGGACGCATGTTTGACGGGAAATCAGACGATCTCAGAAAACAGCAGATCATCCTCATCGAAGGGACGCGAATCGTGCAGGTGGGGTCGGCGAGTGACATACACATTCCCCCGGGCACTGATGTGCTCGATCTGACGAATGCGACGGTGCTGCCCGGGTTGATCGATGGGCACACTCACGTCTTCGCCAGCGGCCCCGACCTGGATGAGCAGATGTTGAAAGAGCCTTTGTCGTATCGCACCCTGGAAGCGCTCGTCAATGCCCAGCGCGATCTTTATATCGGGTTCACGACTCTGCGCGACCTGAAGACACTGGGGGGCATGTACGGAGACGTCGATCTGCGAAATGCCATCAACAAGGGGTTGGTGCAAGGCCCCCGCATGCAGGTTTCCGGGCGGGGTTTTCAGACCACGGGTGGATTCCGCCCCAAAGGTTATTCGCGCGATATTCCGTTGCCCGCGATGCTGGAGACGGTCGATTCGCCGTGGGAAGCGCGCAAAGCGGTCCGCGAACAGCTTATGAACGGCGCGGACTGGATCAAATTTTACGCCGCTTATGATTTTACTTTTACGCCGGACGGCAAAATGGTGGTCCCCCCGACGTTCACCCTAGAGGAGGTCCAGGCGTTCGTCGAAGAGGCGCACGATAAGGGTCACAAGGTTTCCTGTCACGCGTTTGGCGGGAAAGGGCTGCGCAACTGTCTGACCGCGGGTGTGGACACCATTGAACACGGAGTGGATCTGTCCGATGACGACATCCAACAATTCAAGGCAAAAGGCATCTACCTGGTTCCGACTCTCTACCACTACCAATTGGACCGGGAACACGACGCCAAGAAATACGGTGGCCATACCGTAGCCGACGTATCCGAGGCAAACTTCCGGCGCGCCGTCGCCGCCGGTGTCAAAGTTGCTTTCGGGACTGGTGTTGGCCCCTTTCCCCACGGTACCCAGGCAAAAGAATTCGGATACATGGTCAAATTTGGGATGACGCCGGCACAGGTCCTACGCGCTGCAACCATCGTGGATGCGCAAATGATGGGATGGGACGCCAACATCGGCTCGATCGAACGCGGGAAATTCGCCGACTTCGTCGCGGTCTGTGGCGACCCGCTGGCCGATATCACGGAACTCGAGCGCGTGAAGTTCGTTATGAAGGGAGGTCAAATCGTACGCAATGATCTGACCTCACCGGGTGGCAAGGGATGCAGCCAGAAGTAAGTCTTCAGAATATCAGGGTTGGAAAATGTTAAGGCGTGACTTTGGGAAAGCCGCTTTGGGCGCGATTGCTTCAACCGCGCTCCTTAATTCCGCAAAAGGTGCGGGAGTTGTGCCCTGTGCTGATTTCCCCAAAACCAGCGGCCTCACAGATTACGTCGGCAGATTTGTCGCGACAACGAAGTACGAAGATATTCCGGAAGACGTAATCGAACTGGGCAAGAAATCGATCCTTGACAGCGTGGGATTGGCGCTGGCCGGATCGATGGCGCAGACCGGCACTCTGTGCCGTCAGTATGTTGAGAATCTCGGCATCCGCGAAGGGAAAGCCACCATCATCGGCTCAGCACGAAAAACTTCTCCGCGTTTCGCTGCTTTCGCGAATGGTGTGTCGATTCACGCCGATGATTTCGACGACACCCAACTCTCCGCTGCGAAGGACCGCGTTTATGGGCTGCTGGTGCACCCGACTGTGCCTGTGCTTCCCGCGATCTTTGCGCTGGCTGAACGTGGAGGCGTCTCGGGCAAAGACTTGATGCTGGCCTATCACTTGGGGGTCGAGGTGGAATGCAAGATCGCGGAATCAATCTCCCCCCGCCATTACCAAGACGGATTCCATTCCACGGGGACCTGCGGACCATTCGGTTCGGCGGCGGCCTGCGCCAAACTGCTTCGCTTCGAACTTTCGCAAATCCTGAATGCGTTCGGTCTGGTGGCGAGCCAGTCGGGAGGGCTGAGAGAAAACTTCGGCACCATGACCAAGCCATTTCAGGCTGGGCACGCGGCGGAAAGCGGGCTTGTATCAGCTGAACTAGTCGCTCTGGGCTGGACTGCGGCAGAGCAAATTCTGGAAGCGGACCGGGGTTTTTTCCACGCTTTCGGAGGATCGTATGATGCGGCGGCCATCATGGACCGTCTAGGTAAGCCGTGGACCTTCGCATCTCCAGGGATTTCATTGAAGCCCTATCCATCGGGATCCCTCGCTCATCCTGCGATGACCGAAATGATGCGCCTCATCGAGGCCAACAACATACAAGCGGATCAAGTCGAGAAGGTCGATGTCGGCGCCAATCACAACGTGACGACGACTCTTCTCCGTCACCAACCGAAAACCGGACTGGAGGCCAAGTTCAGCATGGAATTCTGCATGGCAATCTTGCTCCTGGAACGAAAGGCTGGACTGGGCGAGTTCTCGGACAAAGCAGTGCAGAGAGCCGACGTTCGGGAGATGATCCGAAGGATAAACTTTTATGTGGATCCCGAGGCTGAGAGCGCCGGTTACGACAAAATGACATCCCTGCTGAAGATCCACTTGAAGGACGGAAAAGTCATCGCAGGCCGGGCTGATTTTGCCAAGGGCAGTCCTGCGAACCCCATGACTTTTGAAGAAGCAGCAACAAAATTCCGCGGGTGTGCCGAATACGCGGACTGGCCAAAGGTCAAGGCTGAGAAAATTATCGCGTTCGTCAGAGCGTTGGATTCGGCTCCAGATGTGGGTGCGCTTTCGCCGTTGCTGTCAGCCGAGAAGGGATAAAGTTTGACACAGATGAAAACTTTCAATATTGCAGTCATTGCGGGCGACGGTATCGGGAAAGAAGTGGTGCCGGAAGGCATCCGGGTGCTGGAAGCGGCGGGGCAGCGCTTTGGATTCCGATTCAACTGGCACGCTTTCGATTGGAGTTGTGAAACTTACGTCAAGACCGGGAAGATGATGCCCGCAGACGGTATCCAGCAACTGCGGCCTTTCGATTCGATCTTTCTGGGCGCTGTGGGGCATCCCAGCGTTCCCGATCACATCTCGCTTTGGGGACTCTTGATTCCCATCCGTCGCAGTTTCCGGCAATACGTCAATCTGCGGCCGGTGCGCCTTTTTCAAGGCATTGAAACTCCGCTGAAGAATTGGAGGCCGGGTCAAATTGATTTCTGTATCGTCCGGGAGAACAACGAAGGTGAGTATTCAAATATTGGCGGGCGTCTCTATGAGGGAACCGATGATGAGATTGCGGTTCAACAGACAGTTTTTACGCGGCGTGGAGTAAACCGCGTCCTGCGCTTCGCCTTCGAGTTGGCCCGCAAGCGAAACAAGCATCTGACCTCTGCTACAAAATCAAACGGGATCATCCATACCATGCCGTTCTGGGACGAATGCTTTCATGAGATGGCGGCGGAATATCCAGATGTACGTACGGACCAGTATCACATCGACATCTTGACGGCTCATTTTGTACGCCACCCGGACTGGTTTGATGTGGTCGTAGGCTCCAATCTTTTCGGAGACATTCTCTCCGATCTGGGCCCGGCAGTAGTCGGATCGATCGGTATCGCTCCCTCCGCGAATCTCAATCCGGAAAAGGAATATCCATCCATGTTCGAGCCCGTCCACGGCTCGGCGCCCGATATTGCCGGGAAAGGAATCGCGAATCCCATAGGGCAGATCTGGTCGGGCGCCATGATGCTTAGACATCTTGGTGTTCCGGACGCCGCGGATGCAGTCGAAAACGCGATCACGGAAACCCTGGCGCGATCTGAAATTCGTACTACGGATATAGGAGGAAACGCGACGACCAAAGATATGGGAGCAGCGATCGCCTCGGAGGTGAGCAGGAAAAAGTAGGTCAACTCGGCGGCCGGAATCAGCCTTGCAGCATTCTTTCAATCCTTCCTTGAAAGCGAGGAAGAAAGCGATTACTGAGAATACCTAAAGTCCTATGATCACTCCCAGTGATCGGAAATCTAAGATCTGGTCGGTAGTACGCGTCTCCAGCGGAAATTTTCTGGAGATGTACGACTTCATGGTCTTTGGCTACTACGCCTCCGCGATCGGCAATGCGTTCTTTCCCAGCGGAAATCCATTCGTGTCGCTGATGTTGTCGCTGATGACCTTTGGGGCCGGGTTTCTGATGCGCCCCCTCGGAGCCATTGTGCTCGGGGCGTACACCGATCGCCATGGACGCCGCGCCGGCCTCATTCTGACGTTGGGCCTGATGTCTGTTGGGATCGTTTCCATAGCCTGCATGCCCGGATACGCGACCATTGGCCTGTTGGCACCATTGCTTGTACTGGTCGGCCGTCTGCTTCAGGGTTTTTCGGCAGGAATGGAATTGGGCGGCGTCTCGGTTTACTTGTCCGAGATCGCAACGCCGGGGCACAAGGGCTTTTATGTCAGCTGGCAATCGGCGAGCCAGCAGGTGGCCGTCATGTTCGCCGCACTGATGGGAGTCGTGCTGAGTTCGATTCTGCCGCCGCAGAAAATGATGCTGTGGGGATGGCGTGTTCCGCTGCTCCTCGGTTGCGTGATTCTTCCGTTCCTCTTCAGGCTCAGGCGATCCCTGCAGGAGACGGATGAGTTCATCGCCCGCAAGCACAGGCCGAGCACGTCGGAAATCCTGCGCTCGCTTACTGCCAACTGGGGGATCGTGGTCATTGGAACCATGATGGCGACGATGACGACCGTGTCTTTCTACATGATCACGGCTTATACGCCAACGTTCGGCAACTCGGTGCTTCATCTGGCGACGATGGACAGTCTGATCGTCACCCTTTGCGTTGGTGGCTCTAATCTCTTCTGGCTCCCGGTAATGGGAACGCTGTCCGACAGGGTGGGGCGCCGGCCCTTACTCGTCGTTTGCACAACGCTGATGTTGGTCACGGCCTATCCGGTGATGTTATGGCTGGTTGGCGCGCCATCTTTTTCGCGATTGCTGACGGTCGAACTCTGGCTCTCTTTCATCTTCGGCAGCTACAATGGAGCTATGGTCGTTTTCCTGACGGAGATCATGCCGGTCACGGTGCGGACATCGGGTTTCGCGCTTGCCTACAGCCTGGCCACCGCGGTCTTTGGCGGATTTACGCCTGCGATAAACACGTATTTGATTCACGTCACCGGGAATCGGGCGGTTCCGGGGTTGTGGTTGTCATTCGCGGCCGCCTGCGGTCTCGTGGCCTCGCTTTTGGCCAAGCCTCAGCCAGTGGAAGGCCTCTAGACTGACGTTCCTTCTCTGACCCTGAGGGTGCGCAAGAGGACCGAGGAAGGTGAGACTCGTGATTTCCCTTCAGCTTTGATTAAGGTGAGTTTGGATAAGAAGGGGTTGGAGTTTTCAAGAACGAGGAAAAAGTGCTTAAGCGTCACTGGCTAATCGCAATCGGAACGATAATCCTAGTCTCCGTCTTCGCCGCTTTCGAGTTCAGAGGGCAGGAGAAACCGCAGTACTTCGCGGCAAAGGCCGAGCGCGGGGACATTCGCGAGGTCGTGGAAGCGACGGGCACGATCAATGCCGTCATCACGGTCCAGGTCGGCTCGCAGGATTCGGGAACGATTTCTCATCTCTTCGTAGACTTCAACTCCCGGGTCAAAAAGGGGCAAGTGGTCGCGCAGATTGATCCTGCTCTATTCGAAGGCGCTGTGCTGCAAGCCAAGGGAGACCTCGCCAATGCGAAGGCCAACGTGGCCTCGGCCAGAGCCAATCTGGAAAAGGCGAAGGCAGCCGAAATTCAGACCAAGGCGGATTACGAACGTACGGTCGGCCTGGCCAAAGAAGCGGTGATGAGCCAGCAGCAACTCGATCTGGCGAAAGCCAACTACGACTCTGCGGTGGCAGCCGTTTCCGCGGCCGACGCTCAAGTCACGCAAGCTTTGGCTCAGGTACAGCAGAAAGAAGCTGCCCTGACCGTGGCCCAGACGAATCTCGACTACACCACGATTCACGCTCCGATTGACGGTACCGTAATCGCTCGGAACGTGGACGTCGGCCAGACTGTGGCGGCATCGCTACAGGCGCCGACGCTCTTCACGATCGCGCAAGACCTGACCAAGATGCAGGTTTATGCCAGTACAGACGAGTCGGATGTGGGCATGATCAAGACCGGGCAGGTCGTCACATTCAAAGTGGACGCATTTCCCCGCGATACGTTTACCGGGCGGGTCTCCCAAATCCGAATGAACGCGACTACCGTGCAGAACGTCGTTACTTACAATACGGTGATTGATTTCGACAACCCCGATCTGAAGCTCTTCCCCGGCATGACTGCTTACATCACGATTCCAGTGGCTTCGACGAGCAATGTCTTGAGCGTGCCGAATGGCGCATTGCGCTACAAACCCGATCTGAAAGCGGAAGAAATCCGCGCGCTGTATCAAAAGTATGGACTGGATGATAAAGCCAATGCGGAAGTTGCCAGCGACAGCCCAGGGAGCGGTGCTGCGGGCAAACAATATCGTGCCCATGCGCCCGGTCAAGAGGGTGGCGGAAGCGCTGCCGGCCCTGCACGGACGCCGCGCCTTGATATCGCGGTACTTTGGAAGCTGCATGCAGACAACACGCTCGAACCAGTTAGAATCCGCACCGGCATCACCGACCACACGGTCACAGAGGTCGCCGAGATTCTCAAAGGACAAGTAAAGGAAGGTGACGAACTGGTCACGGGTTCGATGACTGCCAGCAAGACCTCGGGTCCGGGCATGGGTGCAGCACGCCGGTAATCGGTGAACCGCATTACAAAGCGGCTGACAGAAGTAATTCCACATGGCGACAACCTCACAACCCGAGGCAAATCTCACGGCCAAGCCGGATAGCGAAACGGTAATCCTGGTCCAGGAGATTCACAAATACTACGAGTTAGGGGAAACGCGCGTGCACGCCTTGCGCGGCGTGAGCGTCGAAATTGCGCGCGGCGAGTTCGTGACCATCATGGGCGCCAGCGGCAGCGGCAAGTCGACGTTCATGAATATCCTGGGCTGCCTCGACAAACCCAGCACCGGACGCTATCTGCTCGAAGGCGTCGAGGTTTCCAGCCTCAGCAAGAAGGAACTGGCCGCCATCCGCAACCACAAAATAGGATTCGTTTTTCAAGGGTTCAACCTGCTATCTCGGACTACCGCCCTCGAGAACGTCGAACTGCCTACCCTGTACGCCCGCATCAGTAAGTCAGAAGGCGAAAAGCGGTCGCGCGAGGCGCTTGCGCTCGTCGGACTCGCAGACCGCGTCGCGCATTTCCCTTCACAGCTTTCCGGCGGTCAACAGCAGCGAGTAGCGATCGCCCGTGCCTTGGTGAATCGACCCTCGATTCTGCTAGCGGACGAACCCACAGGCAATCTCGATAGCCGCACCTCAGTCGAGATTATGGACATTTTCCAGAAACTAAACGATGAGGGCTTGACGATTGTGCTGGTGACGCACGAACCCGACATCGCGCAGTTCGCCAAACGCAGCATTCAGTTTCGTGACGGCAAAATCCGTCGCGATGAGCGCATCCAGAATCGGCCTCGGGCATCTGAGGTTATCAAGAACCTGCCAACGTTGGAGGACTGAACCGAATTATGGATCTGCTCGCAATCATCCGAATCGCGATGCGGGCCCTGGCGCGCAACAAGATGCGCTCGGTACTGACCATGCTGGGCATCATCATCGGCGTGGGGGCTGTGATCGCCATGCTGGGGGTAGGGCAAGGTGCGCAGCAAACGATGCAGGAACAGATTCAAGCGATGGGCTCGAACCTGTTGTTTGTAGGCGCAGGAACGGTCACCCGCAGCGGCATGCACATGGGCTGGGGCTCGACCAAGAGCCTGATCTACGATGACATGCTGGCCATAATGCGGGAATGCCCAGCGGCCCATGCGGCGGCCCCAGGCAGCACTTCCAGCGGGCAGGTCGTCTTTGGCAACGATAATTGGGCCACACGCCTGAACGGCACCGAGCCACAATATTTCGATATTCGCAGTTGGCCGTTTCAGGAGGGATCTCCTTTCACGCAAAATGATGTAGAGATGTCTGCCAACGTCGCAGTAATCGGCGAAACCGTTCGCAAGAACCTCTTCGGCGCGACCGATCCCATCGGACAGACTATCCGCATCAACAACCTGCCATTCCGTGTGACCGGCATTCTCGTTCCCAAAGGAACATCCGCTGCCATGGGCGATGACCAGGACGACATCATCCTGGTTCCGCTCACGACGCTGCAGAAAAAGATTACCGGCCAACCCTGGTTGCGCTGGATCATGGTTTCAGCCGTGTCGCGGCAGGGCAGTTATGCGGCGCAGGAGCAGATTGCGGCGCTCCTCCGCGAACGTCATCGCATCCGCGCGGGGGACGATCCTGATTTTTTCGTGCGAAATCTCGCCGACATGGCTGACGTCGCCGACGAAGCAGGCCGCGTCATGACGTTGTTGCTGGCTTCAATCGCTAGCGTGTCGCTCATCGTTGGCGGCATCGGCATCATGAATATCATGCTGGTTTCCGTGACCGAGCGCACTCGCGAAATCGGTCTTCGCATGGCGATTGGCGCAACCGAGGGCAACGTGCAGCAGCAGTTCCTCATCGAGGCGGTGGTCCTCAGCCTGATGGGAGGAACGTTGGGCATCCTGTTCGGGTTAGGCGCTTCGTACGTGATTACGCAGACGCTCGGCTGGCCGGTTCTGGTTTCACCAATCGTGATCGCCATCGCAGTCGTGTTCTCGATGGCGGTGGGAGTCTTTTTTGGATTCTATCCCGCCCGCAAGGCAGCCCAGTTGGATCCGATTGAGGCTCTTCGCTACGAATGAGAGCCCATCGTTTTCCTTCCGAAGTGGAGCGGCAGGTCAAAAAGTTTCTTGTGCGACCCCAGCTTATTCGTAACGGAGACCCTGGATTGGATCGAGCTGTGATGCCTTGCGAGCAGGATAGAAGCCAAACAGAATTCCTATTCCGGCGGAGAACAGCCCACCAATGGCAAATATCTCGTAAGAAAGTTTGGTTGGCATTTGAAAGAGATTTTCCACCAATGCGGACGAGAAGAAGCCAGCTAACAGGCCGAGCAGGCCTCCGAGCAGGCTCAGTGCAATGGCCTCGCTGAGGAATTGTAGTTGCACATCCGATTCGGTAGCCCCAACAGCCAGCCGCAGCCCGATTTCCCGTGTGCGTTGGGTGACTGACACCAGCATGATATTCATGATGCCGATGCCACCCACGAGCAAGGATAGAGACGCTACGCTGGCCAACAGTATGGTCATAATCCGGCTGGTCGCGAGCTGCGCCTGAACTACATCTTCCGGCCGGCGGATGTTGAAATCGTTGTCTTCTGCTGGATTGAGATGGTGCCGTTCCCGCAACAGGCCCACGATCTGCTTGGTGGCCTCCGGCATGGCTTCTCGGGAGACAGCCGAGCAGAAGATATCGTCCAGCCAGAATGTTCCCGTAATCCTTTTCTGCACCGTCGTAAACGGCATCACGATAAAGTCGTCCTGATCCTGCCCGGTCGCGGAAAAGCCCTTGGCCTGCAAAACTCCGACTACCTTACACGGCATACTCTGCAGACGGACGACCTTGCCGATTGGATCTTCGTTGCCCAGTAGATTGTCCACGACCGTCTGGCCAAGGACACAAACCGGCGCAGCCGCATCTACGTCAGCGTCGGTGAAGAAAGCCCCTAATCTCATGTTCCATCTTCGAATCTGCAAAAACGCGGGGGTGACACCTCGAAACTGGGTCGCCCAGTTTTCCCCCTCGTAAATAACCTGCAGGTGTCCGTCCGCGTTGGGAGACATAGTTTTGATTAAGGGGACCTGCTGCACGATTGCCGTGGCGTCGGCGAGAATCAAGGTGCGATCGCCCCGGGCTCCGTAGCGGACACCATTTCTGGCGCGGCTTCCGGCCTCTATCCAAATAAAGTTGTCACCCAGGTTTTGCAGTTGCTTCTCGATGCTGCTGCTGCCGGCGTTTCCAATCGCGACCACGCAGATGAACGCGCCCACTCCCACAGAGATGCCGAGAATCGTAAGCACACTTCTGACCCAGTTACGCCTTAGCGCAGCGGTTGCTTCCCGGACTATGTTCTTGAAGTTCATCGGAGCCGCGTCAAACGGCGAGCCATTGCATAAAAGTGGCTGCCCGATATTATGACGTAGATAAGTGGATTTTAACCTAACTGCATCCCAATACTCGATTGCAGTCTGAGTTTGGGTTCGCCAAAGTGTATTTGATCGACACACTGCAAAGCTGCTCTGTCACCGTAGTTTCTTCCCGCGACATGGACTACCTCACCTTCCCCATAGCGTGCTTTCAGCGACCTTCGTGATCTTTCCCGAACCCACTTACGCAATACACAATGAGAAGTTCATCGGTGGAAGTTCCAATCTTGTCCGCCAAATCCGTGCCGGAACCTGTTTCTAAAGGCTCGGATGGTGAACTCTAAGCGACTAGAAATAACGGGCGATCGTCATGAAGTGTCGGATTATCGCGGTCCTCGGCACGAGGCCGGAAGCAATCAAATTAGCGTTGGTAATTCACGCCTTGCGCCAGCGCTCGCAAGAATTTGAGACTGCCGTGGTTCATACCGGTCAGCATCGCACGATGCTCGACCATGCCCTGCAATTTTTCAAGATCAAGCCCGACTTTGACCTGGATGTAATGCGTCCAAATCAGACGCTCAACTCCCTGACCGCACGCGTACTGGACACGGTGGAGAATGCGTGCCGCCGCTTTGAGCCGAACATGGTGCTGGTGCAAGGCGACACCACCACTGCTTTTGCCTCCGCCCTGGCTGCTTACTACTGCAAGATTGCCGTGGGTCACATCGAGGCCGGCCTGCGAAGTCATAACCTTTACGACCCGTTTCCGGAAGAAGCCAACCGGCGGCTGGCTTCCGTGCTGACCGAGATTCACTTTGCGCCTACTGCATTGTCGCGGGACAATCTGCTAGCCGAGGGAGTAGCTGCCGAGAAAATCGTGGTTACGGGCAACACCGTGATTGATACCCTGCGCGCCCTCAGCATACTGCCACATTCCTGGGAAAACACTCCCCTTGCCGGTATCCCGAACGACAATTCCCGGCTGGTGCTAGTTACCTCCCATCGGCGGGAATCCTGGGGCAAAGACCAGGAAAATATGTGTATGGCGCTTAAAGATCTGGTTAAGCAGCATCCCGACATTCGTGTCGTATATCCCGTGCACATGAATCCCAATGTGCGAAGTACGGTGAATTCGCTGCTGCAGAACACGGACAGAATCCACCTGACGGAACCGCTCGACTACATTACGTTCGTCAGCCTGCTGCGGCGTTGTTTTCTGGTGCTAACCGATTCGGGCGGCATTCAGGAGGAGGCGCCCACGTTCGGAAAACCAGTGCTGGTGCTGCGCAAGCTGACGGAGCGTCCGGAAGCCTCGCAGTTTGGCATGGCCAAAATCATCGGCATGTCGCGTGAGGGAATATTCAATGAGACCACGCACCTGCTCAACGACGCGGATGCGTATCAGGATATGTCGGAGGGCGAGAACCCTTACGGAGACGGTCATAGTTCGGAGCGAATCGTGGAGGCCGTCGCCCGCTGGTATGCGAAGAAGACTCCATTGTTAGAGGCCGACAAGCAGTTCAAGCTGGCGCCCCGGCCGCAGCCTCTTCGCCGGAAGAGCGACTCCGAGGAAAGTGCACGCAAGGCTGCCGCGGCAGGCAAGGAGTGACCACGCAGAACCTGCGTCCCGGTTGTGGTTGCGCGCCATGATTTATGTTCTCTACATCATTGTTTTCGTCATCTGCGTCTACACCGGCCGCCACTACTGGTTCACGCTAAATCGCCTATTCGGCTTCCAGAGGCACCCTTACATCGACATTGACACAGCGGACTGGCCGCCTGTCACCGTGCTGGTAGCTGCTCACAACGAGGAAAAGGTCATCGCGCACATTCTCGACGCCTTGATGACGGTCAAGTATCCCGAGGACAAGATGCTGGTGATTCCGGTGAACGACCGTTCGACCGACCGCACCCGCGAGATTATCGACAAGTTTGTGCAGGACTTCCCCGGGCGCATTCAGCCGTTCCATCGCGTCGAGGGCAAAGGCGGCAAGGCTGCGGCCCTAAAAGATGCCATGCAGTTGGTGAATACCGAGGTCATCCTGATTTTCGATGCCGATTACATCCCAGGTGCGGGACTGATTAAGCAACTCGTGGCGCCGTTCTTTGATCTGGAAGTCGGCGGCGTCATGGGCCGGGTGGTACCGCTGAATGCCGGCACGAACTTGCTCACACGTCTGTTGGATCTGGAACGGTCGGGCGGCTACCAGGTGGACCAGCAGGCCCGCATGAACCTCCGCCTCGTGCCCCAACATGGCGGCACGGTGGCGGGAGTGAGATTGAGTGCCTTGCGGGAGGTTGGCGGATGGAATGAGAATTCACTGACCGAAGACACTGACCTGACCTATCGCTTATTGCTGAACGGCTGGAAAACCGTGTATCAGAATCGGTCCGAGTGCTACGAGGAAGTCCCCGAAGTTTGGCCGGTTCGCATCAAGCAGATTATGCGCTGGGCCAAGGGCCATAACCAGGCCATGATGGCCTACGGCCCGCGCCTGCTGCTGGGAAAACATCGCGCTACCCTGCGGGAACGGATTGATGGGACATTGTTGTTGGGAGTGTATGCCATGGCGCCGATCACGCTGGTCGGCTGGGCGCTGGCGCTTGGTGTGTTCTACCAGGGTGTAGCTCCACTGCACGGCGTTATAGCCCTACTCTCCCTGACCGCCTATGCCGCGCTCGGCAATCTTGCCGCTTTCTTCGAGATAGCCGCCGCCGCCCGGCTGGATGGGACGCGCAAACGAATCTCCCTGTTGCCATTCCTCATTCTGGGATTTGGCGTGAGCATCTTTTCTGTTTCTCGCGCCGCAGTGTCGCAAGTAAGCGATCTTGTGACCGGAGCCGAGTTCCACTGGGATAAGACCGAGCGCTTTCGGAAGGTCTTGTGAATCCCTATCTCGCAGTGGCCGCTTTGGTCTTTGTGGTCAGCCTGATGTTCACGCTGCCTCTCGTCCCCGCGTTGGTGGAGTTGCGACGCAAGTCGGACGCGCGGCCGCTGAACGTCGTTCAGCAAAACTCCGGAGAGATCCGCCATTTTGCCAATAGCTTTCGAACCTATCTCAAAGGACTTGAGCCAATCATGCAGCGCTGCGTGGCCGCCGGGACCACGGCTACCGCCTCCCTTCCTGACGGCGAGGAATACGTTGTGCTAGGCCGCGCCGACAAACCGCTGGTGCTTGCGCTCCAGCAGCGAGACGCAACCCACCCGGTAGTGATCGCGGCCGGCCTTGACCTTATCGTGCCTCCTGAGGCTACTTTCTCGAAGGACATCTATGCGGGCGGCCAATTCACGGGTGGAGACCAGAACAACTACCGGGCGATCCTGGGAGAAAAAGATGTTCACCTGGGCGCTTCCAGTCGTGCGATGCGTTGGGTTCATGCTGTAGGGGAGTTCACGGCCGACCTCGGGTGCAGGCTCTACGGGCGTATTTCCTCGGACTCGCTCATACGACTGCACGCCGATTGCACTTTTCTGCGGCTGAACGCTCCCCGCATTGAGATCGGGCGCGTGGCCATTAGCGGGGATGCAGTCCCGTCGAACTCGATCATTCCCGCAAACACGGGCTCGGGGATGTCCCGTCGTTTCTTGCATGACGGTGACTTCGAGGTTCAGTCCGGCCAGGTCATCACCAACGACATCGTAATCCGAGGCAAGCTGCACATTCATTCCGGTGCGCGGATTTGCGGCAGCGTGAAGAGCGTTAAGGACATGGCGCTCGAGGACGGCGTTTCGGTGGAAGGAAGCCTGATCAGCGCAGGCAAGATGCGCATTGGCCCGCACTGCGCGATTCACGGACCGGTGGTTGCCGAACGCGAGCTAGCCATCGCAACCGGAGCTCGATGCGGCACCCTGGAACATCCGACAACGGTCAGCGCGCCACTTATCGAGGTAGAGGAAGGCGTAGCGGTGTTTGGCACGCTGTGGGCCCGGGAGCACGGTCAGGTGGTGATCAGCCAATGAAGCGCCGTCGAACCATCCTCGCAACCAGCAGCGTCATTCTTGTGGCCCTGATCGCATGGTCTTGGGCGACGCACGACCGCTTTCGCTCCACTGCCGACCGCTTGCTCCTGTTGGTGCCCGACGGCATCAGTTTCTCCAATCCCAAAGTAACCATGTGGCTTGACGCAGGCAGCGAAGAAGGACTTCATGTGGTCCCGGTGCATGACTCCGAATTTCTCCGGCCTCTATGGGGAGAGTCCAAGTGCGCGGGAGTGATTCTGCCGGATTCCATCCACCAGCAGGCTAGTGATCTCTTCATCGCCACTCTGCATCGTTTTGTTGCCGAAGGCGGGAAACTCATGCTGGTCTACGATGCCGGTACGTTCTCGCTGAATGGCACTTATGCAGCCGGCCGTTCGCGGCTGTCGGACCTGGCGGGTGTGGATTATGCTCTCTACGACAAGCTTGAAGATAAGACGATTCAATGGAGCAAGGTCACCAGCACCAATGCAATTGTTAGTCAGATGGAAATACCGCCCGGAAAGTACTCTCCGTTCCATGCGGAGACCGGCGCCTCCGCTCCGAAAGATGGTTCCCCTGCCTCTGCCGACGGAACTTTCGAGATTGGGCTCAGGCGCTACAAGTATGGCGATCTGCAGTATCCCAGCTTCGTAACTTCAGGCAACTACGCCGGTGAGGTTCTGTTTCACTCCACTAATGGACTCGTAGCCGGGGAACAGGCCTATCGAAAAGGTTCGGTCTTGTTTGTAAACCTGCCTCTCGGATATCTGAAAGGCAGCACCGACGGGTTGCTGCTGCACGTCTTTCTGAGGTACTTCGCGGGGCATGTGCTGTCTTTACCCTATTTAATGCCCGTCCCTGATGGAGTCGGAGGGCTGGTCTTGAACTGGCACATTGACTCCAATGCCGCAATCAAGCCGATTCAGGAGATGAGTTCGTGGACATTGCTGCAACAGGGACCGTATTCGATTCACATTACCGCCGGGCCCGATGATTCGAAAGCCGGGGACAGGAAGGGCTTTGACGTTGACCACAATCCCGTCAGCCAGGACCTGATCCGCAAATACATGGGCCTGGGTTATGAAATTGGCAGCCACGGCGGCTGGATTCACGACTACTTTTCTGCCCACGTGGAAACCGACAATCCGAAAGACCTCGAACAGTTTCTCGCGCTAAACAAGAGTTCGCTGGAGCGAGTTACCGGGAAACCGGTTGCCGAATATTCCGCCCCCAATGGCAATCAGCCGCCCTGGGTTACTCACTGGCTGGAGGCTCACGGCTTTGTGGCCTACTACTTCACTGGCGATACCGGAATGGGTCCTACCCAGGGTTATCGCAACGGCGAGCGCGAAGGCCACAACGTCTGGGCTTTTCCAATCCTGCATCTGGATCGGGCCGCAGGTTTCGAGGAAATGAGTACGGAAGGATATTCCAACTCTGAAATCGAGCGCTGGCTTGCAGCTATCACCGACTTTGCGACCGAACACCGGTCCGTGAGGCTGGTCTACTTCCATCCTCCCGGAATTCTGCAATATCACGATCTGGTGGATCGGTGGGTGGAACAAACGGGTCGCTTGAAAGCAAGCGGCCGATTTCGCTGGTACACCATGACCGAGCTCGCCAACTTCTTGAATTCCCGCAAGCAAGTGAAATGGAAAATGTCGGACAACCGTGGCCTGATCACGGTCGAAGCAACTCATCCCCAGACCCTTGATCACGAGACGTGGAGGATTCCAGCCAGGTTTGCCCAACCGAGAATCGTCGAGGGCTCGGCCAAGGTGGTTCGAGATAACGACGCCTGGATGATTATTGCCGACGAGGGGAAAGACCTCCGATTCGAGACCGAGGCACTGACCAAATGACGATCAAGAACCAACGCCGGTGGCGATTTGCGGCGGTGCCTTTGCTCTTGAGCTTTGCGATTTTGCCGGGCTCACGGGCCCAGGACAGTGCTGCTTCTGTCAGTCCCCGTTCCGTCAACCCAGCTTCAGTCGACCCAGCATCGGCCAGTTCTATTTCGGCCAATCTTACTTCGGATAATCCCGCGCAAGCCTCTCCACAGCAGCCTGGCGCTGATGTCCCGCCGCCAGCTGGGCCGAAGCAGTTGAGCAACTATGTTGAAGCTGGCGGCGACTATCTGGGTCTGACCAACGGCTTCGGCCACTGGGCAGGTGGACATGCTCGCGGTGTGGTCACCAGGGGCAACAATATCTGGAATGCTGAGGTCAACGGTCAGCACGAATTCGGCGACGCTGGCGTATACCTGGCTGCTGGCGATACCTACAACTTTAATCCCGACTGGTTCGGCTCGCTGACGGCTGGTTCCAGTGTCGGCGGCTTTTTCTGGCCCCGCTTCCGGGCCGATGGATTCATCAATAAGAAGTGGATGGGTCGCAAGCAGTTAATCTCCACTTTCGGTTTCGGTTACTACGCTGCCAAGGACGTTCACCGCGATCACAGCTTCTTCATAGGCAGCACTTATTACTTCACCAAGCCCTGGATTCTTGAAGAAGGAATTCGCTTTAACATCAGCAATCCGGGATCGGTCTTCTCGCCGGCAGCTTTTGTGGCCGTGACCCAGGGACGAAACCAGCAGCACTACATTACGCTTCGCGCTGGTTTTGGCAAGGAGGCGTATCAACTCGTCGGGCCGATCGTGACCCTTACCGATTTCGACAGTCAGACTTTAACCGTTACGTGGCGACAGTGGGTGGGTACAAACTGGGGTGTAAATCTGGTGGGGGACTACTATCACAGTCCCTTCTACCACAGAGGCGGAGCAAGCTTTGGATTCTTCCGGGATTTTTGAGCGCCGCGAGCGATCTGCCAGGGGACTTGATGTCTCGAAGCTGGCGGATCCTGTCCGTACTCGCGGACATCGCGGCGGCGTCATCCCCATGCACCGCGCGCTCGCCCACTTCCGCCTCGGTCCCATGAACCTGGTTATCGCCATCTTTCTTTTTGTATTCTTTTCGTCTATCTGGTTGGTATTTCTGCCCAAGGTTTGCCAGTTCTGGAGTCGTGTTCTGGCACTTGGGATTTGGATCTTACCTTTGCGCGCTGAACTCGGTCTGGCGGAACATCACCTGACCCCTTTCATCCGCTTCGACATTCCCTACCTTCGTATGGAGCCTGTGCTACCAAGCTCTCAAGCCTGGTGGTTGACTTGTGCCGCCACGTTAGCGCTCTTTGCAGCCAGCTTTCTTTTGTCCGGCAAACTCATCCCCGTCATGTATCTGCTACGTGGAATTTTGCTGGTATTGGGGACGGCCCTGTTGTATTTTACGCTTCTGCCGGCGCGTTTTCCCCACACTCCGGACAGCTATATGGAAGGACTCGTCACTGCTGGAATAGCATTGATTTCCACGGTTCCGCTTTTATTCGCATTGACTTATTACATCTTTGATTTCGGTTTGCTGAAAAAGGCATTCCTCACCGCCATCACCATGACTCACCTGGCACTGTTCCTGCCTCTGCAAGTCCTTCTGCAGGCTCTGTTTCTGCAAAAAACGGTTCTCTTCATGCCCGTGCTCTACATTATCTTCGGCATGCCCATAAACATTCTGATCATCATCGCCTTCTACTCATGGGGAATGACTTGGTTCTTCCGATCAGCCAGGGAGGTTTGATTGAGCCCGCAATCGCTGCCCCAGAATAACTTGGAAACAAATCCCCCGCATGAGGGATTCCAGCTTCCGGCCATTTCGATAACTGCTAAGCTTGGGACTCCTGAAGATCAAGCCGCAATTGTCGAAGTTTGGTGGCCTTCTCTGGGTCAATTCCGGGCTGCAGATCGGTTTCTTCCAAGAAGTAGCGCCAACCCGCGCTTCGGTCTTCCTGGCTCTGAGACCATTCGAAATCGTTGAGAGCTCTTTGCCCACTCTCGGTTCCTTTGACCACGGCCATAACCCCGCCAGACTTGTAGGTTCTCTCGTTGAACCGAATGATCGCGAATGAACGGTCAGAGTTGTTTGTCATTTCTGATTTCCTAGGAGGAGATTCGAACGGGCAAGCATGTTTGCCCTCGAATGAGAACACCGCAAAATCCTCGGGTCACGGCAATCTCGTCAAACGGCTGCCCAATAACTCTTCGCCGCCAAAATACTTTTCTCCAGGGATTTGGTAAATGGCCTCTTGGTGGTAATTGGTAGCACGGGTGGGGTAAGGTGACTACGAACCCGGAATTCACAACAAGTTCACAAGCAGGAGTCCGCCAACGAGGACTCCTTTTTCATTCAGCACGACTGCATTGCTTGGATAAATTCCTGCAGATACGGGACAAACCTTGAGTTGACAAGAATTGCATCCCGAGTTAGCCTCGGGCGAAAGTCCTGACGGATGGTTAATTCTGTCTTCGAAAAGGGGGCGCATGAAGAACCATGGAGTGTGCTTGTTGGCGTTGTCAGTTTTCATTTGCCTGGCGGGAACCAACGTGAGGGCGGCTTCTCCCCGTCCAGCACAAGCTACAGGAACAGCGCAGACGTCCGCGGCGCCTCCGGCGCAGGGCCGCAAGAAACGCGTGGCCATTTTCGATTTCGATTACGCCACGGTGCACAGCGGGGTGTCGGCCATTTTTGGTCAGGACGTAGACATCGGGAAGGGCATCTCCGATCTCTTGGTGACTTACCTCGTCAAAGATGGCAGCTATTCCGTGATTGAGCGGAAGGCGATGGACAAGATTCTGGCGGAGCAGAACTTCTCCAACAGCGACCGCGCCAACCCCACTTCCGCCGCCAAGATTGGGAAGTTGCTGGGGGTGGACGCGATTATCGTGGGCAGTATCACGCAATTCGGCAACGAGACCAAGAACACGAACGTGGGTGGCGCGGGCGGGGGCTGGACGGGCCTCGGCGTAGGGGGATTTGGCCACAAGAAGTCTAAAGCCATCGTGGCACTTACGGCGCGTATCGTCGACATCGATACCGGCGAGATTCTTGCCGTAGCCGAAGGCAAGGGAGAATCGCAACGGGAAAGCACTTCCCTGCTGGGCGGCGGTAGCAACTGGCACGGATTCGGCTCTGGAAATGCCGACTTCGGCAGCAGCGACTTCCAGGGCACCATCATCGGGGAAGCGGTGAAAGCCGCCGTGGAGCAGACGAGCACGGAAGTGATCGCCGGCAAGGATAAACTTCAGGCACGCACAGTCGTGGTGCAGGGGTTGGTCGCGGCCGTGGACGGGGGGCAGGTTATCCTCAATGTGGGAGCCAAAGCGGGCGTGAAGGTCGGCGATCAGCTCAACGTTGAACGCGTGACCAAGGAAATCAAAGACCCATCGACCGGGCAGGTGCTTCGCCGCCTAAGTACGGCGGTGGGAGTGGTCAAAGTCACGGATGTGGACGATATTTCCTCGGTCGCCACACCGGTTTCGGGATCGGGGTTCAAGACTGGTGATGCCGTCAAGACGGTGACGCAGTAGCGGGACGCAGCGCACCTTCGGCCTGACCACAGCCGGCTGCATGGAACTGTTTGAGTAAGGGGCGTGGCTTTAATCTGGCCAAGCGGTTACCCGGGCTGCCTGCCCTTTTCGAGGGCCGTCGATCCCTGCGTCCGTGACGCGGTCAGTGGCCGAGGAAGTGCTCAAGCGCTTCAACATCGCTCTCGGCCATGTCCGCGCGTTTCTTGGCAGCCGGCAAATCTCCGCGTTCAACTGCGCTTTCCGCCTTTGACAGGTTTGTCTTCATGCTCGCCTGCTTGGCGGCCATGTCGCCGCGAAGCCCATACCCGGCAATGCTCTGCTGCTGTTGTAGCCTGTCCAGACTGCTATTCACAGCGGCCGCCCGGCTGGAAAGCTGATCGATCTGATGCTCCACTTCGTCCCGATTGATCGAATTGCTTGCTGTCTCGCCGGGATTGGCGCCCACCTCGGCGTTCTGCGCAGGTGGGGACTCGGGAGACACGGATGGTGCCTGCTCTGTACCACTCCTGTGGGCATTGAGTTTCCGGGTGTGAGGATCGGGTGATCGACCGGGCGCTAGATTGCTTTGCATCGAATTCGAGTTTTCCACTTCAGGAGCAGTCGCAGGCGGGGCCGGTTGCGTCGAATCTGGAGTTTGAGGGTTAGGGACAGTTGCCGCGGGCGGAGTTTCCTGCTGCATCGTATTCGGGATTCCCGCATTCGACGGTGACGCGGGAGAAGGGGTTTGCTGGGCTTCCCCTTGCTGGGCTTCGGTCTTGCTGTTACGCGGCAAGTAGATTCCACCGGCGACCAACACGGCCAGCACGATCAACGCGCCGAGCGTCATGTACAAGCCCCGATGACCGCTCGGCGACGGAGGCGGCAGGGCAGGAACGGATGGCGGGTTTGGAACGGCAGCCGTCTTGGCATCTGTCGGCGTGCGAACCGGCGCAAAGACTTGATGTCTTGGCGGAGTGGCAGGTGCACCCACGAGGACCGCAGTGGGCACAGCATAGTCTGCGGTGGCAGCCTCGGACGCCTTCAGTGCCGCAACCTGCGGCGCGGAGGTATCCAGGCCCACGCTGCTCAGGGCATTTCCGAAAGCGTCCGCTGACTGGAAGCGTTGCGCCGGGTCTTTGGAAATGGCCATGAGAATGATTTCATTCAGCGCCGCAGGCAGTCCTGGCTGGAGCTCAACCGGCGGTTTCGGCGCCTCTCTGACATGGGCTGTCATGAGGGAATAGTCGCTATCCGCGCGGAAGGGCCGCTGCCCTGTCACCATTTCGTACAGAGACACGCCTACTGAATAAAGGTCCGAGCGCGCGTCCGTGGCTTCTCCTTTCACCTGCTCCGGTGACATATAGCCCAACGACCCCAGCGTAGTGCCGGTCATGGTCAGGCCGCGATCGTCGCCAGCGCGTGCTATCCCAAAGTCCATGAGCTTCACCACTCCCTCATGGGTCAGCATGATGTTGGCAGGTTTAATATCGCGATGGATCACATGCTGGCGGTGTGCGTAACTCAGCGCATTAAGCACCTGGCCGATGTAATTCAGCGCCTCGGGCGCCGGGATCGGCCCATGTTCCAGGCGGTCGGCCAGGGTGGTGCCTTCGACATACTCCATAATCATCACCAGCTGGTTATCCGCGGTGAACGCAGTTCGAAGCGCGGCAATATTGGGATGGTTGAGGCTGGCCATGAGCTTGATCTCGCGCAGGAAACGAGTGGCTAACTCCTGCCGTCCCGCGAGGTCAGGCAGCAGAACTTTCATGGCTTCGATGCGATCGGAAATAACGTTTCGCACCCGGTAAACCCTGCCCATTCCTCCGCTGCCCAACTCGTTGAGAATTTGGTAGTCGCCAATTCGCTTATTGGTTTCTTCGCTCATGGACGGAACCCCTCTCTTGCTTGCTGCACTCGTATGAACCGTGCATTCAATCCCTGCCGTTCGGCCGGATCACTCGCCGCCTGATGATCTCACTGAAGATCGAACTTCAGTGCGCAATTATCCTCCGCTCATTCCTGGGGGTCAAGGTTCTCGACAGGATTTGTCCCCATGCAAAGTGCCGACGCCAAAAACTGACAGCATCGCTTGGAATCGCATAACTGGCTTGCTCTAGGCCGGCTTCGCTGGTCAGGCGGTCATCGACTCCCAGCGTGTTCGAGCCACATTGAGCTTGTATTTTGCAATGTTCAGATTTTTCGTGGCCTTGTCTTGTATCTCCTTCCAGCTTTCGGGCTTGGCGGGGTTCCCAGTCCGCAGGATTCGGATGTTGGTTTCTGCCTCTCCAGCATAGAGCGTGGCGCCCCCCATGTTCTCTGCAACAATCGGGTCGATAGCATTCGCTCGTTGCGTCGCGATGCCGAAGTCGGTAGAGAGAATCCTGATCTCATCCGGCAGCTGCGGGAACGCTCCCGAACCGATTCTCTTGAGCCAATCCTCAATGGTGTGGATTGCAACCTTAAGCTGCAAGGCCACGGTTGCCAGGTCTGCGGTCCGTTGCTGGTCAATCTGTTTGCGCAGAATCGAGAGGGTTTCCGCGGCAATTTCCTTCTGCAGGTTTGAGGTGTCCACCTGGGCGCGACTGGCATCCGCCTGCCGTTTGGCGTGCCATGCATAGTAAATGTTGATCGCGGTAAGAACCAGGACGAGCAGCACGTTGGCGACGGCCGCATACGCGATGACTTCATTTACGCCGAGTCCGAATGCTTTCTCTGACATTTGACGCACCATCAGCGAGAGTATAGATCGTACGCGCGTTAGGGAAGAACCATGGCGGGAGGAAGAAGGCTGGAAAAGGTAAAGGCCGTGATATTGGTTATGCTCTAGCCGCCAGCTCCTGCGAGGGAGCCATCAGCGTGGAGTATGCACCATCACGGCCCTTGATGCGATCACTGCTTTCGCAGTTCCAAACCCCAACTACCCCTCGCAGGGCAGTCGGTTTTTTCGGGTCTGGTCGGTTCACTGGGTCGCCCCAGCGGACTGATCACCCAGCTTACTTTGGACTAGCCAACGTTTATTTTAGCTAACCCTTTCAGCCGTCGACGGGGGCAAAGGTAAACAGTTAGCCGACATTTGTCAATGCCGATTATTGGTGCAAACTGCGAACTCAATAACCTCAAACATGAAGAATGCAGCTCATTGAAGAGCCAGTGTTTATAGAATGTGAAAATTGTATTTCCTGTTTTTCCACAATATTATGCACAGTCACGCTGACACCGCACGCCGCAACAGACCATACAAGCGGCTCGAACCAACAAAACATCTTGACGACGAAGGGGTATGTAACGCATTGTTGGTTAGGGGACAGAATGTCGGATCTGGTGGCCTACGTAGACGGCGGCTCCCTGGGAAATCCGGGGCCGTCTGGGATTGGAGTGGTGCTTGACAGCTCTGCGGGCCGCACCATCAGAATCGCCAAGTGGATTGGGCGCCAGGACAACAACGTGGCCGAGTATGTTGCCCTGCTGGAAGCGCTCCAATGTGCTTTGACACTCAAAGCCGGGAAGCTTCATATCTACTCCGACTCCGAGGTGGTAGTCCGGCAGATGAAAGGAGAGTACGTTTGCCGCAGTCCGCGTCTCTATTCCCTGAACTGGATCTGCCGCAAGCTGGCCCGGTCATTCGACTTCTCTATCTCGCACGTCCGCCGCGAGCACAACACTGAGGCCAACCGTTTGGCCAGCTCCGCCGTCCGGAAACACCTTTCCTAGCCCTCGCCAAACCATTCCTCAGATCTCTAGAACTTGACAGTGGAAGAATTTCTGTCCAGGTATGCGTAGCCCGCACATCCGCGACCAGCGACTCCGGACATACGGCTCTGGCGGGGATGGACGTTCTCCTACCTAATGCCGCCAGGTCCAGACCGGATTGCCTTTCTCATCCCGCAGCACCAGAGTGTCCGAGCCTTTCACAACTTCCCGTGCGAGGATGAGGTCGGCTCCGCCATATTTCACCTTCGATCCAGTAAAGGCAAGCTCGTCGCCCTTAGCGAAGCTCACACCCATGTCGTCCATAAACGATTTTGGGCAGAAGTACAGGTCAACGATATCCTCGCCATTCTTCATCATCAAGTGGACCACATCCTTCTCATTCCCTTTCGGAGGTAGCTTGACCTCGTCCACTGTGGCTTTCATCTTGGTCTCGGTATGCAGGTCATACTTGGGCGGGCCGGTCTGAGCGCTCAACAGGGCGCTCCACGCGAACGCGAATGTGGCGACCGGAAAGAATATCCTGTTCAAACAACTCGACGCGGACTCACTTGAACCAGACAAGGCTCCCTCCTCATGGAGGAACGAGAAACCGCTACCAGTAGACCAGCAGCAAGCGGACCAGCTCTCGGTTCCCAATTTGTTAGGTAGGATTACGCCAGTTCGTAAGTAGCAATCATCCTACTCCTCTTGAATCGGTTGTCCAATATGTCTTGCCGCCAAGCTGAAAACAAGTCATACGGGCTTCGTTTCGTATGATGACGATCTGAAGCCCGTGGCCTAAAGGTTGTCTAGGTGGTGGGGAGTTCGAACCAATTCTCTCTAGGAGCTTGCGGAAAAACTCTGGTTTTGGGTGGCGCAGCGCTTCCAGCGCTGCGGTAAATGCCCTCAAATCAGTGGAGGCTTTAGCCGCTGAGGTATCAGAATCGAGTTTTTCCGCAGCCTGCTAGGGGGCTGCTGGCTGCTGGACGTGTGCCTGCGCGTCTCTTGGGGCTTCCCGGCGAGTTGAATTTCCCATTATATCGTGTAACTTTATATCGTAGGTATGCGGACACGATTAGGATTGATGAGCGCGGAACAGAGTTAAGATCTTGTCGAACATGTTCTGCTTCAGCACCGGGCTGTTCGGAATCACCCTGAAGGAACCGAGGGCAACCAGGCTGGCGGCATAGATCTGTCGTCGTCATGCTGTCGGCCCCGTTGATGCTGCGTCCCCGCACGACCATGAGGTTGCGATTTGAGCGTGGTTTCAGTCGTTTCACGAAACCTGATCTGATTTTCGGGACGCCCGCTCTCAAACAGCCCCGGCGACTTCCGCGCTCGGAAGAGGGAGTTCCCAAAGCACGCGCTTCTCTGCAGGGTAGCCTTCGCTTGCGCAGAGTGATCGTGCCCGAACTGATCGGTGAACGTGAGGCGAAGTTCCATGGTCATCCAAGTTCGATACTTGTCCGGAATTGGCTTGTGATCGCTCGCGAGCAACCAACCCTCAGCGACATCTCCGCGACGACGAAAGTGTAGCCGGTTTTCAATCCGGTGGTTGAGTGCCTCGTCTGCGGTAAACTCGAATGCAGCCCCGACACCATACAGTCCTGTCTGGTTGCCGCACAGAACAATAAATTCCGAATCCCACTCGGACACGATCCTGAAATTCTCCAGAGACAAATTACTACTCAGAGCAACCAGTTGCACCCAGATCGCACACGCGGTAACTCCAGTCGGGAGCTCGATCAGGATGTTTCCTGGGGGCGGAGCCACGACGATATCCAGACTACGGGAGTTCTCCTGCCATTGGCCTGGGATTTCGCAGTCAAGCAGCGCGGCCTGCAGTTCCTGTGCCCGCGCCAGATACCTGGCCTGTTGTGCCGGAACCAGTCGAGTCCTTTTCACGGGCATATGACCTCCTCAATTCAGCAAAAGCTACAAATGCTACAAACTCTACACAAGTCTTTGCGCAACAACAGCTTCCCGCGGAGAACAAAGCGCACAGCCGGCAACAGTGCGTAAATTCAAGCTCCACCGCGCCGCAAGCTGGTGAAGAAGAAGGCGGTGCTCGTGCGAGAACTTCAAGACCATGCCCCGCCCATTCCGATGACGATGGAAACCGAAGTTTCTCAGTTTCCACCCGATCTCGGCCGCGCTGTATTCCAAAATTTCGCCGTGGCAACGCAAAAACGCGTTGCTAAGCTCTGTCAGCCGGGCAAGGGTGATCTCCCGCTCTTCATGGGAGGGGGCCCAGGTCACCTGGATCATGGCGAGGTGGACATCACAACCGCGTTGTGCGATCTTGTCTTGCTCCAAGCATCGAAGGAGCGGAGCAATGGGCTCTACAATCTCGGCTTCGCCTAGTACGCTAGCCGCCAGATTGCGAGCAACTTCTGTACCCACGAATGTCGAACCGTGCTCCCTGGCGGAGAAGTTGCGCACTCTGTCGAAGTTTCGCAGGCGGTACATCAGGAGCTGCGGCTGCAGCTCCTCCGCAATCCCGGACTGTTGCTGCTCGTCCAACAGAGAGAGATCACAATGTGCGGGCGGAAGCGCGAAGTGCATGCCTTCCTCGCCCCGCGCATCTGCCATGCCCAAAAAGACAGCCTTCGAGCTGGCCACCGAGCGGACTTTGCCGTTTCCAAAAACGTACACGCCACGGTAGTTGGAAGTGCTCCACAGATCGCGAATCCTGGCCGACAAGCCTGGCTGGTTTACGAGGAGCGTAGCTCCCAATGATGCAAGTGATAAGAAAGCGGTGCGGTTGAGGTCGCCCAGCACCACAGGGCGGCGGCACAGGCAGTGCAACAGCCGAAAAAGAGTGATCGCATGTTCCATGTCTGGTCCCGCAATCAGCAGAGTCGGTGGACTCGACAGACAATCCGGGAACCATGAGCTCGCCGCCCAAGCAGTCATCAACGCAGAATCCGGTTGGGTCAGACCTGCGTGCCGTTCGAAAAGCTCTCGGATTCGGCGAAGAAGTTTCCCAGTCGAGCCGTAGCTTTTCGTGTCATGCGGGAAGCGGATCGCTCGCCACATCGCTTCGTCCAAATCGGGCGGCTGGTAGATATGGCCGGAATACTCAATCTGCGGTGCGATGGTTCTCCTGTCCGCGTTCCGTAAGAGCAGAGCGGGTCGACCGGAAGAGGCCGAGGTAACCAGTTCGAGCGCCGAGCCGTCAGCGAAGGTTTCGCCGACGGTCTTCACGACTCGTGGATCACCTCGAAATGGAAGCTTCGCCATCGTTCCCTCGACCAGTGCAGGACGCACCCGTGCACAGGCACGTAGTTCGGATCGGGCACTTCTCACCACGTGGAAATAAGCTAACGCTTTATCCGGCGTATGCATCGACGGTGCTACGACCAAATTCCTCGTGTTGATTGAGGCCCAAAAAGCAACAGCCCGACCGGAGTCGGGCCTTCACACACGTCTGAATCCCCTTAGTGTATCCCATCAATCGTGGTAAAACCAGTCAATTTCGCATCATTTTGAGCGAAAACGCCCGGAATTATACCGGAAGACTTGGAGCTGAGTGGTGCTGTGACAAGGAATTTGTTGCGAAGAATATGTCGTGAGGCGATACTTAAGTGGAAATCGATTCCGAATGGCAGCCTTTGCCTGAGCATCCTTCGCAGCCTGTTGCGCGCTATTTGTCCCGTGAGGGCCGCCTCCCTCCGGGCTGGGGCGTCGCGCTACCCTCGATCGCCACTCGGAAACACGTTTCTCTGCCGCGGGCACTCTTCAGGAACAGGTGTGGGCGCTTTGGTCAGCAGTGAGGGCGGGAAGTCCCGCATCTGCGTGACCGTGCCCTCCTGCTGGTTCTCCTGCGTCTCGGACTGCGCGCTGAAGAGGTCGCGTACGTCTCACTCGGCGATGTCGATTGGAGGAACGGGTGTTTGAAGATCCAGTACACCGCCCGCGACGTGCGCTCGGGATGGTTCAACACAGTGTGCAGTCGTTGGCACGGGCTGCGATAGCCACTCGCGCAATGACAACGCATCGTGGGCCTCTTCCGAGCAAACATCTCAGCTTCCCTTCTGCCGGTCAAGATAACGTTTGAAATACGCCGACCCTTCCTTTCGGTAGGCATCTGCCCCGATTGTCAGCAATAGTTCGCAAATCTGGGAGATGCTCCGGGCTTCTCCCTCAGCGATTTGTTGGAGCGTCTTTTTAAGCTCGCTCGGGATTCGAAATGCTAAGGGCGCATTCTTCTTCATAACGCTCAAATTGTAGGCGATACTCTTCCACTTTCCTAGACTAGGCTCTTGACAATCTAGTTATATGTATTAGCATGTATGTGTTTCTATTTACCGTGAAAACCTCGGCCATCGTGAAGGTAGGTGAAAACCATGGACAGACTTCTCCGCCACAACCTCCGACTCGCGCGCCTGAAGTGGGCTGAACGTCTGAATCCACTTGCCCTTCAGGCTCTCAAGATGTACACAGAGGACTTCCAATTCTCAATCGGCAACGGTGATCTGTTTCTCTTGGATCACGGGTGGTACGTCACGCATGCCGGATTATTGCGGTTAGCCCGCCGTAATCGCTGCTTCGGCATTCATGTGAGTCCGTCAGCGCAACTTTCCGATCCCGCTGCTTCGCGATGGGCATTCATGGCGACGGTCTACAAATCCTTTCGGTGCAAAGGATTTGTTGGTTATGGAGACGCTGACCCTTCCAATGTCTCCGCTCTGGTTCGAGGCGCGGAAATGCGGGTCGCTGAGACTCGGGCTGTCAACCGTGCCCTGCGCAAGGCTTACGGCATCGGCCTCTGCTCGGTCGAGGAACTCGGTTCCATGACCGAGCCGCGCCAGCCCTCCGGTGAGTCGAAGAAACCTCCCGTACAACCTGCCAATGGGAACTACGGCGGTCCCAAAGTCCGCGACCGCCTCTGCCAGATCATTCGCCAGAATCAACTCGATCCAGCCCTGGTCAAGGCCTACGCGACGGATTTCTGCGGCACCAAGGCACTGCGAGACGCAACCCGCGAGCAAGTCGAGAATTTTGTCGCTCATCTGGCTGACTGGGCCGAGAAAGACAGAAATGCCCTGCTTTGCCAACTCAACAGCTATCTCGGCGCGAAAGAAGGTGCAGCATGAGGCGGCGCATCCAAGGTTTGCACAACGCTGATCGGTCTGCTGCGGACGAAGTCCCGGACGGTCTGTACCTGGTCCGGGTGACCCGAGCCCAGTATCGCTGGCACGCACAGAAACCGTTCTACATTCTGTGCTTCGCGGTGATTGAGCCCAAGGAAAGCGCCGGACACTCCATTTCCGGCCGTCTCTACTGCACGCCAAAAGCGCTGTGGAAACTCAGCTGGTTCCTGCGCGACTTTGGTTATGACACCGAATCGCTGGGGCGCGATGAGATCGACGAGAAGAACCTGGCCGGACTTCAGGGCGTGGTCAAAATCAGCCACGCGGTCATAAATGGCACTACCCTGCTCAACCTCGATGGCTTCGCGCCGACAGGCCAATGGGAAGAAGTGTCGATCACCCCACCATCAAAGGCCAGCTCGGAGGTGGCGCGATGACTTACAGCTACACCCAGATCAGCCAGTACCTAACCTGCCCTCGTCGCTACCGCCACCGCTACCTTGACGGCTGGCAGGAGAAAGATACTCGGGCCGCCATGCTCTTCGGGCGAGCGTTTGAGAAGGCCCTGGCCGCCTACTTCCTCCGCGAAGACGCAGCCGCAGCGCTATTCCGCGAGTGGTCACTCTGCCAGAACCAAGACTTAAAGTACGCGGAGCGAGACACCTGGGACCGCATGCTGCAGCAAGGGATCCAGCTTCTGGACCGCTTCTGTCAGGACGACCGTATTCGCATTCGTCAGCCGCGACGAAACCTGCAGATCAAGTTCACGCGGACGGTCTCAGAAAAGAATGACTTCGTGGCCTACGTCGATGCCATCGGAAAACTGGACGGGACGCGGTATCTGCTCGAATGGAAGACAACCTCGAATCGCTATTCGGAGGAACCGCACGGGCTGCTGGCTCTGGATCCCCAACTCCTCTGCTACTCCTGGGTAACTGGTATCTCCGAAGTCGCCCAGGTCGTTTTCGTCCGCAAGCGACTGGTCGAAATTCAATATTTTCAGACCGCCATCACGGACGAGCAACGCCAGGAATTTGGCCAGTTGGTGGAAGACACCGTGCGGCGGATCGAGTCGGCCCAGTTCCTGCCCCACAGCGGCATTCGCTTCCCGCAGAATCCCTGCAGCAGCTGCCCGTATGTCGGGCTTTGCCTGGGACAGCAAGAGTTGGTCGATGCCGCGCTCACGCGCCGGCCTGGAGCTGAAAACCTTGGTTGGCTTGACGAGCTTGCTTACTAGGAATCCGCCCATGCTGCCCAAGCTCAATCGCCGCCGAGCCATGTTCGTGCTCACCAAGATCGATGAGATCCTGGCTTGGGAAAAGAAGAACGAGGCGGAGCGGGACACTCGCTTTGTCGAACTCGGCAGGTACCTGTGTGAAGTTCGGGCGGGACAATACTGGCGGCTGGAGACTCTGAAATCCTTTGATGAATTTCTGGAGAGGCGATTCCCGGAGTCGAGGAGAAAGGCCTACTACCTGATGTCCATCCATGAGCACCTGCCACCGCAGGCACGACGGGAACTGAAGGAAGTTGGCTGGACCAAAGGACTGGAATTGGCGAAGATTGCGAGAAGGGACGGGCAGCACTTCGATTGTGCAACCTGGTTGCACAAAGCCCGCGAGATGCCGAAGGAGCAGTTTAAGCAGGAGGTCGAGAAGGAGTTAACTGGGCGAGAAACAGAACCGTGGGAGATTATCTACTTCAAGCTGTACAAGAGCCAGATGCCGGTCGTCGAGCAGGCGATCGAAACGGCGGCTCTGATGCTGGGCAGCGATAAATCACGCGGCTACTGCCTGGAGATGATCTGCGCGGACTTCTTGGCGGGAGCGAACCTGGAGAACGAAAACTCCGGAGTTCTCTTGCAGTCGGCCTTACGGTTTTTCAAGTTCCTCCCAGGCGAAGAGAGGCAGACGTTTCTGCACCACGTGACCGAGAAGGTGTCGTGAAGCGAATCCGACCGCAACGTGCACGCGTTCGGCTCGATACCGCGCAGTACGACAATCTCCGCAACCATGTGCTACGTCGCGATGGGTGGAGATGTCAGTCGTGCGGCACAATGTCCAACCTTGAGGTTCACCACAAAGAGTTTCGCAGCCAATCAGGCGACGATTCCGAGCCGAACCTGATTACGCTCTGCACTACATGCCACGCCGGCGTGCATCGCAGCTGAGGACTTAGGCGCGCCGAATCTCTTCCCTCTGTTAGCAAGACGAATGGAGAGGCGTCCTGCGCGGCAAACCTGCCCAATGGCGCCAGTTTCAGACTGGATTGCCTTTCTCCTCCCGCAGCACCAGCGTGTCCGTGCGTTTCACAACTTCCCGCGCGAAGACAGCGTAAATCCACCTGCACCGGGAACCGCAGCCGAGGGCACGGTGCGGAGGTCAATGTAGGGGACGGGGCTATCGGCGGCGAAAACAGTGCCCCAGCCGTCACGACAACGATCGTCAAAGCGATGGCTAACCCTCGGAAAATGCCTGACCAGCGATCGAGACCAGTACTTGTCTTGAACATACGACCACCCCTTCCAAGCCTAGGCTTCCAAGGTCGCAAACCCAACTCTGTCCGAAAGGTTCCGCGGCGGAATGAAAATGTCGCTAATCTCTCGAACAAGCACAGGAACTTGAGCACATCCAGACAAAACGTGTATTCTAAACGCTGTGTCCATACCTCGTTCGAGCCAAATGCCTAACAAGAAGACGAATAATAATGGGAGGCGAACTTTCGCCCCGAGCGGAAAGTTCGACGTTTGCATTGTGGGCGGGGCTGGGCATGTGGGGGCGCCGCTAGCGATCGTTATGGCGTCGAAGGGGTTGCGGACGCTGATCTACGACATTAACCGCGACGCCATGAAACATTTGGCGGCAGGGGACTTGCCATTTTTCGAGGAGGACGGCGAGCCGCTGTTAAAGAGGGTTTTGGCGGACGGTCTTCTATGTTTCACTGACAATGCCGCAGACGTTAAGAATGTCCGTCATGTGGTGCTGACAGTCGGGACCCCGATCGATGAATTTCACAATCCCGTATTGCGAGCCATTACCGATTGCATCGACACCCTTCTCCCTTACATCTCTGACAACCAGACCATCCTCTTGCGCTCCACGGTGTTTCCCGGAGTCACCAGCTTCCTTCAACGGTACCTTGAATCCCGCGGCAAGAGGCCCAAGGTTGCGTTTTGCCCGGAGCGCATAGTGCAAGGCCACGCAGTCAAGGAAATGACCACCCTTCCCCAAATCGTAAGTGGCACGACGCCGGAGGCAGAGGCGGAGGCGGCACAATTGTTCTCCAGGATTGCGCCGAAAATCGTTCGTATGCAGCCGATGGAAGCGGAGTTTGCGAAACTGTTCTGTAACGCGTACCGCTACATCCAGTTTGCCGCTACCAACCAGTTCTACATGATTGCCGAATCGGCCAGCGTGAGCTATGCCCGTATTCTTGAAGGCATGAAACAAGATTATCCCCGGATGCGCGACCTGCCCGGTCCGGGGTTCGCTGCCGGCCCTTGCCTGATGAAGGACACGATGCAGCTTTTCGCGTTCAGCAACAGCAAGTTCATGTTGGGCCACATCGCGATGATCACGAATGAGGGTTTGCCTGACTTCCTGGTCGAGAAGCTCAAGGTCCGCTATGACCTGACGCGTACCCGGGTCGGCATTCTGGGCATGGCGTTCAAGGCGGATATCGACGACACGAGGGAATCTTTGTCCTACAAACTGGGGAAGATCCTGCGTTTCTACGGGGCCGAGGTGCTCTGCTCCGATGAATTTGTCAGGAATCCCGACCTGGTGAAGAAGGAGCAGCTAATATCCTCCTGCGATGTAGTGGTGGTCGCCGTCCCCCACTCCGCATATAAGGACCTCGCCTTTCCCGACGGCGTTGAGGTCATCGATTTATGGGACATTACCGCCAATAGAGAGGCGGCAGTTGCCTGACATCGCGAACGGGAGAAGAACCTATCAGTAGGCCGACCATCGCTCACTCCTCCTTTCTGGTTACCGGCGGGCATGGTTTTATCGGTAGCGCGCTGGTTAAGGCACTGGTGCGGGCGGGAGCGCGGGTACGCTCTCTTGATAACGACTCGCGCGGCTCCAAGAGCCGGCTTGGAGAGGTTGCCGCGGATGTCGAGGTTGTGAGTGGCGATATCCGGGATCAAGAGGCTGTGCTTCGTGCGGCACGAGGCATCGATTGTGTTTGTCACCTGGCGTACATCAACGGAACGGAATTCTTTTATTCGCAGCCGGAGCTAGTATTGGAGGTTGCGGTTAAAGGGATGGCCAACGTAATTGATGCTTGCCTGAAGCACGAGGTGCCGGCTCTGACCCTGGCTTCCAGTTCTGAGGTGTACCAGACCCCGCCTTCCTTTCCAACCGATGAGAGAGTTCCGCTCTCGGTGCCCGATCCCTTGAACCCGCGGTACAGCTACGGTGGAGGCAAAATCCTGAGCGAGCTGATGACGATCGCTTTTGGGAGGAAATATTTTGAGCACGTGACCATTTTCCGCCCGCACAATGTGTATGGGCCGGATATGGGCACCGAGCATGTGATCCCCCAGCTAGCCCGGCGTATGGACGAGTTGAGCCGAACCAGCGAAGGCCCGATACGTCTGCCCATTCGTGGAACCGGCCAGGAGCAACGAGCATTCGTCTATATTAATGACCTCGTACAGGGCGTGCTGCGGGTTATCGAAAAGGGCGACCACCTCGGCATCTACCACATCGGAACCCAGGAGGAGATCACGGTCGAAAGCCTGGCGAAGCTGATGGGCGAATATTTTGGCCGGGAGGTCGAGGTCATTCCCGGCGAGAAACATGCGGGCGCAACCCTACGTCGTTGTCCCGACATTACAAAAATCCGCGGCCTGGGTTACGAACCCCGTATTTCATTACGGGACGGCCTAACTGAAACTCTGCGCTGGTATTGCGCCGCCAGCCAGAAAACCGTACAACTGCAAGGTGACTGATGCATTTAGAAACCCCGCAAGCAAAGAAACTGGCAATGGGCTCGAACAGCAGTGTCGCAGTCGAACGCTGCCAGGTGTGCAATTCTGCTGAACTAGATCCAGTTATTTTTGTGGGCTACCTGCCTCCGGTCAACACGATGCCGGCGATTGGCAGCCGTCCCGTGGAACAGCCCGCGTATCCGGCGCAATTATTGCGCTGCCGCCAATGCCAGTTGGTGCAACTGGGACTGATCGTTGACCCAGCTATTTTGTTTCCCCCGACCTACCCGTACACGAGTGGCACAACCAAAATCTTGCGCGAAAACTTTGCGGAGCTCTACCGGGAAGTGAAGGGCCTTTACCCGCTGTCCGCCCAGGACCTTGTGATCGATGTCGGCTCGAATGATGGCACGTTGCTGAGTAACTTCCAAAACGGCGGACATCGGGTTTTCGGAATCGAACCCACTAACGCGGGAACCCTGGCAAATGCTCGGGGTATCGCAACCGACATCTCGTTCTTCAATCGCGCTGCGGCTAGACGGGCAATCGCGCAACATGGCCAGGCGAAAGTCATCACTGCAACCAATGTTTTCGCGCACATCGAAGATGTTCACGAAATTGTGGACTCCATTCTGGAGCTCCTTCGCGACGATGGGATCTTTATTTCCGAGTCCCACTATTTCCTGGGACTGCTCGAAACTCTTCAGTACGACACCATTTACCACGAGCACCTTCGCTACTACACACTCACCAGCCTGAAACATCTTTTGGCCATGCACGGACTGGAAATCATCAACGCCCGACGCATTCCCACGCATGGTGGTTCAATCCGGGTGTACGCCGCGCGCAAGGACAAATATCCGGCGCGCGACACGATTGCTCCGATTCTGGCATCCGAAGCCCGGGAAATCACCGATGCCAAGCTGCAGTCCTTCCGCGCCCGAGTGGTGGATTCCAAGCTTGCGCTGCACGCATTACTCAGGGATGTGAAGGCCGAGGGCAAAAGAGTCTATGGCGTCGGCGCCCCCAGCAGGGCGAGTACGCTGGTGAACTACGTAGGCTTGGATGACGGCATTCTAGACTGCGTTGTTGAAATCAAGGGCTCCTACAAGATCGGAAAGTATCTTCCGGGAACGTTGATCCCGGTGCTCGAGGAATCCAAGCTCTACGCGGACCAACCCGACTATGCTCTGCTGTTGTCCTGGCATATCGCAGACGAACTGATGTCGAACCTCAGAGCGAAAGGATACCAGGGAGGATTCATTGTCCCTCTGCCCGCCCCCAACGTGATTCCCAGTTCACGCGCAAGGTGATTGCGGGGCGTTTTTTAGAGAGGATCCTGCCGAGACTGTTGGATGAGCTTTAGGCTAATCCCGTTGATCGCAGCGGCCGGTCATTTCCGCAGTGAGACAGTGTCCGGGCCACGCCTCAGGTAGGTGGTTTCAAACGCGTAGAGATACCACCGGAGGTAAGCGGGCAGCCATCGCAGCACACGGAAACGGCTGCTGCCGTGGCTTCTCTCGAACCAGCGCGCGGGCACCTCGCAGGTTTTCCGACCAAGGCGGTGCGCCTTCACCAGCAGTTCGATGCTGTAGGTGAAGCCTAGCGTGGATTCGATCTCTATCTGCTCCAATACCCGGCGCGAAAACAAGCGGAAGCCGTTGCTGGAATCGTGTGTGGATAGTCTTGCCAGATGGTAGAGAGTGAAAGCAGAGACTCTAACCAAAACTTCTTTCAGCCAGGGACAGCGCTCCATGCAACCGCCGGGGATGAAACGACTCGCAGCCACGATGTCGCAGCCGCATTCAAACTTCTGATACATGGAATCGAGGATGCCCGCGTTGTAGGCGTCGTCGGCAGGATAGACAACCACTGCGGGAGCGATGCTGGCACTAAATCCGCTCATGATGGCGCTGTGTACTCCCTGCCCGCGGTTTGGCACCAACTCGATCTCGAATGTCCCGGGAGTATAGCGTTTTAAGGCCTCCAGGGTGTCGTCATTCTCGCTGTCGTAACAGATGAGCACGCGAAACGGTGTGCGGACGGAGCTTTGAAGAGCGTCTAGTACGGCGATGATGTTAGCGCCCTCGTTGTATACCGGAATTACGATGTCCAGTTTCGCCATGGGTTCAATCGGGGTCGAAACGACACGGCCTGTCACCGGCCGCAACTAACACGTCTAGCCTCACGGTGCGAAACGAGCGCACAGTCCAGCAGGTTGTGCACCCGCAAACCTTGTTCGAAATTGGGTTGGCTCGACTGCGCAGAAGCTATCCAATTCAGGAAACGGCCAGCCATCTGGCCGACAGCCTGCAGTCGGCCGTCGCTACCCGCCGGCGTATCCTCTTCCCCAACAAGGATCTCCTGTAACCGATCTGACTCCCTAGTCCCGTGGAATAATCGGAAACCGTTTACGTAGTCCGACGTCTTGTTACGCAAAATCAAGGTGCCCGATTCGCCATACACTTCCAGTAGATGACCATTTCCCAGAAAAGCATCTGTGCTCACCGCCACGGATACCGGTATGTCCGCGTCGGTCCGCAATGACAGCGTCACAAAGGTGTCGCCTGTTTCCTGTGTTCTGCGGGCATCGCTGGGGAACGTGCAACAGGAGAGTTCCGCGATCGGACCAATCAGCCATTCCAGGTAGTGAAAAGTGTGGGAAACGAACGAAAACAGGGTGCCGCCCCCGTCGCAGGGTCGGGTCTTCCAGGAATTCAACCCCATCCTGACGGCGTAGGTTTCAACGTTCCAGTTGACGCTCACGTGGCGGATACGGCCCAGGGCACCACCATCCAAGATCGCCTTTGCTTGCCGCCAGGTTGGAATCTCAGGAAATTCAAAATCCACCATATTAGCCACACCCGCCGTTTTGGCGGCTGCTACCATCGCGCTCGCCGCTTCTGTGGAAGTCGCGAGCGGCTTCTCACAAAAGACTGGCTTGCTGCGACCGAGAGCTGCGATGGCGACCTCTGGCTGTACCTTCGGGGGCGTGGCGATTGCTATCGCATCAACCTGTGCATCATCAAGCAGGCAGCGCCAGTCGCCGTACGCTTTTTGGATGCCGAGTCGCTTGGCAACGACCTCAGCACGTTTTAACGTACTGGCGCAAATTGCGATCACTTCACAGTTGGGTTGGAGCGCAAAAGCAGGGGCGAGAATCCGCTGCCCGAACCCGATCCCTACAATGCCTACCCGGGTTTTGGAGACTTTCATTTCGACGAGGATTAGGTCCGCCGGACGCCTGCCGTTAGCACAAAGGATCCAAATCTCCTAAGAAAGGGCAACAAGAACACGGAGTCGACAACATTGTATGCCGGGAGAAGCACCTGGGCAACGGCAGAAGCAACGTAGCGATAGGTGAGTCCGGAAACAAAGGCCGTTCTGACATCAAATCCGAATTCCGAAAAAACCTGCCGGACCCGCCAGGCCAGTACCGGGCGTTCGTTTTCGGTCACCCCTTTATGGCTGTAAAACGGCGAGGTGCGGTCGCGGTAGAGGTACATGAAAGGATTCATGCGGTTGGGATCGAATGCCATGAAAACGCCGCCTGGCTTCAGCACTCGGTGTACTTCCCGAGCGCATGCTCGGGGGTCGGGCAGGTGATGAATCACACCGCTGAGCAGGACGCCATCAAATGAAGCCGAGGGCAACGGCAGAGCCTCAATATCGGCGGTAAGAAACGTGACCTCCGGATAGAGCTTGTGCCCCAGTGCGGTAAGACCGTGTGCAATGTCCACACCGAAACACTCAAAGCCTTTCTCCACCAGGATGGAACTGAATATCCCCGAACCACATCCCAGATCGGCCACGCGGCCGGGAGGACGCAATTGCGCCAGTTGCAAGCACTGGTCGATCAGCTTGCGACTGCTGCGGTCAGAAAAAACGTTGTATTCGCTCGCGGCGGCGTGCCGGTTGAAGAAGCTGATTTCTCTGGATTTATCTTGGCTCACGCCCGGCCTTCGCTCCGACTGGCTCTTCAGAGTGGTCATAACATCCGATTCCGTTGGACTCTCACCCATGTCACCCCGGCGGGCGTGCTCGAGGTTGCAGAAGAGTTGGCTATCGGCGCATGTATCAGCGTGAAACTTTGCGACCAAAGGGAAAACCAACCCAAAATGGACAGATAGACTACCGTAAACAACAGAATTCCGATACTTTCCAGGGTTTCACGCACTTCGAAATTCACTGGCTGTCCGTGGATTCCGTGTTTAACGAAACCGCCAAAGCCGGCCAGCAGGTAGGGGACTAAACACACAAGAGCGGCTTTCGGACTCCGAGACCCGAGCAGCAAAAGCATCAGCAGTAACGCGATGTTCTGACGATCCAGGGCACCGTTGATCAGCCAAACTACCGTGAACCCGAGCAGAAGCGTCATGCACAACATGTCGAGACCAACTCGCTTTCGCCGATACCCAACGAGAGCAGCACCAAGCATGGCAAGCAACAAGCCGAAGCGAAGCACGTTCCAGCCCGAAGGAAGATACATACTGGGAACGACCCATATAGAAGCATGCTGGGGCGGTAGGGTGCTACCGAACATCAACCGCGTCCTAACCATGGCTGCCACGCTTGACCCAAACGGTATAAGCCAAACCCCGGCCACAACTCCGCAAACGGCTGCGAACCCAAAGGACCGTGCCCAAACTCGATCGTGCTTTGCCAGTAGCCGGCTCGCGAATAGCGGCACGAGAAAAATACCAAGGCCCTTGAACGCAATAGACAGGCCAAGGAGTGCTGCCCCACCCCAATACCACAAACGTTCATCGGAGGACATGTAGCACGCAATAGCTGCCAGCATGAGCAAGATTTGAATGCCCTTGTCCTCTGGAATAGCTGCTCCGTGCTTGAAAAGCACGGGAGAGAAGCATCCCAGCACCAAACCGATCCCGAATCGTCCGGCAAACATCGACGCCTTCGATGACATGCCTGCCGAAGACAAGGTCGAACCGATCCAACTGGGGGTTGGCGGCCAGTACCGTATCACGAACCAGACCACCAGTGTCGATAGGAGGCTATCGAAGAATCCGAAGACGTAGCGGTAAAAATGCGGAGTGTCGCGGATGGCACTCAGTGCTCCGAAGAACAGCACGTTCATTGGTAAATTGCCGCTAACGTAATAGTCCCATCGAGCCTGGCTAAGGTCCCGTATCTCAGGGTTGTGCGCTTGCATACGGAGTTCGGTGCGCAGCGGAACGTGGTCGGCAAAGTCGTAAGGGTTAGCACCGTCCGCGATCAGAGCGCCGCTAGCGCGGTAAATCTCCAGGTCATCATGGTAATCGTACTGCGGAAACCACCTAATCGCGGCTGCCCGGATAGCAAACGAAGCGGCAAATACCAGCACAGCGAGCGCGATCCAGGTTCTTGTTGTAAGTCTCATCAGCTAGTCCTCATCTTGACGTTTCAAGTAGTTGAATTTAACACGCTTCCGAGTCCCTGGTGTCGCTGTGCAAATTGGGGTCGATGATTCGTGTTTGCCATTCGACAATCCGCGCTCCGTACCACAACCCGTTAGCGTCCTAAGATCGCTAGGCCAATGCCATCGTTACCGTCTTGGCATCTCGTTAATAGGGCGGGTCAGAACGAGAATTCATTTCTCCGCAATTCTCCGCGCGCCGCAGGCCGCACAAACATTGACTTGATTCGAGGATCTCAATCAAGACAGAAAGTTCATCGACGACACCGAAGAACAAAGACTTAGGAGAATTGCGAAATGGTACCATTGCAATTGGTCTGTGTTCGCAAACCGTGCTGAAGAATCATGCGTTAAGCACTTTGTTCTACAAAACGAACGTGGAGGAGCCCAATGAACAAAATCGCTCTTGCGGCAGTCGTGGTTTTCACCTCCGCGTTGCTAGCATGTTCTGCTGCACCGACTTCCGAAATATTCTTGCAACTGAGTGACAAGGTCGAGGCTGAGTTGACTAAACCACTCGCTTCGTACATGCCACCGACGACCGGGACCACTACCCATCATCAGCCGTTTTTCGAGGACGCGTATGGGGTTAGCGCGTTATGCGAGGCATACAAACTCACTCACAACGCCAAATACCTGAGTACAGCCATGTCTTGGTCAGAACAGATGATTGCCTATCAGAATCGAATGACACCAAGGGGTGCGTACTACATGAACTATGGCAGGCAGCCGGGACAGGATCACGGAGATTGGTACATTGCGGACGCGGCAAATATAGCGGCCGCGATTCTGCGAACATCTGAGTTCGTTTCCCCTCAAGAACATGCGCGGTATTTGGACTCTGTTCAGTCGTTTGCCGCGCTGGTCTTCGCGAACTATGCCAACCCTGACGGGGGCATTTCCGACGGCATCTGGGGAACCTACAAAAGCTCCTGGTGGTGCTCCACGGCAAATTTCGGTGCACTGGCTTTCATGTTGTACCGAGAAACCGGGAATACTGAATATCTAATCCGAGCGCAGAATGCGTTCGACTGGTTAGTAAAGCATGGCCTTGCCAATGCTGCCTATCCTTCTTTCGCCCAAGACGCGCCGGTCGTCGTATTTTACTGCGGAGAGTTTTACGCTCGAGCATTGCCGTATGAGATGGGTACGCCGCGTGAATCTGTAGCTTTGCAGCAGATGAAGTTCGTACTGCGGTGGCTTGCGGAGAATCAGAAGAGCCAAAAAACTGATTCATCCGTGGATTACTTAGCCCACACCCACATGGCGGGAATGCCGCATATGATGTATGCGACCCTTTCTCTTTTCCCTGCCGAGTCGTCGCTCGCCGACGCAGAGATGGCGTACCTGTACTCATTAGTCAGCCAGAATTCGGATCCCGACCACGGCCCCGGGTGGCCGTTGTTAACATGGTTTCTCTGGTCGGGGACGGGGAAATCTGGGATCTAAGGTCGGCTGACGCAGAGAATTCGCAAGGCCCGAACCGACCCTCCCCTCCGCCCGCAGAGGTCAAGCGTATAATGCGGGCCGATTCTGAGGAGGCCGGAGGTGGGAATAACGGCGGGAACGGAAATTTCCCGATTGACCTAGGTTAACTGAGGGCAGAAGCTTGCGAAGGCTAAGTTTGTTTTGAGTGGCTTGGCACTGGTGTCTACGGGAGGCACCATGAACGCCCAACGTTCGACCGGAGGACCATTACCAAGGCAGTGAAGCTGCGCGTCGCACCTAGCGTCGCAGTCGCCGTCCGCGATTGGATCACTGCCTTTAGCGACAAGATTTCTTCGTAACCAGAACGACGCTATTATGCGAGACCCAATCGGTCGGCATTCGCCTTCCGTAGCTGCTCGGCTCTCGATCTCGTTGGCCGTTGAGGGACGCTACTTGCGATGGTCGCACGCATCCGTCCGCAATCGCCCGCCCTCACAAGCGTAAGGCGTCGCGAAGCCTTGCACTCTGTTGTTGAAAATTTTGTTGCTATTGCTGTAGATGGGGGTGTTGGGAATGAGAGCATCCATGAAATCAATGCCTCTGCTTGCTCCGGTTCCTCCCATGCAAGTGTTCTCAGTAGCCGTGATGCGATAGCCGCCACGGGCCAGGATGCAAGCGGCGCCGGTTCCAAAAGTCACCACCCCGCAGGTATTCCCTTTGACGATGGTGTCATGAACAGCAGGCCAGAGCATAATGCACACCTGGTGGCTGGGGCCGATAACGTTGTCCGTAATACTGGTAAAAGCTGTGCCAAAATCTACCTCCAGTCCCCCGGCAGTTGGGGGCCCTGGGAGACTCAGGGCGGTACCTTGTTCGTTGAAATGGTTTCCAGATATTTCTGCATCAACTGCGGCGGCGAATTCCGGATAAAGCGCCCCATTGATGTTGTTATGTCGGAAAATCATGCCCTGGTCCATGTAACCGAAGAAACAACTTCCCGAAGCATTCTGGCACCTCACATTGGAAATCACCGTCCTCATCGAGTCGCGTGTAGAGATCGCGCCAGGGCCGCGCGTCCTTTTAGGAACAATGATCGTGAGGTCGCGGATCGTAATGTTCGAGGTTAGCGGTCCGACCTTCCGGAAGCTTAAGCCCCAGTAGGCCGGCGGACCCGACCAGGAACGAACGTTCGGAAATTGGGTGCGAAATGGTTTTTTGGTTTGGATCACCGTGCCCTCGACGCCAGCAACTTGCATCCAATCCGCGTATACATGATCTTTGACTGTGGGATCCCTCTCGGTAACCAGCAACCAGTCACCCATGGTGAGCGTGGCGGCATCGGAAGGGTCTTGTGCCCTAAAAGAGGTCGCCCCGATTGCGATCGCGCCGGCGATTTGCATGGGACGTGTCTCCTGCGACGAGATGTAAAACAGTCGATCGTTGGTTGCCGCGGTGAACGGTTCCTGCGGCGCAAAGATAATTCTGCCGTAACCGCCGATCGTACCTTTCGGGATTGGGTTATGTCCCGCCTGGAATGGAGACATTATGCTCGTTGTATTGCTCACCATAAATGTCACGCCGTCGTTGATGATGCACTCTCCCCCTTTTGCAGTTCCTTCGAATACGCAAGAGCGAATCGCCTTGGTGTCATCTGTGCCATAGTAGGTGAGCGCGTCCCTCACCGTCGCGCTGGCGTTGGCCTCCAATGTCAACTCCTTGGGGGAGACAAAGCCTTTAATCTTGGTTACCAGAGCAACACCTCTTTCGGCGGCTCCGGTGACTACAATCGCCTTCCCCACATCGGCCGCAGTGAACGCTGCAGAGCCCGAATGAAAGGAAGGTGTGGCGGCGGTGATTGCACCGTCTCGCAGGGTAACCACATCGCCCTTGCCCCCGAAATCTCGGGGCGTGACCGCATTCGCCCATGTACTGCCCGCTTGCGCAAGAGCCGCTGCGGCAATCACGATCAGTTTCAACAGCATCGTCGTGTTAGAAGATAGTCTCATTCGTCCCCCTTGAGGTTCCTTCGGCCCGAGCCAGATGTTAAAGCTGATTAGCAACTGGTTCAGGATGACTGAAGCACTTGTTCGCGTTTCTAGTTTGCCGCCCTATAGCGAGACTGGTAGCTGAGAGAGTCTTGATTGAAAAGGACGGGTCGTGCCAGTGACATGCTAAGGCAGACGCTGCTCAATCGCACTCCAGCACGCTCCGACCTTCTGGCTTGTGATCACACCTCGAGGACATCATCAGAAGCTCCAAACGCTCCAGGGTTAAGCCAACAAAATCCGGGATAACATTGTTTGCGCCCGCCCGCCGGAGTACCTCGCACCTGGAATTGCTGGCGATGCCCAGGCACTTCATGCCGGCGGATTTCGCCGCTTTCACTCCGGAAACCGAATCCTCAATCACCACGACATGCTCCGGACGAACCTCCATCTGTTCAGCAGCAAGATAGTAAATAGCAGGGTCCGGTTTGCCCTTGAGGACGTCTTTGGCGGTGACAATAGCAGCAAAGTGTCGAGTAAGCTGCAGCCGATCCAGCGTGAAACGGGTTCGCTTCTCGCTTGCCGAAGTAGCAACCGCTTTACGAATACCCAGCAGTTGGAGGTGATCGAGGAATTCGCACAAGCCTGAAACCAGTTTTATCGGGACTCCGACCTGCTGGAAGAATTCATCTTTCCGGTTTCCATACTCCACAACCTGAGACTTGGTAAGATCGCCCAGGAAATGGTGCAGTATATCTTCCCGTCTCCAGCCTTCCAGGATGCAGTCAAGGTCCGCCTCCGAGACGTGCTTACCCAACGTGAGCAGAAAATTCTGCCATGCCTGCCTGTGAACGGGGTGGCTATCGATGATCACCCCATCCATATCAAAGATGATTGCTTGCAGCATAGGGTTTCTCGCCGTCCTCCAGAAACCCAGGCCAACTGGTCTGGGCTGCGCGATAGTTCTCCATCGTTCCTACATCCAAAAGATAATCGTGCACAGGATATGCAACCATTTGACCTACTAGACGAGGCAGAACGTCAAAGCCGAGATCCGCGGGCTGGAAACTGGGGATGGCGTTAAGCAATTCAGGAGTGCCGATCATTAGTCCAGAAAAAACCCACTGGCTCGAAGGATTAGCCGGCTTTTCGACGAACTCTCGGACAATGCCGCCTTCATCGAATCGGACCACCCCGCAACGTCGCGGGTCAGGAACGCGGTACAACCCTAGCGTCGCTGTTGGCTTTCGAAGCTGGTGAAACTCAAGCATTCGCGCCAGATCGGCCGTAGTCAAAACGTCCGCATATAAAACCCAGAAACATGGTTGACCATCCACCCAATCGCGGTTAGCGCGGAGCGTCCCTGCACTGCCAAGCAGGACTGACTCGTGTGACAGGTGCACCTTTACACCTGAGTTGTTGCTCCTGACGTACTCCTGGACCAGTTCGGAGTGCGAGTGAAGATTGACTAAGACTTCGTCAATGCCGAAACGGCGGAAGAGTTCCAGCCAGATGCCCAGAACGGGCACGTTCCGAATCGGGACGAGACACTTGGGGACCCTGTCGGTGAGGGGTCGCAAGCGCGTGCCGTGTCCGGCCGCAAGCAGGAAGGCCTTCACCCGATCCTCGTGGATTGCTGCCGGAGGCTGGAATAGTTCAACGGGCCGTCTCCGGAGAACAAACAGGAACGAAAGTCCAACGCGAACCGCCCTGCTGATCGCCATCAATAAAAGGGTCGTTGACGATCACCTGAGCTCCCTGGAAGTCGAAGCCCAAAGTCATCTCGTGGATGCCTTCGGCGGCCATCGCGTTTCGCACCGCCTCCTGACACGATGGCTCGCAATAGAGCAATAAGAACCCGCCTCCGCCGGCACCAGTGATTTTGCCACCCGACGCGCCGTGCTGCCGAGCTAGGGCGTAGAGTTGATCTATGCGTGCATTCGAGATTCTGCTGGAGAACTTCTTCTTGGCATGCCAGGCTTCATCCAGCAGCGCCCCGAAGCTGGACAAATCGCTCCTGAGCAGCGCCTGGCGCATGCGCTCAGCCAGCAAACGCACTTCGTGCAAGGCATCAATCGTGGAACCTGTGTGCCTCCGAGTAAATTGCTCCTGTTCCTCCAGGATCGACCAGGAGTGGTGGGAGGACCCCGTGAAGAAGAGTCTAAGATTAGCCTGGAGTTGACTCATGACCTGGGGTTCGAGGTCCATGGACTCGACTTGCACAGAGCCATCGCGGTCGAAGGTAATGAAGTTTAGGCCTCCAAAAGCGGCGGCATATTCGTCTTGCTTCCCGACGTGGCGTCCCAAAGTGCTGTGGGCGATTTGGAAGGCGCGCTCGGCAAGTTCGTGCTTGGAGATCGGCATTTGCAAGTAAGATGTCAAGGTTTTCAGAATGTTGACGCAGACACTGGCCGAGGAACCCAACCCTGTGCCTGGTGGAATTTCTGAGGCTAAGAAGAGATCGACAGAGATTCGGAATCCCAATCCTTTCAGGGTGGCCAGTGGGATTTCTAGCCCGCTGCCGTTCACTTCCATGGTGGCAATGTCTGACCAGTTTTCGAAAATCCGCAGGTCAGAAGAAATAACCTGAATGCGGCCATCAGTACGCTTGCCCAGAATGGTGTAGAAGTACTTATTGATGGCAGCACTGAGGACGGCGCCGCCAAATTGTTGATAGTAGGCCGGAAGATCGGTGCCTCCGCCGGCGAAACTAATCCGCACTGGACTGCGAACGATGAACACCTTGTAAGGTCTCCTGAAGGAACGGCGATGTAGATTCGCTGAATGCCAACTCTGTCGTCGGGGTCGTGGCGGCGGGGGAGAGCCGGGAGTAACGCATGAACCGGATGGCCAGAGTCCAAAGAGTTTGCAGTAGCAGAGAAACGTCGATCAGCGGCGACGGATTCAGAAGATACTGGAGGTCAAAACGAGCTTTCTCCTCTGAAGAATGTTGCTCGCGCAGGCCATGCACCTGGGCGAGTCCGGTGATGCCAGGCTTCACAATCAGGCGTTGCCGCTGCCATTCGGAGTAACACTGCACGCGCTGCGGGGATTCCGGACGTGGTCCGACCAGGGCCATTTCGCCACGCACCACGTTCCACAACTGGGGTAGTTCCGTCAAGCTGAGCTTCTCCAAGATACGCTCGAATCTGGACGCATGGTTGGCCGGACGGTCCACGTTCAGGCGCAGCATCGAAAATGGCTGGCCATTCTTGCCGCAGCGCGTCTCCTCGCGAAGCCCTCTGCCCTTGATCCTGCGAAGTCTCATCACTGCAGGCAACAACATAGGCAGCGCAATGACCAGCAGGAGCGAGCCCAACACGATGTCCAACCCCCGCTTCCAGTGTCCCCAGAGCGCATACGATCTGGCCGGATCTTGCAATTGCAGCAGGGGAAGCCCATCTACGTCGAGCAGGTCCAGTTTGGAAAGATATAGCTCGTACGGCTCGGGGACAAAGCTGACATTAATTCCGTGCTCGCGGCATTGCCCTGTCAAATTTAGGATCTCAGGCCATGCCGGCTTGGCCAAGGCCAATATTAGTTCATCAATCTGCTGAGCGCGAAGCAGGTCTACCACCCCCAAGGTTGGGACGGTTGTACTGGCCTTCGCGCTTGCTGGCGTCACGTTCAGATGCATGCCATCGTCTGCCGGGAATAGAAAACCAACCACCTTGCACAACATTTCAGGATGACGCTCGATCTTGATCGCCAGTTCGCGGGCTACCCTTCCGGTTCCGACAATCGCTACCCTCCGCACGTCGCCAGCGAGATATCGTGCCCGGACCATCGAACGGGCAGCATAACGAATACCCAGGAAACCCAGAAACAGCAAAAATCCAAAGTATCCCAAGGCTAAACGGGACACGAACCGCTGCGCCAGGTAGCCGGCTCCTAGCAGCAGACCCATCAAACCACAAACCGCCAGAAAGAGATGCGAGATCACCGCAGGAAAGTGCCAGCCCCCGCTGAAACAGTCCAGCTTCATCCAGGAAGAGAAGACTGCCCAGAGAATCCAGGTTGCCGCGAGAAACGGCAACAAACGGTGGGCCGAAATACGATCCGTTGAATTCCAGGTGATGCCATAGCGCAGGACCTCGGCGCAAAGTAATGCTGCTGATGCCCAGCAGAGATCTGCCAGCAGAATCCAGCGATGCAGGTGACGTGGCTTCATGAATACTCGAGTGCAGGAGATTCTATCTCTCCTGCAGAAAATCAGGCAACTGCTCCAGTCGTCTTGCAAATCTTCGTCTTTATAGAGGTGAAAAGAGCATGCGCCGCGCACACGTGCAAGTCTTCGATGATCTGCATGTTGTCAGAAGGAACGACCATGCACACATCGCAGAGTTCCTTCATCTTGCCGCCCTGGAAGCCACTGAGTCCCACCGTGATCGCGCCTGCTTCACGAGCGACGGCCAATGCACGCAGGACGTTCGGTGAATTTCCGCTTCCGCTGATGGCGAAGGCGACGTCGTCCCGGCGCACTAGGTTTGCCAGCTGTTCGGCAAAGATATCCTCGTATCTGGAGTCGTTGGCCCATGCGGTCATCAAGGGAACGTTGTCCGTGAGGGCCAGCACCCGAAACCGCTTTCCGGTGCCGTTCAACGTGTTCTTGCCGAGGTCGCAGGCAAAGTGCGAGGCCAGGGCTGCACTGCCGCCGTTGCCGAAGAGATAGACCATGTGACCAGCATCATAAGCGCCAAGAAGGATGCTGGCGATTTGGTCGATGGTTTCAAATGGAAGTCTCTTCGCCGTCAGCGAGAGACATCCAAAGTAGCTGTTGACATCGTAGATCCCTGTCATGTCGGTTTCCTGATTTGGACTGAACTGGTGATGAGCGATGAGAACTCAGCTGACGCTTAGCACTACACCCGCATTCCGCATATGCGCGTCAGCATCGGAAATTTGCTCGGGCACCCCGCCAATGCTCTCAATCCACGCGAGGAAGTCGTCCATGATCGTGGACAGATCCCGGCGGGCTCGCCACCCCAGGTGGCTCAGCTTTTGGATGCTGGAAACACTATGTCGATTGTCCCCACGGCGATACTCCCCAGAAATCTGGACGCCTGCAGCAGAGGGCACCTTGCGGAGAACGGCGCCCGCGTAATCGATCACGGTTGTCGGATTACCACTTCCGACATTAAACGTCTGAAAATTGGCTTCATCCTTCTCCAGGACCAACATGTTGGCATCCACAACATCTTGCACATGGATAAAGTCCCGGGTCTGTCGACCGTCCTCATAGATGATCAGTGGACGGCGCTGCATGGCGCGGCTGAAGAATATCCGGCATATCCCAGAATAGTGATTGTACAGCGATTGCCGCGCACCTTGGGTGATGGAATAGCGGAGCGCGACAGTGGGAATTCCGTGCAGCCAGCCCAGACCGAGGGCGGCCTTCTCCCCTGCCAGCTTGGAAACCGCGTACTGGTTGTAAGGGTTGCTGTGTTGTTCTTGAAGTGGCAGGGGGTTTGCCTTCCGCCCACACTGCGGGCAGCTTACTTCCCAATCTCCCCATGCGAGTTCTTGCTGCGACCGCGGTTGCGGCAAAATGAAACCATCTTGTGGGCACGTGTACTGTCCTTCCCCGTATACAGCCTGCGAGGATGCCACAATTACCTTCATGACCGGAAGTCGATACTGCACGATGAGTTCATAGATCAGCGCAGTGCTTACCGCGTTCACTTGAAGGAAATGAGAAAAGTCCGGCATGTAGTCTTGGTAGGCTGCCTGGTGCGAAACCACATCAACACCCTGCAGAGCTTTCCACAGAGTCTCCCGGTCGGTTACGCTGCCGTGAATAAATTCAATGCCAGCCGGTAGATACGTAGGCCGTCCATGGGGATGAACCTTGCCGTGTAAACTGTCCAGCACGCGGACCTGAAATCCGTCCTGCAAGAAGCGGTCGACGAGGTGAGATCCAATAAAACCGCCACCGCCAGTTACGAGCACTCGCATGAGTAGAAGAACTCCTGAAAGAAGTGAAGATTCTGTTCCGTGAGCGCGGTCCTCGAGGCCGGTACTCGTGCGCAGAGCGAGATCCCGGAACTGCTACTTACCAGACGCACTAAAAACCTCCTTCACTGTTCGCAGCAGGATTTTTAAGTCCAGATAGAGAGACCAATTCCGGATGTACTCCAGATCCAGCCTGACCCATTCGTCAAAGTCGCTGACCTGGTTTCGGCCGCCAACTTGCCACAGGCACGTAATACCGGGTTTCACGGCAAGCTTCTGCTTTTGGAATTCGGTGAATTGCGCGTACTCGGTAACCAACGGGGGGCGAGGGCCGACCAGGCTCATGTCTCCCTTGAGAACACTGTACAGTTGAGGTAGTTCATCCAAACTGTGGCGGCGCATCCAAGACCCAACTTTAGTGACGCGGGGATCATGCGTCATTTTGAAGACAGGCCCACGCATTTCATTGAGCGAAGCTAACTGGGAGCGGAGCGCATCCGCATCGGCTACCATCGAACGGAACTTGTAGCTCACGAACGGTCGGCCGGACTGTCCCACTACCTTCCATCGATAAAATACGGGCCCTGGGGAACTGAGTTTGACGGCAATCGCGAGAACGAGAAAGACTGGCGAAAGTAACGACAATAAAATAGCGGACCCCACTGCATCAAGCACACCCTTAATCGCCAGGCGAATCGGGCTGCGCCAAGAAGGCGAAAGGACCAACTGCTGAAGCGGGATTGACTGAACTGTCATAGCACGCGAGAACCAAGTTACCACAGCCGTCATACCCAGTCAGAATGGCATCTCATGCTAACCGATTACCTCATTCTCAGAGCCATCGAATCGAAACCCCCGACACACCAGAGAACCTAACTCGATAACGCTGGTTCTTCGGACATACCAGACACCAGTTTCAGTAATTCGTGCTCAAATCGTCGCAACACCGTATTCTTTTCTAGGTTGGACACCGCATAGGCGCGGGCGTTTCGTCCCAGTTCTTCGCGCAAACCCGCGCAGCTCGCCAGTTGGTCGATAGCCTCCGCGAATGCTGCACCATTTTCCGGAGGCACCACGATACCACGGCCGTCGACGACCTCGGCCAGTTGGGTGCCACTGGGCGCGCTGGCCACTACCGGACGGCCACTGGCAAGCATGCCCGTCAACTTGGAAGGCATCACCAAGTCGGCGGCATTCGCCCGCTGTGGCAGCAAGTGGATGTCGGCAAGATTGAGCAACTCATTCAAACGGTTGGAGGGTTGCAAGGGCAACAAACGGACATTCTTCATCTGCGCGGCCAGATTTGCCAAGATCGGCTTGGCTGGCCCATCGCCGCAGAATACGAACTGTATTTCACTGCTCGATGACAGGGTACGCGCGACTCCTGCCAGCATGTCTAACCCTTGCTTTTGAGCCATAGTCCCAGAGTAGAGGGCTACAACAGCATCGCGGGGGATGCCTAATTCGGCGCGCAAGGGGTTGGAATTCGGTAATGGGAAAATGGCGGAAGTATCTACCCAGTTGGGAAACACCAGACAACGAGACGGTTCGAGGCCTTTTTGGGCCAGACGAAGCCACATCTTCTCCGAAATAGTCGAAACCCGGTCGAAGCTCTGCATGCACTTTTTTTCCAGCGCGCAGACCAAGCGCCGAAGCTGCGAGGAACTCAACAGTCCCAGCTCGAAGGCCGCGTCGGCCTCGAAGTCCTGGATATGAAACCAGGTCTTCGCTCCCGACCAGCGGGCTGTGAGCCAAGCGCTGGGCGCACAGAACAATGTCGGTTCGATTACCAGCACCACCTGAGGTCGCCAGGGGACTTGAAGCAGCATGCTCCAGAAGCTACTGACCGCAAAGCTCGCCAAATGCAAGGCACGCTTTCCAGCCGATGGAGTTCGCGGAACCCACAAGGGACAGCGGAAGATAGAGAGCCGGCCAACTGGCCTCGTTTCACTTCTCGAACCTGCTTCCGAAACGAGTAGCCCACCCTCAGCCGTGGCCGATGCAGTCCCAGACCCTGTCGGCAATGCATGGGAAGCTTCGACACAACCGCTCTCGCATTGGATCCAGCCCTGCCCAGAAACATCGGCAGCACGGTGGTAAACACGATTTTCGCGCCGATAGAGCCAGGACGAGTAGCCTGGAGCTACTCTCGATGCCGGATTGAAGGGTGGTGCCGTCACCGCTCGAACGTCATGGCCGCTCTCGGCCAACCATTCCGCCATTTCCCCCGTGAATTTGCCGACTCCCACCAGCTCCGGCGCGAAATTGAGGCCATGGATCAGGATACGCATAGGGTCAATTTTCCTATGTCCCAACTTCAAGGGTGGAACGACTCTCCGTGAGGTGAGAGCAAAAGTCTTTATAGGTCTCCCGCAGGCCTTCGCGAAGGCTGGTTCGTGGTCGCCATCCAAGCGAGGTAAGGCGGCTAGTGTTCATTAGCTTGCGCGGTGTTCCGTCGGGTTTTGTGGGATCAAATGTTGAGGCATGCTCCAGCCCGATCACTTCCGCGACAAGTTCCGCGACTTCTCGGACGGTCATGTCCATGCCCCAACCGACGTTAATCAAAGGCGGGTTTTCAACACTCCCCACTAAGTCGGCGAACCGCTCCTCGGACAAATTGAGCAGGAAAATGCACGCATCGGCTGCATCATCACAGTAGAGCAACTCCCGTCTCGGGGTGCCGGTACCCCAGACCACGGCTTGCTCCGCACCACTAACCTTGGCTTCGTGCATTCGGCGGATTAGGGCAGGAATCAGATGGGAATTGGTTGAGTGGTAATTGTCGCCGGGACCATAGAGGTTGGTGAGCATTGCAGCTAGGAACTGGGTCTTGTACTGGCGGTTATACGCCCAGCACATTTCTATGCCGGCGATCTTGGCAACCGCATAGGGACGATTGGTAAACTCCAGGGGACCGGTGAGGAGAGAATCCTCGGTCAAGGGCTGAGAAGCGAGTTTCGGGTAGATGCAGCTGGAACCGGCGAACAGCAATCGCTCCGCCCCACTACGATAAGCCTCGTGAATGACGTTTGTCTGGATGCTCAGGTTCTCGAAAATGAAATTCGCCGGGAAGGAGCTATTTGCCAGAATGCCGCCGACCTTACCAGCCGCCAGGAATACATATTGCGGCCGTTCCTGGGCAAAGAACTTTCGCACAGCCGCCGAATCGGTGAGATCCAAATCGCGATGCTTTGGCAGGAGAAGGTTGTTGTAGCCTATTGCCCGCAAGCGTCGAACCAAGGCGGAACCCAGCAGGCCGGTATGGCCAGCCACGTAAATGGTGTCAGATGTGCGCATGTTTCAATCGCGGTACTCGTACACTTTGTAACCTGAGGCCTTAACCAGTTGATCGCGCTCGGCGCCGTGCAGATCGGAGATCGCCATTTCCCGTACCAGTTGCTGGAAATTGACACGGGGCCGCCAGCCGAGTTTGACTCTGGCCTTGGTGGCATCTCCCACCAAAGAATCAACCTCTGCGGGACGAAAATAGCGTGGGTCGACCTGCACAATGCAATTTCCCTGGGCGTCGTAGCCCTTTTCGTCGGCTCCCGCTCCCTCCCAAGAAAGCGAAATACCCAATTCAGCGGCAGCGGTATTCACGAACTCGCGCACCGAGTGTTGTTCGCCAGTGGCAATTACAAAGTCCTCAGGTTGGTCTTGCTGCAACATGAGCCACTGCATTTCGACGTAATCTTTGGCGTGGCCCCAGTCTCTCCTGGCATCGAGGTTGCCGAGATAGAGGCAACTCTGAAGGCCGACCTTGATGCGCGCCAGATCACGGGTAATCTTGCGGCTGACGAAGGTCTCGCCGCGAACCGGTGACTCGTGATTGAAAAGAATCCCATTGCAGGCGTACGCGCCGTACGCTTCGCGGTAGTTCACAGTGATCCAAAAAGCGTACAGTTTGGCCACACCGTAAGGCGAACGAGGATGAAATGGCGTATGTTCGGTCTGCGGACTCTCCTGAATCAGACCGTAGAGTTCGGAACTGGACGCCTGATAGAAACGCACCCGGTGCAGCATACCTAGAATGCGGACACCCTCGAGCAGACGCAGTGTACCCAGCGCATCTGTGTCAGCAGTGAATTCCGGCTGCTCAAAAGAGACCGCTACGTGGCTTTGCGCTGCCAGATTGTAGATCTCGTCGGGCTGTACCTTCTGCAGTACCTGGATGAGACTGTTCGAATCTGTCATGTCACCATAGTGGAGGACAAACCGGCGATCAAGAACGTGCGGGTCCTGATAGAGATGGTCCACGCGTTCGGTATTGAGCAGAGAGGTGCGCCGCTTAATCCCGTGCACTTCGTATCCCTTCCCGAGGAGAAACTCAGCCAGGTAGGAACCGTCTTGTCCGGTGATACCGGTAATCAATGCCTTCTTCATGGGTTCGATGAAACAGCCATTCCGATCAGACTAACCTCTCTCGCGCACGCTCGGGACATACGATTTAACCGCTAAGATAAGCGACTTTCGGTGTTCGTGGCATCGCCGGGTCCCTACGGTTAGGTTGCCGGGTGACTCGGAGCACACGGATTTTGGAAAGCAAGAACGCGATCCCAAGGGACATGGAGGCGACAATTCATTCTCCAACTCACACTCGGGAGACCATTGGAATATTCGCGACCACAACCAGGCAATCTCCCCGGCCCAGGTGGTTCCCAAGGCAAAGCAGGGGAAACAGCACCATCCTGGCGAAACAGATGAGCGCCAAAACTAGGAAGGGATTCCGAAGTTGCCTCGTTGATCTGGCAGCACGCGCGAATATGTACGTGATAGTGGAAGAGGCCACCCACAGGGCGGGTGTAACCTGGCGGATTTTCACGCCCGTGAAACTAGTCTCAACCAGCAGATCTCGTACCGTCGACGGCGAAAAGTGAACAATGTGAAAAGGTACGTGCCAGTTAATCCAGACACGCCCAAATACACTCCGCAGCCAGCTTTCGCTGTTGGGGCAACTGATCCAAACTTGACCCCCTGGCTTTAGGATGCGGGCTACATCCTGTAGCATGCGTTTGGGATCAAGAGAGTGCTCCAGTACGTTTGAAAGCACCGCTACATCGTAGGGCGTGGCCGGGTGAAAGTCTTCCAATAGGGTTCCGCACACGGTAAACCCTGCGGATCGAGCAATTTCTGCCGCCTTCGGGTTCAGCTCCAGCCCTTCCGGGGAAAAACCGTTACGTCTATAAATCTTGAGTCCGCGACCTTCATTGCACCCAATATCAAGCAACCTGCCGCTACCCTTCCGAGTGTGAAATGAGCCGTCTCCGTCCACTGCCAACCAGAGTCGATAAAGCCGTGACGCGAAAAACCACTCCCGCAAACGAGTGTAGATAGTTCCCTGTTCCCCTCCGAAGTTGTAATAGGTTTCATACAGTCGCTTCAGATCATCCGGCAGTGGACGCGGTAAGGTTTGTTCTAATCCGCATTCTGAACATCGACAAATGACATATTCTCCCGGAACCCCGAAGCGGGTGTCCATGACTTGGGGCAGAACCTCGGTTGTTTCCGCGCCGCAGGTGACGCAGGCTCGTCCGGTGTCCGGAACCTCCGGCGCTATTGCAACCGCGGAGGCCTCTTGGCTTTGGTATCGCATATCAGCACGAATTCGCAAGGTCTGTGGTCAGATCAGTGCAGCCCGGGCTCGGCCACAGCTCATCCAGAAGGGCTTCCAGATTGTCGCTATACTTTTCGCGCTGCCTGATGAAATCCTTCGCGGCCACCTCCGGCATTTCAGCGAACCCCGCGGGATCGCTCTGCCACTTCAGTAACTGCTCCACAGCAACGGCCGCAAAATCCTGATCCGATCGCACGAGTAGTCCAGCGTTCGGCGGCAGCATATCGGACAAACATCCGCGGTCCCAAGCGACTACCGGTATGCCGTTCGCCATCGCTTCGTAAACTACCAAAGGCGCAGACTCGTTTTGATACTTTGACGGAAACAGCAACACATCAATCAGTTCCCAAAAGGATTCCTTCTCGGGTCCGTAAAGTGGGCCTAGGTACTTTACCGTCCGCAGACGTGCGGTTGCTTGCCTGACTGCGTTTGCTACCGTGCTATTTTCGAACGGACCGGCGATGTACACTTCAAAACCGGCACCCTGACCTTCGAGCCGATCAGCAATCGCAAGAATTTCCATGATGCCTTTTTCGCGCGAGATGTTACCGAGAAACCCAATTCTCTTGACGCAGGTTCGCGTCCGATGCTTTGGCCCCACCGCACGACACATGATCGCCGCATTTGACACCACTCTCGTCGGAGAAGCTGTCGGATAGCATTGTTTAAGTCTCCGGCCTTGGGTTTCACATAACACAATGTGTGTGGCAGATGGACCTGCCAATCGCACCAGCAGCCACGCCGGTAATTGCCTTCGATCCAGGTAGGCGAAACTATGATGATGAAGGAAGATGCGGACACCTCTTAGGCGAGCGACAGCCACAAACAGAGCCTCATACAACTGGCCCCATCCGCCCGAGAGTCCAACGTACAGAGTGCTTCCGCGTCCGTGGAGGATCTCCCGCAAGTATCGCAGGAACGCCTTTGCAACCTTGCGAATGCGGCCCAACCGATTGAACCAGCTCCTTCTCAGCGACGCAGGGGCCAAGTCCAACACAAGCGGCACCACTCCACGACTACAGAGATGCTCGTACATCCCAGCATTAACCATTGCCATGCCATGCACGGGAGGAGGAAAAACTCCGACCATGCATATGCCAGACTCGCATTTTGGCGGCCGCTTCTTGCCCTGCGGGACGGTGTCCTGTCCACCATAGGGGTGGCCATTCGTGGTAAGCCTGCGGTATGCGATTTGGCGTCCCCAATGAAGAAACCGAGGCCCTGTCAGACGATCGCCCGGACGGCAATTCTGGCCGGGCGACGTCATGGTTCCTGGCAAGATCCTGGGTGGATAGCGGAATGCATGACTCTCTTCGGGAGTTGCTAGTCAGCTCTTCCGAACAATTCATTTGGCTCAGCACGCTTTCCTGATGAGCGTCCCACGCTCAGTGCGGCCTGGTAGTCCTGCAGACGTCGCTTAGCCATTGACTCCCAACTGAACTCCCGTCCCATCTTGCGCGCACCGAAAGCCCCGAGCCGCAGCCGGGTATGAGGATCGCGGAGCTGAAGCAAAACTCGAATCAGGTCCTCTCGATCATCTAGCCTACAAAACAAACCGTTCCCCTCGATACGCTCCTTTGCCGTCATGGTGTGGTTCGCAACAATCGGAAGACCGCAAGCGGCAGCATCTAACATGGACAGGGATTCCTGCGCCGGCCAAACTCCGATGTCCGCAGCGCGAAAGAAGTCGCCCAACTCGTGAACCGGCACGAAAGGATGAGTGGTGCACCCAGCACACGATTGGATAGCTTGGCCCTGTGTGCCCTTTCCCACAAAGAGGGCGCGGAAAGGCTCCCCCTTGCTTACAAGATGCGCGACGGACTGCGCTAACAGCAACGGATTCTTATCCTCACCGAGGCGACCGGTATAGATGCAGACAATGTCGGATTCAGCGAAGCCCAGCTTTTTGCGCAACTCAAGTCTTGCCGTTTGGTCTTTTTCGGTTGAGACAGGACTAAACAGCTCCGTGTCCACGCCCAGGGAGCAAACCTCGATCTTTTTTCGTGGAATGCCAAAGAAGCGCACCGCTACATCGGCGCAGTCCGGCGCGATCGCATAGCACTTTTCGGTGAACAAGCTTGCCACCCATCCGGGCAGGGTTCTGGTGATCGTGCAGCGCAGGCGCTCGAGGTTCCACCACGACGAGGCTTTGTTGGCCAGAGGGAAAACCGATGCGTGGTAATGATTGCCAGTGAACAACCGGTAACCGAGAAAACGCTTGTTCAGCGCGGCATCCAGCGGAATCCAACCGATGACAGCCGAGCATTGCACGATATCAGGACGGAGGGTTGATAACTTCTCTCGTAAACCCACCATCCGCATGTAGCCTGCAATCTTCTTGTGGCCAAGAATGTGGAGGGTGTAGCCGTCCAGACCTTCAACCGTCCCAGCCTGGTGTTGTCCCGAGAAGTCTCCGTAGGTGTCTTGAGAATCCGGCAGCCAGTAGTAGGGCGGAAGGTCCATGGCCACCACGTGGGTTTCGATTCCCGCGCGGGCGAGATATCGGGGCAACATGTTCTCTAAGTAGCCCATGCCTTTGCAAAACGTTCCCGTAAGCAGAACCACTCGCATTTAGGACGCCTTTAATTACAACCAACGCAGTGAATGGATGTTAGAAAGCTGGAGGCCCGATGGGACTCTGAAGGAGCGATGAGATCATAATTCGCGAAGCCTGATTCAGAATTCAGCGCTACAATTGACAAGGCCAAACTAATTCGCAGTTGGTTTACGTGCACAGATGAGGACGTGGGCAGATAGACTCACCAAATTCAAGCGACTGATCATCGATTCGTAAAGGAGAAACGCCAGCGCCAGCGGCAAGAGAAAGTTGAAGTAACTCGACTGTGAATACGCGACTTTCACGTCCACCGAGGTAAAGCCCTGCGATTCAAGCAGCCGGCGAAAAGCCCCAGGCGAACAGCGCTCGTAATAGGCTGGGAATATCCCGAACTCCGCAGCTTGCTCTTTAAGCGCGTAAGCGACCCGGCGCGCGACCGAGATCGGAAGAAGGCGGTTAATCAGACTAAAGGGGGCATACTTGTTGGGGAAAAGAGTAATAAAGACTCCACCCGGTTTCAAAACGCGGTAAGCCTCGCGGGCAAAGCGATCGACACCCTTTAGGTGCTCCAGCACATATCTCGAAGAGACGATATCGGAAGAATTGTCTGGTACCGGAATTTGCTGAGTAACGTCCGCAACCTTACGGTCGGAAACATCGTGGTTCTTCTCCAGTTCCGAGGCGGAGATGTCCACCGCAATGATATGAGACCCAGAACACTCCTTAGCGAACGCACACCGTGCTCCTCCGCCGACGTCCACAATTACGCCGCCGCCTCTCGCGAACTCCCCGACGACAACCGGGTAAGCGGCAGAAACATTGCATTTCACATGCGGGAAGCGCCGCCGCAAACGGTAATACAGCCGGCGATTAACGTCTATGATCGACATGACAGTTCTGCATCAGCTCCGAATCCTAAAGCTGTATTCTTCTCCGCTGGGCGACACATGAAATATACGGTAACCCGCGCAGTTGAGTGCTCGGATCGCCGCGCGCGTTTTCTTGGATCCAACCTCCGGCCAGCGATGATGAAACTCCACCAATATCTGTTGCGGCCTGATTTTGCAGGCCAGTAAATCGGCCAGCACGTCGTATTCAGCCCCTTCGATATCCATCTTCAGAAGATCGATCTCACTGTGTCCCAGCATTTTCATAATCGTAGATAAGCGGTAAACCGGCGCTTGAACGGCCGGCCCAGGAGTGTGGCGCGGCAAAACTGTGTACGAAACATGCCTCGGATCCTTGGGAGGGAGAAAGCGACACGTGCCGTCGAAATCGGCCACTCCATACGCATGAAACACAAACCCGTCTGGGAGGGTTTTCGATTGCACCCATTGAATCGAGCGCGGCGTTGGATCGAAGGCATGTACTCGAGTTCCAAATCGCCTCATCAGTTCCAAATCGAAAGAGATCTCTTCGCCAACACCCACGGAATAAACCACGCTGGTCTTTGAAAAATCGTCAGGGCATATGCACCAACGTGCGCCTTCGCTCCCCAGTGAAAGTTTGGTGCAATTGTGCTGCACACTCCGCCAAAGATCCTTCCCACCGAGGACATGGACTATTCGCCGGATGCGCTGGTAAGAGTGACGCAGGCCGTTCATGGTGGGGTTGCCGTCAGTTCCAGCCGCGATCATCACCCTGGAAACGACGGAGCGGCAGGCGGAACGGATGTGAGCACACCGGCTCCCGCCAGCGAGGAAGCGAATTCCATTCCTTTCCGTGGCTGCAGCATATAGAGAAATAGAATCAGGAGGATCAACCCTCCCGAGAACAAGCTAGTAAACATCGAGATATTGGCCAGGTTGTAAGTCGCGTAGGTAATGACCAGAGCCGCAAGGCGGGGATCATGCCGTTGCGCCGCCGAGTCGAGCGCCCAGAAGACCAGCGCGCAAAACACGGAAATCACCAACACTCCCGGCAGCCCCAGTGCTTCTAAGCCATCCATCGCCCAGAAGTGAGCTGTGGCATCTAGGTCGGAGCCAGTCTGATAGAAGGAACCGATCTCCAAGCCTATGAAATTCGCGTAGGGATAATGCACAAACCAATTCACTCCGGTGACATGGGAGTAATAGGTCAGGGGATTCTGCTGAAAGAAATTGTAGTACCAGGCAGTCACTAGCCCACCCATGGGCAGGGTGCGCATCAAAACCAGGAATAAGACCACGAAGAGGAAGGGCCCGGGATCCTCTCCGGCAAAGACATAAGCCAGACAGGATCCGACCAGCAGAGCCAGACACGCATATGTGATTTTCAGACCGAAGGGACTACGGCCTATCCTTAACACGGCGTACACGCCGGGAACAAACACTATAGAAAGGATTGAGCCCTTCGTTCCGAGAACACTGAAAACGAGAAGCTGGCCCGCAACCCCGGCAAGGAACAACCATCGACGCCGGTAGTAAAGTCCGCAGCCCATGAGAAAAGGATTGATCGCTCCAGTCAGCCCCATGATTGCGAAAAAGACCGCGCTACCCTCGGCCAACTCACCAGCTGCGTTTCGCTGAGTGTATATGTCCCCGAAGGAAACAATCTGCATGTGACCATGGAAGACAGCGATCATCCAGATCGTGAATCCTGCTGCCAGGCATCCAAAGGTCCACCAGAACGTTTTCCGCGAAATCCTTACCGGCCGAAGCGGCAGCAACGGAAGGAGGTAGCTCAGCCCGGTCAAGACAAACCCCACGAAGAATACGATCATCACAAAACTGATCTCCGAGGGCGGGTTGATGTTTATGTACAGGGGGATAAACATCGAAGGGATGTAGGTAACGATGTAGAGCACCCAATAAGCCAGTTGCGAAGGCCGAGCAAGTTCAATCGGCATCCACAAGCTGGGCAGCAAACTCAAGGTCCAGGCGAGCACGAGATATTTTGCAGTCGGAGCATTGTAGTCAAACCCGAAGTACGCCCAGTTGGGGTAAAGATAGTTGACATACATCCACTGCGAGCAAGCAACATAGGCGACTATGCCAGCGACCAGCAGAATCCGCTGTCGACTGCGATTCGGTGGTTCGCTCAAGCGGGCAGCAGATATCGGTGACATGTCCTTAATAGGGAGTTGCACTCTAGCCAACTGCGGCTTCGTCTCGACAAGGTGCCATTCGCAGACTACGCAGTCGGGGGATTTGGGACAGGAATCCGATTGCGAGGGTTGCCGTATACACGCCGGCGGACAGCAACATTCCGTACACCGCTCCGCGCAGCCCGAAATGTATCATCAGCGGGACGCCAGCCACCAACGTGGCCGTGCCACTCGCCACATAAGCGTAAAAAGTCATGTTAGGTTTCTCCACTGCTTTTAGCGTGGCATTCATCGTGTTGCCGACTCCCATCAACAGGGGAAGCAGAGCCAGAGTGCCCAACAGGGAGGAAACGTCGTCGAACTTACCTCCATAGATCCAATGCATCAAAGGCCTTCCCACCATTCGGATTCCCAAAACAAAGGCCGCGCTGATGGCCAGGAAGACCAGCGAGTACGTTTTCCACAGGGACAACAACTCACTGATTCGATTCGAGGCGTAGTGGGCGGCCATCACAGGTAAGACGAGTTGGGTAATGGCGGTAAAGACCTGATCCACCGGCACCGCTAGCATAACCAGGGATCTCAACTCTGCAACATCCTTGAGGGAGAGGAGTCCTGCAGCGAGCCAGTAGTACGCCTGGGTCATCAACTGACACACAAACGCGGTGGCTAGAACCCAGCGGGCGTAAATCCAATGTTGTGACCAATGGTCGGGTTGCAGCGCAACGAAGGTTTCGAGTGAGACCTCCCGGGGCACTTCCTGGATGACGACCATTCCCCCGGCTATCGAGCCGAGCGCGAAAATCAAAAAAACTGAAAGGCCGTCCAAGGCGCCCGCCCGCGTCGCGACACCGAACAGGATCAGCACCGTCAAGAAAAAAACGAACGACATCTTGGCCGCACAGCGAACCTTTCGCTCCACATATAACATCCGACGCAAAAGGGAGGCTGTCAGCATGATCGCGCTGCTTAGGGCCAAACCCACTAGTGAGCGCAATCTGAGGTTAGGAGCAGTCCACGACAGCAGCCGCGAGATCAAGAGCAACAGTGTGGTTAGAACAAACCCAAGCCATGCGTTGCTGCGCCATATCAGCCAGCGATACGCCGCGCTGTAATTCCTGTACCGGCCAGCGCCATAGACGCTGTAAGGTTCGAGGATGGCGGCATTCTGCAGTCCGGTCAGGAAGTTGAATACGGAATAGACAACGGCAAACATTCCGTACTCTTCCTTGGTCGCGACCCGAGCCAGAACTACATTGGCGACAAATATTCCGCCGACCGTGAACCCTTGGTCCGCGATACCAAGAGCAACGCGATTCAGTCTGGTCCAAGGAAACAACGGCCATGTGCGCAAGTTCAGCCAGCGGTTGAGTTGCCCCATTCTCAGGATTCTTTCGGGTCATCATCGGTCACGTCAGGGTCTTCCCGATGCACGCCCCGAGCGAGTCGAGTCCAAGCTTTGTGCGTCATCGCGTGCAGACGAGAGCCATTAGGCGTACTCCAGGGCATCTTTGCGTTGACGGATTGAAAAACCTCCAGCGCCAAAACCTTTCCGGGATCGTTCGGGTCGATCCGCTGCCATCGCTCGTCCAGAAACACCCAACCGATGCCTCCCGAGAGCGTAAACAACGCGACCAGTAAAGTGATGAGCGTACGTGGAGGGAAGGATTTTCTTTCCGGAAGGTTCGGCGAATCCAGAACTTTCACACTCGGGGTATCCTTGACCTCTTCAAGCTTTTCTATTTCGTACTGTGCAGTCAAGGTTTCGTAAACCGCTTCTTGAACCTTGACGTTGCGATAAAGATCATAGTACGTCACACCGAGGACGGGAAGTTGGCGGATTGAAGGATAAATCTCCCCGTTTTGAAGCGATTTGCCAGGTTGTCCTCCTCCGAGCTTTTCCAGTTGGGTGCGTAGTTCTGCAATGCTACTCTTGGTGGACTGCACGCGTGGGTTGTTGGGCGTATAGATCTGCTCTAATCCCTTCAAGTCCGATTCCATTGCAATCAGCTGTCCCTGGACGGAAGCAGCCGCTTCCACCATCGCTTTTCCTTGCTCTTCGATGTCAATCGCTGTGTTCTTGCTGGCAAACTGGCTGAACGCCAAGGAGGCTGCGTCCAACTGTTCTTTAACGGTCCGGAGCCGCTGTTCAAGGAAGATCCGCTGGCGGTGGGCTGTTGAGTTGTTGATCTCGGCCATCAATCTGTTCAATTCGTCGACGTAGCCTTGGCCGAGGGCGGCGGCGCGTTGTCGGTCCTTGTCAGTAACCTCAATCGTGATGAGGCCGCTTTTTCGGTCTTCTGAGACGCTGCTGTTGTCCGATAGGTTCTTGCAAGCGTCCTCTTTGTACTTGTTTCCGTACACCTTCTGGAGGCCGAACCGGTCCACCAGCCTCTCTTCGATGGTGTGGCTTTTTAGAATTCCGACGTACTCTGCACCCACGTTCTTAAGGCCCAAGAGATCTCCCGCAATAGCTCCCAGTCCACCACCACCGCCGCCGCCACCTCCTCCTGACTTTCCTCCTGCCGTTCCGCCTCCTGCCATCATCGCAGTCATCATCCCCATGGCCGAGCCTTCTGACTCCGGGGGCATCAGTTGGACCGTGGACGCATAATGATTCGGAATCAACAGCGCCAGCACAGCACCTAGCGCGATCCCCAAGCCCGCTACTTTCGTGAGGAAGCGGCGCTCATCCCAAAGAAGGCGCAGACGCTCAATGGATCGGTCGCGGGATTCAATGGCTCCAAAGTCTGGGGATGCGATTTCGTCTGTCGCCCTTCTCGCGACGTCTTCCTCTTGCCGTGTTGGGGTCATCTGTGACGTGTTTCTCATTTCTTGAGCCGCCAGTTTGAATACAACGTGAGCTGGAGTGATGCGGTGAAATTCGATTGCGGGGTGGGCGAGAGCACCGGGAACTTCCACTGTTCTTCTTGGAGCAATCCGGAGACGGAAATATTGCGCCCAACCATGAATTCACCGCGCACAGAGTAATCAGCCAGCCGACCGCCCCCGATAAAAGAGGGGGATACGGTCTGCAGGCGGTAGCCTAGCTGCAGCATATTGCGGGGAGAAAACGAGTAGGTCAACCAACCTTGCCCGCCTCGGCCCTCCCGGCCGATCCAACTCCCCATCAAAGTGCCGTCGTTGATATAACCTGAACGATAGCGATCACCGTTGTAGTAAATGGTACCCCGCAGAACATGGTTTCGAGATTCGTTTATTCCCTCAGCACGAAACTCCATCTTGGGGAGTTTCGGTATCTGGGGCATGTAGATACCTGGATTTACGTTAGCACGCGTAGAACCGATAGGGGAAACCTCGTCCCACGCCATGGCGTCCATGTAAAGCGTAAGCCAATTCCTTAGACCTGGTATCCGGTAGGAAAAATCGGCGGCCGAGACCCGCTTGCCGGGATTCTTCGCCAAGTTGGTCGTGTGTACGTAGTAAGAATCAAAGAAAGTGCCAAATGTAACCGGCAAACCCGGCCCTCCGAACATGGCGGTAATTCCCATGCCGAATTCAAGGTTGGGAGTGGGCTGAAAGCTGATCTTTTCTCCATGAATGAAAGGCTGTGGCGAGATTGTCGGGCCAACCACCCCGGGATGTCCCGGATAAGACTGGCAGCTTGACACCACACATCGCTCCCAGTGTTGCCCCGAAAGCTGCCCAATGAAGAACTCCGTACGGAAGGGGCCGAGCAAACGGGACAAACCCGGTATCTCATGGGGCATGACGTCGTCAACTCTGACCATCGGAAAGGCAGGGGCATTGTCGCTCATCAGCAGCGGACCCGATTCTCCGGGGCCGAGCCAGACGCTTTGGACTCCAAAAGAAATCTGGACGTTATTGATGTTGACAGAAGCCATGCTGTTGAGCACATTAAATTGGTTTGCCTCGCTGGTCCCGTTCGCCAGGGGAGGATTTGCATCGGCCGCCGCGATAGCCGCCAAGACCTGGGGCGAACTGGTTGGCATGGCGGGCGCGTGCTGATATTCCCCCTGAAAAGAAAAAGCCACCGGCCCAAGCTCGGCGTCGGCAGTCACGCCTGTGACGTTATTGTAGCCAGTCCAGTAGGGCCGGCCGTAATCATCGATCAGTGTTTGTCCGAAGTGGAATGCGTCACGGAGAGGTGTGCCAGAAATCCCCATTGATCGTGTGTACAAAGACTCCAAGCGGGCCGCGACATTGGGAGCACCGTCCAGCCTCGCGATCTCTTGCGTGAATTCTCGGCTCAAAGTCCTGTAGAGGCCGCCGGCTTCGCCCTCGTTAATCACGTTGTCAGGAACCTTCTGAGCCGCGTCGTCCAGAAGGCGGGCACATTGCATTCGAGTCCACGGTCGCATACCAAGTATCGGTGATTGCAGATAGCCCAGAGCGATAAGCCGCTGCAGCGCGGGATAAATCCAACTGTCCAGCGGCACGTACGGAGAGGCCATATAATTTGGATTGCGACTGCGCTCCCCCGTATCCCTTTCCGTGAGGCTACCCCATGCCGTCCCTCCCAATTCGGGATCGTGATGTGCGCGATAGACCTGACGCCCAAAGTACCAGCCCAAAGCGCTGCCCACGATCACGTCGGACGGAAAATGCTGTTTGGCGGTTACGCGGGTGATTGTGATTGTCGACGCCAACCCGTACGCTGCTATCTGGCTCAGAGTGCCCGGGTACTCGTGAGCCCAGACGCTGGCGACTGACCACGCTATGGCAGAATGTTCGGAAGGAAACGAGACCCCTCCTTTGAAAAAGTCGCCATGGCCATTGCCTTCCATCGGGCGCTGTCTTTGCGTGATCTCTTTGAACAAGTAGGTTACCGCAGTACTGTTGATCGCAGCCTCTGCACCAAGCAGTCCAGTTTCTCCCAGGTGGTCATTCCCCGACAGGTGACCGAGAACAAACGAAGCTCCTCCCAGGCCGATCAGAGAGTATGTGCCGTAATCCGAGATTGTCGTGCTCGTCGAGACATGGTTGACCGGTACCTGCTTGGCCCACCAGCTATCGCTAGCAATGAAAGCACTCAGCAAGCCAACTGAGGGTGCAATCCATTTCAGATCCTTCACCCGGAACCGCGTTGGGGCCGTCCAAAAATCCTTTTGGTCGGCGGCAACGTGCTTGAGAAACGGCAAAACTAAACGGTTCTCAGGATCTTGACCCGGCTGCAGCCAGCCTCTGCTCTCCCCACTTGATGCCGCAGAGTCTCGATTCCGCGCTTCTTGAGCGCTACCCCCACTTTGCGGATTGAACGCCTCCAAACTGCCTTGCGTTTGGCTGACCGCAGTAAGAGCGTTCAGCAGGAGCAAGACTGCCAGAAAACATCGGGCCATCAGTGAGATCATCAGCCCCAAACTTAGAAATGGCTAATATAGTAGGACGAGAGGCCCACTGCGGTCGCGAGCTGTGCAGCCTGCAAAACTGTCTTGAATTTCGTACTAAATGAATAGGTCTGCTCCGGCACGACTATCATGTCACCTGGCCGCAGTTCCGCGGTTTGGACGCTACCGCTAAACAGACCACCACGTCCTCCAGCGACTGAACCATCAGCTCGAACAACAAACATTTCCCTCTTGTTCGCCAAGTCTGTCGGTCCACCGGCTTGCTTCAAATACCAGCCAGCGCTCTTTCCGGGCTTGTAGGTGATCGCAGTCGGATTGAAGACAGCGCCGTCAACCAACACGATGCCGGGCCTCTTGGGAATGCGAACTACGTCCCCAGCGCGCACCTGAATATCGGCTGAGGTATTGGCCCACCGCTTGACATCGGAAGAGATGTGGATAACCAAGCGCCCCGCGGGCGGGATATTTTGCAACTGCTCAATGGTTTTCTGGTATTGCAACACAGCGGCTTTTGTCTGGATCTGCTGGTCCCCGTCCATCCCCGGAAGAAGCTTCACTTGCAGCGCTTCAACTTGGACTCTCTGGATCAAGTCGGCGCGGTTCTTCTCTTCCAACTCTCTAACTTGAGCTCTCTCAAGAATCGCACCGTAGGGGTAAGCATTGGATAGGAACCCGCCGGCGCGAGCAATGACGGAACTCAAGCGCTCACCCGGCTGAATACCATAACCACCTGGATGCGCCACTTCACCCTTGACTTGGATGGTCGCACCCATATCCTCCCATCCCGACAATTGCCGGATGGCGAGAACATCGCCGTCGTGCAAACGGACGTCTGTGTCGGGCTCGCCCTCGAGAGCTTTGGCGATCTGGACCGTTTGATGGTCGGAGACCATCTTGCTCCCGTGCTCGACCATATAGCTTGTAAGATCGGCTTCGTCCGCATAAGCGCCGCGCTTGAGGCCACCGGCAAATCGAACCAAGTCCGCAGCTGTCATTGCGTCGCCCAGTGGATATTTACCCGGGCGCGCAACCTCGCCTTGGATCGTGACCGTGGGCGGGTCCACCTTGTTGAGATCTTTATGCACAAAGATGCGGTCTTTCGGTTCCAGCACGATGTTGTCCTTCGGATCGCCGTCCAAGGCTCTCCGCAGGTCGACGCTGAATACCTTCAGTTTGCCATTGTCAGTTTTGCGGAAGACCTGGGCGTCGCTCAGCGAAGCCTCGGGTGAGGTTCCTCCCGCCAGATAGACCGCATCGCGCAAATAGGCGGTACCGTTCGTGATGTGATCGCCCGGATCCCTGACCGCTCCTGTCACTGTGATCACTGGAGTATCTTCGAAATCAAACCGTCCGAACACTCGAACGGTGTCGAATGGCTGCAGTACCAGGTCCTGATCCTTTCCCGCGAGAGCATCTTCAAGGTTGAAGGCGAATACCTCAGGAGTGTTATCGGGCTTCTTCAGACGGATAATTTCGGCGTGCTGTTTATAGGGTTCCGGTAGCAGGTCTTTGTAGGACTTAACCAGATCCGTTACCTTCATCCCGTCGCGATAGGCAAACTTCCCCGGCCGGAAAACATGGCCCTCCAAGTAAACGGTTTTGTCAGCGTACGGCAGGATGGGCGAAATCTTGATCTTGTCACCATCCTGTATCTGGAAATCCTGCAACGCTTTGGTCACATCGGCCGCATTGTTGTTTTCCGGAATGTCCAGCCGTAACATCGAGCGGGTATCATGTGCCACCACGCGTTCGACATCAACGTGACGGAGCGTCCCGGAGGGCAAAACGCCTCCCGCAGTCTGCAGCACTTCCGCTAGGCTTGTCTCTTGGTTGAGCTCATAAATGGCAGGCCGGCGCACCATCCCTTCCAAAGTAACTTGGGCACCGAGCGGAGGCACAAGAACTGTGTCGCCTGATTCCAGCCTGTGCATGCCTGTAGGAACACCATGCAGCAAGAGATTGTAAACGTCTACCTCCTCGATAAGATCCTTGCCACGATAGTGTTTGAAGATACGCAGACTGCCGCCCGAAGTGGGACCACCAGCCTCGTAGACAGCATTCAACGGCGTAGAAAGTGAACTCACGTCGTATGGGCCAGGACGCTCCACATCGCCGACCACATAGACCCGGACGGTACGAACCCGCGCCAGCGAGAGGTCGACCTGAACGTCACGGTATTGAGTACGCAGTACGCTCTGGACCATTCGCTGGGCGTCGCCCAGACTCTTGCCCGCAATCTGCACTGCTCCGTAGTCGGGGAAAACCACTCGTCCCTCACGATCGACAACCCTCTGCATGTGGTCAGAAACGCTGCCGGTCAATTCAATACTCAGGTCATCCCCCGGTCCCAGCACGTACTCCGGCCCTACCGGCATATCCATCGGAAGTTCATCAAAATTCCCGGTGCCATTTTGGAATACGTCAATACCAAACCGATCCAGCGTCGGCGAGATGCGTGAGTATTGTTGATAAAGATCATAAAGTGAAGGTATGTCAGCGTACGGGTTGGGCCGGCGCGTTATCGGTGGCTGCCGCGGCACATCCAACTGCGAATTGGGAAATGAATTTGTTCCGTAAGTTGGGGGCAATTGCGCAATCTGACCCGCATTCAGACTAGCCGGTTGCGGGAACTGCGCAGACCCCCCGAAGAGGCTGGATCCGACTCCCAAGCCTCCAAGGCCAGACGTCATTCCGCCAAAGGGAGACGACAATCCGCCTTGTCCAAAGCCACCCATGCCGGCATGACCGCCGAAGAGTGAACTCTGATTGCCCGACATCGATCCACCAAGGCCGCCCATGCTGCCATTCATGCCACCACCCGCACTGCTCATGCGTGCACTTAGTAGTGACGACATCTGGCCGCCGGATCCCATGCCGAGCAATCCGTTCGAACTGCCAGAATCGGAATAGTCCCCAAATGCCCCGGAAGACTGCGCCTGCAGGAGGGCGCGACGTGGGTCATAGCTAGGGTACGCTTGCGGCGAATTCTGTAGTGGACCTTGCTGTTGTGGCCCTATTCCAGGCGAGTTGTTGACGCCTGCGGCGGAAGGCGCTGCACCGGGCTGCGTATTGGGCGGTGAAGTACCGAAACCAGGAGCACTCAGCAGAGGGTTCGGAGTGCGTAGCAAGTCGTCCTCATGCCGTAACCAATACACGTCCTCCTGACCCAGGGATTTTGCCTGGGCGTTTTGGGCTGCCGAAGCTGCGCTCGCGGCGGCTGACGCCTGTGCGTTCGCTCCGGTAGCCGGAACCAGTCCAGCCATCCAGTCTTGCTGCAATTCTTCTTTGGTAGGTTTGGCATGGATGTAGTTACGGTCCGAGATTTCTTGAGTAAACATGCTCCGGACATTCTCATCCCCCCGAACCAAGCTGAAGACGGCATCATCGGTGAGATCTTCCCGGTCGAGCAAACGTCCCTGCTCGAAAGCGGCGCGAACAAGCGCCTTCTTACATTCCAAAAGCAGCCCAGGTTCCGCAGTGAGGAGGGAAATGATCTTGTCCGCCGAAAGCGAGACCAATCGGTTGGCCTCCTGTTCGGCGCGAGACTCATTGCGGGGAACTGCTCTGGTCCGATCATAGTAAATATTCCCGGACGATCTATCGTACGATTGGGTGAACGGTCGGTCTTGTTGGGATGTCTGGTCCTGGGCTGCCAGCGACCTGGTTCCCACCGTGAGCAAGAAGGCAAACGATATCATCGCGGCGAAATTGCCCCATCGCGTGTTTGACAATCGGATTTTCATAACACCTCAATGACCTTCGACAGCAATTGAGCGCTGGCTTGGTTGAATCGAAAATATCTAAGCAGCCAGAACCGAGGTCTGCATCGTGCTAGAATCGCTCTTAAACTGAACGGGATAAGAATCCATTAGGAACCACAGCTTCCGCAATTAGGGTCAGCAGGGTTCGACATCTGCCTCGTCCACTTCCACTGCTACCGAGCGCATGATGAGATCGATCGAAAGTACGATACGAAACTTGTCTTTTCTTCGAATCAGGATGCCTTGGGCACCAGTCATCGGTCCAGACCTGACCTGAACCCGATGGCCAACCTTCAAGTACGGGTGCGGCTCCGCTCGGATCCCGCTCGCCAATCCGTTGCTGAGACTCTCAATCTCGCCGTCGGGCAGTGGCACCGGATGTCCGTTGAAACTTATGAACCGCACTACGCTGGGTAACTGCAGAACCCGCAGGCGGTCCTTCAAATCCATGTGTACAAAGACGTATCCAGGGAACAAAACCAGCTCCAGCTCTTTGCGCCGGTCCTTCCATCGGCGAACACTGCGGTACACCGGCAAGAGACAATCTACGTTTCGTTCCTGCAACTGCGATATGACCTGCTTCTCATGCCGCGAACGGACGTAGGTTGCGTACCAGTGGACTTGCAGCGACGTCCCCGGTCGTGGCGCTGGGATGGATGCATCAAGAACCAGTGAGCCTTGGCTTCTCCGAGTCGTCTCAAGTGATTCCATCTGGCCTGCTTGCCACAGCTTCGCCCCCTCACTTACAGGGCATTTGTGAGCTAACCCATTAAATTTACAGTACCTTCAGAACTTTCAACGCGAATCGCAACACATCCGACGGACGATGATCAATAGCAGGCCGTCAAGCCAGCGCCCTATGCAAACCCTCTCGAACGCGCAAAGTCGCGGAGAGCTTGTCCGGCAGCCCTTTTCTCCGCGAGTATCCATCGACAGCCAAACTCAGCTCGCAGGCCGGTCTATCCTTCAAACCCCGCGGGCGTCGGATTCGCAGCATGCACTAACTCGCGACTAATTCCGGTTTATTTCGCAACACGCTCAAGATGGCGTGCTCCGAGGACTCGACGCGGATGGAACGGATATCGACAAAAGCCCAGTAGAAAACGCCACGGTTCCGTTCCGCGGCCAGTGCCAGGATCTTCATTTCCGGATAGCGTCCGAGCAAAAACCCGCTTAGGCCGGGCCGGACTTCGGGATCCTCCAACGCAATGATCAAGTAGTCAGGACGCGTACGCTCGACCAACTCGGTGATCTCGGCTTCGTCCTGGGTTTCGCCGACGACTTCGATGTCGGGTTGATCCCCAATCGTCGCAAGGACCAAATCCTTCATCAAGCGCGGCCGGTTTGCAACCAACACTCTGATTTTTTGCACAATCCTCTCCGTGCTGGGCAGTGTCTCCTGTTCTCCCCAAAAAAGTAAGGCTCAAATCGGATCCAGAGATTCAAGGCAGGTAGTACCAAGAAGGTTCCGTGTAACGTAGGCAATCTGGCCCGCCTTCGTGACAGATCGGTACCCAAAAAGTACCAACGCCAAACCGCGGCATTGGGTCATGCGACTGCTCCGGGCATCCGGCACAGCTCCACCGCGCCAAGCCGGTCAGTTGCCCCCAGCTTGCGCAAGATCCGATGAATGTGGTTCTTCACCGTCTGTTCCGAGAGGTTCAACTGCGAAGCTATTTCCTTGTTGGTCAGTCCATGGCTAATCATTTGAACGAGTTGCTGTTCCCGCCGCGTGAGGCCGAGATTGTGTCTGATCACAAAGTTGGAAGGGTGGGTATTCTGAGTGGCCACGCGTTCGAACAACGCCAGACAGAGACTTGGCGGGCAAACCGCTTCATCGCTCGCCACAGAACGAACCGCAGCCGCCACTTCCATTGCGGAAGCGTCCTTCAGCACGAAGCCCACAATCCCGTCCCGCACCGCACGCAGAAAGATCTCCGGGTCGGCATCCATACCGATCATGACCACCTTGAGACCGGGGATCACCGCACGCACTTCCGAGACCAACCGCAAGTCCGACAGCGCGACCGCAGCAGAGTCGGACAGCAGAACATCCGGAGCGGCGCTGCTGATTTGCCCTACGACGTCATGCGAGAAAGCGGATGCCCCGACGACCTGGATGTCGCTTTTCTTACTCAAAATGCGCGTAAGGGCTTCGCGCAAAAGCCGGTTCTCCGCCAATATGAAAACTTGAACAGTCTCGACCGAATCAGACATAACGAACCTCTACACCTTCGCGTGCGCCCCTCACGCGATTCGGTGCTCTCCGTAAAATGAAAGCCTTTTAATTTCACCCAAGGATATATGGTTTCGCTGCAAAATGCGAGAAGGATAGCAGTTAATATTTGCATCCCCCCGCTTTCGATGCGGGATCACCCCAATAATTTGTAGCGAGAATACCGTTCATTCTTTAGGGGAACCAGCAGAAATCTTGCCAATTCCAGTCCCGATGTGGCAATGTCGTGGCTTGGTCGAACCTGGGCCGGATGCGGTTAGATGAAAACGGTTCGACGCTTTGCCGCCCGGCAAGCGAAGTCCCGTGGAAACTGATATGGCGCTGCTGACATCGGCTCTTGTGGCTTTGCTTGTTTTGCTGCTGGTTGGCTCGTGGGTTTATTGCGTGCTGACCGGCGTCGCGGCACGCCGTTACCTGGCCATTTCTCCGCCCGCGCTCACGGCGCTGCCGCCAATCAGCGTCCTGAAGCCGCTTTGTGGACAAGACGATCACCTGGAGGAGAATCTGCGCAGTTTTTTCACCCAGGATTATCCAGACTACGAAATCCTGTTTGCCGTCCACGCGCTTGCCGACCCGGCTGTCGCGGTCGTGGACAAAGTATGTCGTGAGTTTCCGCAGGGGCCGAAAGTCCATCTGGTCGAGACCGGCGAGCCGACTGTGCCCAATGCAAAGGCGCACAGTCTGGGGCATCTGGTTGCACGGGCCCAACACAGCATCCTGGTCATGAGCGATAGCGACGTGTACGTCCCTCCTGGCCTGCTGCGGCGCATCGCAGCCGAGTTCCAGCCAGCCGAAATCCGAGACCCGGCCGTGGGTGTAGTCACGTGTCCCTGCCGCGCTGTGCCTGGACAGGGGTTTTGGTCGCGGCTTGAGGCCATCGGAATGAACACGGAATTTCTGGCGGGCGTGCTGGTGGCATGGCTGGTCGGGGAGATGGATTTTGCCCTCGGTCCAACCCTCGCCGCGCGCCGTGAAGTGATCGAAGCCATGGGCGGCTTCGCCGAACTTGGCCATTACCTTGCCGAAGATTTTGTAATCGGCAACCGCGCACCCCGACTCGGATACCGCGTGGTCCTCTCTTCCTGCGTTATTGAGCACCGCATCGGCAGCCAGACGCTCAAGGGGAACCTGCAGCATCGTCTGCGCTGGGCACGAAGCACAAGGCGCTCGCGCCCGGCGGGGTACTGGGGGGAGATCTTCACGAATCCTCTTCCGCTCGCACTGCTCCTTTGGCTGGTTGCGCCAAGGCTGTGGCCGTTAGTAGTGGTGACTGCCCTCTTCCGTGCGCTGGCCGCATGGAGCACGGCCAAGTGGGTTCTGCACGACCCGCTCACCCGCCGGAGATGGTGGCTCATTCCGATTCAGGACCTAATTAGCCTGTCGGTGTGGGTCTCAGGTTTCTTCGGCAACATGATCGATTGGCGGGGGCGCCGATACAATCTTTTGCGGGACGGCCGGTTTCAATTCGTGGGGAGCGCACCCGAAGCAACCGAGGCCGTGCACGTACTTCAAGCGTCTACAGGGGCATTTCACCAGCGCGATAACAATCCTCACAAGACGGACGAGGAAGTTCTTCGACGGTAGGAATTCCATGGCTCATCGGTTTGGGAATTTTCGTCATTGGCCCGGACTCGTATTGTCGAAAGCGCGAGTCACCGGCTTTCTGATCGATTTCTTTGAACTTGTGCTGTGGTACGTATACGATCTGAGGCACCGACATTTTGGCGTACTTTGAAATGGGGCGATGTAGATGTGTGGCATCCTCGGGTATTCACATATTTCGAAAAACCTGCAGCCCGGCATTCTCACTTCGGCTCTGGGTTCCCTTGCGCATCGAGGACCTGACCATGAGGGGCGTTTTGAATGCGAGCAGATTTCGCTGGGCGCCACCCGCCTGCGTATCCTCGATCTGAAAGGCGGGGACCAGCCTCTCTTCAGTCCTGACCGTGACGTTGTGGTCGTATTCAACGGCGAGGTTTTCAATCACCACGAACTCCGTATTGATCTTGAAGCCGAGGGATTCAGATTTCAGACGAATTGCGACACCGAGGTGGTTCTTCAGGCTTTTCTGCGCTGGGGTAGGGCATGCTTTTCGCGACTGCGGGGGATGTTTGCAATAGCAATCTGGGTGCAGTCCGAGAGCCGTCTCATTCTCGCCCGCGACCGCATGGGCATCAAGCCCTTGTATTACTGCCTTCAGGACGGCGAAATCTATTTCGGTTCCGAGTTGAAGTGCATCCTTGCGCATCCGGAAGTGCGCCGCAGGGTCTGCCTCTCCGGACTAAATTGCTTTCTCAGCCTGAATTACGTTCCTGGTCCTCTCACCTTGGTGGAGGGCATCACGAAGCTCACGCCGGGTCACTTGCTGGATTGGCGGAAAGGCCGCTGCAGTGTGCAGTCCTATCTACCCGCTCCGCGTAGCATGTCCGCCCCTGGCACGATCGACGATGCGTGCCACGAACTGGATGGCCTGCTAGAGCAATCGGTCAAGGAGCAACTTGTTGCTGACGTCCCGGTGGGCATCTGGCTCAGTGGAGGGTTAGACTCTTCCACCATCTTGCACTACGCGGCGAACTCAAACTTGAGTCAGTTGCGAACCTTCTCCATAACTTTCCAAGGGCGCTCTTTCGATGAAAGCAGTTATATTAGGCAAGTCAGCAGTCACTTCGGCACGCAGCACTCCGAGATCGACCTGAACCCGAGTGCCGACCTGGTAAATGCAATCGAACAGATCGCCTACTACTCCGACGAACCCAGCGCCGACGCAGGTGCCTTGCCGCTCTGGTTCCTTGCTCAGATGACCAGCCGGGACGTTACCGTGGTCCTGACGGGTGAGGGATCCGACGAACTGTTCGCGGGCTATCTCACGTACGAAGCCGATCGCTACCACTCAGCCATCCGCAAGATTCCATCCTTCTTGCGCAGAGCGGCGCTAGCTTGTGCCATGCGCCTGCCTGTATCCGACGAGAAAATCAGCTTCGAATACAAGCTCAAGCGATTCCTGCAAGGCTCCTTGCTTTCGCCGGAGTTGGCACACGTATTCTGGAATGGAACTTTTTCCGAAGCTGAAAAGCGGCGACTGTTTCTCTTCGCGGATCCCAATCCACTGGCTACCGTGCTCGCCGAGATGCCGCGCGGCCCTGGCTTACAGCGCTATCTCGATTTCGACCAGCGCTATTACTTACCCGACGATATTCTCTACAAAGTGGATCGAATAAGCATGGCTCATTCGCTCGAGGTCCGGCCTCCGTTCCTCGATCCGCGTATCGTCGACTTCGCCGCCCGCCTGCCGGAGCACTTCAAACTGCGCGGGTCCAAGTCCAAGTACGTGTTGCGCCGGCTGATGAAGGACAAATTGCCGCCCGCTGTATTGCGGCGGCCCAAAATCGGTTTCGACATCCCTATCCATGAGTGGTTCCGAGGAATCCTCCGGCCTTTCCTATTGGACACCCTCTCGCAGGAGGCCGTGTCGGCCAGTAAGCTGTTCTGTTGGCCTGCCGTGCAGCACCTGCTTCGCGAACACTTGGAGAGGAGAGCAAACGTGGGGTATCACTTATGGGGTTTGATGACGTTGTTGATCTGGATGAAGCGATGGAACATCGAGCCGGCGCAGAAGGAGATCAGGGTGCCAACCCTGCACTCCGAAGTGCTCGACCAGGTTGGATCGTTGTAGCAGCGGCTTGCTTCGTCTTTCTGGTAAACATCGCCAGCCCTCCACGCCTCATGGACGACGTGGATGCAGTCCAGGCGCAAATCGCCCGCAACATGCTGGCATCCGGAGACTGGGTGACCGCCCGGCTCGACGGTGTCGCCTATCTCGAGAAGTCGCCGCTCAACTATTGGATGATGGCGGTAGCGTACCGGATCTTCGGCGTCCATGACTGGGTCGCACGCCTTCCCCATGCCCTCGCGGTCGTGCTCTTGTGCTGGGTTACCTACCGCTTCGCGTGTTGGGCTTTTGATGAGACCGCAGGGCTTTACGCAGGGATCGCTCTCAGCACTTCGGTCGGCCTGTTCCTCTTCACACGAATCCTGATACCCGACGCCATCCTGACCTTGGCCATCACTGGAGCCATCTGGGCGTGGCTGCGTCTGCTCGAACCTGGCTCGGAACTTCCGCTGCGCTGGTCCTTCACGCTGGGCTCTTGCTTAGGAGTTGGTCTGCTGCTGAAGGGCCTGATCGCCGTGGTATTTCCCGTGATGGCAACTCTGGCCTACATGGCTCTAACCCGCCGCCTTTTCTCTTTGACCGCATGGCGTCGTCTCCATCTCGGGCTCGCGATTGCAGTTGCGTTAGCCATCGCTGTGCCCTGGTACGTGATGGCAACTCTGCGCAATCCGCCCTATTTTGTGTTTTCCCTGCACAGTGGGCCGGGTCAGTATCGCGGATTCTTTTGGTTCTACTTCTTCAACGAACACCTTCTGCGTTTTCTGAACTTGAGATACCCGCGCGACTACAACACTGTCCCCAGGTTCTGGTTCTGGGTCCTGAACTTGGTCTGGATCTTTCCCTGGTCGTTCTATCTGCTCTCCGCGCCGGCACTCGACTACAGGCCGACTTCGCGGGCGGGCAGAACCAGGTTGATGGCGGCTTGCTGGATCGGCGTGGTGATGTTGTTTTTCACATTCTCGACCACGCAGGAATACTATTCCATGCCAATCTATCCCGCGCTGGCGCTGCTGGTTGGATCCGTCCTCAGCGACGGCGGCCGTTGGGTACGCGCGGGCACCTATGCTCTCCTCGCTACATGTACGATTCTGTTTGCCGTGCTTTCAGTCGTGCTTCTACTCGTCTGGCGCCTTCCTGCCGAGGGTGACATCTACCAAGCCTTGACCCAACATCCCGATCTGTACACGCTCTCCCTGGGCCATATTCGGGACTTGACCCTCAACGCCTTCGCCTACCTGAAGTTGCCGTTGGGACTTGCAGCCCTTGCTTTCGGAGGGTGCGCCCTAGCCCTGGTGTTCTCGCCGAACAACATCCGGAGAACTGTGCTGGTCGTCGCTGCCAGTATGATCGTCTTCTTCCAGGCCGCCCGGATCGCCCTCATCCGCTTCGACTCGTATCTCGGCTCCTACCCATTGGCGGAACATCTGCAACAGAGCCCACCGGGCCAGTTGATCGAAGCTGACTCTTACTATGCCTTTTCCTCCGTCTTCTTCTATGCGAATCGGACAGCGCTGCTCCTGAACGGCCGCAACAACAACCTTGAGTATGGCTCATACGCGCCCGGCGCTCCCAACATATTCATTGATGACAACAGTTTCATATCGCTGTGGACGGGAGGGTCTAGATGGTACCTTCTGGCCTACGGCACGGAAATGCCGCATTTGGAACAACTCGTCGGCCGGACCACCTTGCACGTTGTAGCCGAGAACGCCGGGAACTATTTACTTACAAACCGCGCACTTCCCTGATGCAGCCATTCGAGGAAGTCAAAATCAATAGGGTGTGCGCGAGTCGCTGAGGTCGTGATCCCACGCGTCGGAGTTTGCAAGACTCACAGCGTCTTCGGGAGATACAACGTCGTAACGCAGAAACATATTTGCCGATGCGATGCACCAACTTGAAGCCTTAAAGCACACCAAAAGTCGAACGTGACCGTCAGATAAGTCACGTTCCAGTGCACTGATACCCGACCAAAGCCGCCCCAGTGAACTGATATATTGGCTTCAACGACTTCCCTGCCCGCCCGGGTGGCGAAACTGGCAGACGCACGGGACTTAAAATCCCGAGCCCCGAAAGGGGCGTGACGGTTCGATTCCGTCCCCGGGCACCATCCGACCCATTCAGTAAGCAGGGGCGCGGGCGAGCGTGTAATTACTGGACCGGGGGAATGGAAGAGTATTCGGGATTTCTGACGATGCGCCTGATAGAGTTGCGTCAGGCAGCAGCAGTCTAAGCAATCCAAGTCGGATGAATGATCAGCTTTCTCTCCATCATCGCGGTGGGATTTTTTCTGGGGATGCGCCATGCCACGGATCCCGACCACGTCATTGCGGTCACAACCATTGTCAGTAATCAGCGCAACAGCATGCGGGCGGCCCTGATTGGGGCATTTTGGGGCGTTGGCCACACCCTCACCATATTCCTGGTCGGCGCTGCAATCATTCTCTTCAATCTCGTCATTCCGGTGCGGGTCGGGCTCAGTATGGAGTTGTCCGTCGCAGTGATGCTGATTGTCCTGGGCCTGATAAATGTAGCCGGGTTTCTGCGCTCGATGCCTGCCGGATCAATCCACAACGATGGTGGAGAGAAAGTCATCCACTCTCATCCCCACGGCCACGGAGACTACATCCATAACCACCCGCACGCTCATCACCCCGAGGCCCACCCCCACCGGCCCGACCAGACGCCGCTGGCCTGGCTGGACCGGGCATTTGGAAGGATCGGTCCGTATCAATATCTTCGGCCGTTCGTAGTGGGCGTCGTTCACGGACTTGCCGGTTCAGCGGCTGTGGCTTTGTTGGTCTTGACGACGATCCGAAACTTCCATTATGCGATCGTTTACCTGTTGGTCTTTGGCGTGGGGACCATTGCAGGCATGATGCTTATCACAATGAGCATGGCCTCGGCGTTCACGCTGGTGGGAAAGGGTCGTCAGAAGTTCTCCCATCGACTGGCATTGGCTTCGGGTCTGCTCAGCCTCGGCTTCGGTCTTCTGGTCGCTTACCAGATCTGCTTTGTTAACGGCCTTTTCACGACCCATGCACGATGGACACCGCAGTAGGACGATTCCAATGACTTCGATAATGACTACGATGACAGGCGCCAGAGAATTCTTCTGAAGTTCTTGCTCTTTGGGTGCGGGTCAACTCGCCTTCTCTAGCCGCGCCTCAGTTCAGACAATACCAACAAGTGGTGCCAAGATTGCTCAAGTTTTTACAATTCAGAGACACTCCCTTGACACAAGGGCTGGCCAGATCGCCGAGAATGCCCGTGATCTCGGGGTGAGTAGATGGTCTCGTTTGAATCCCACTCGGGTCCCGGTTGCCGCCTCATCAGCCACTCCCCTCAATTTTCGCGATTACAAGGAGAAGAATAATGGTGTCTCAAGACCGGTCACGCCGCACACTCGCATTCCTGACTTCACTGGTGGTCATGGTGGGGTTGATTCCAAACCCTGCCGCCGCTCAATACGCAATCACCAAGCTGGTGTCGAACCAAACAGGAAAGGCGAAACATCAGGACACAGATCTCGTGAATGCTTGGGGAATATCCTTTTTCGCGGGAAACCCCTTTTGGGTCAGTGATGCTGGCACTGGCAAATCCACTCTCTACGATAACCACGGGGTGAAGCAGGGTCTCGTGGTCACGATCCCCCCTGCCTCAGGGACCGGCCTGGGGTCGCCGACCGGGCAGGTCGCAAATGGCACTACAGACTTCAAGGTTTCAGGAAACCCAGCCCTGTTCATTTTCGCCACGTTCGATGGCACGATCAGTGGCTGGAACGCCGGCAGTAGCGCTGTGATTGCGGTCACGGCTCCCTCGGGCACAAGCTACACTGGCTTGGCGATCGGGAAGAGTAAGAGCGCAAACTTCCTCTTTGCGGCCGACAATGCCAACAACAAAGTGGACATCTATGACGGGACGTTCAAGCTTGTGGGCTCGTTCACTGACAAAAAGCTCGGCCTCGCTGCTTACGGCATTCAGAACATCAACGGCCGTTTGTTCGTAACTTTCTCGAATTTTGTCGGACCGGGCGCCGTGGATATCTTCGACACCACCGGCAAACTCATTAAGACTCTCACAAAGAGTCCCCATCTCAACGGACCCTGGGGATTGGCGCTGGCGCCGAATAACTTTGGCCCCGCAAGCAATGCCCTGCTGGTTGGAAACCTCGGCGATGGCCGCATCAACGCGTTCAACGCCAAAACCGGGAAGTTCATGGGGCCACTCAAAGATACAACGAACAAAGTTATCCGCATCGATGGTCTATGGGGACTGACCTTCGGTGGGGGCGGGGTGAGCGGCAAGCCCAATCAGCTATTCTTCGCCGCCGGCCCGAACGGATATGCGAACGGTCTGTTCGGCGTGATCAACTTTAAGTAGAGATTGCTGGCCATTTGCAAGATCCGGGCTCTGGCTGCGTTACGCTTGATCAAATCAGATATCCCGCGAAGCGTTCAGCCGGAGCCCAAACTTTTGTACATGGCTTTGTGTGAAACGAAAGTGGATTGTGGAGGGCGGGAATGAGTCCGAGGCCAGGCCGAATGGTGTTTGGTACTGTCGGTGTCAGCCGTGCTGTCTTCCCAGGTGGAAATCTTTACAACTTATTGACAAGAAATTGACAAGATTTTCGTCCACATTGACGAGCATTAGTGACGAGCATTGTCTGGTTCTGTTGTGGGCTTCATCGAATGCGACTTGCGCCTTAGGAGTCTGAATCTGCTCAACGAGTTTGCGCTGTTATGAGCGCCGGAGATTTTCTCTGCAAGGACGCCGCGACACCCCTGTGCGAGCACTTCACCGCAGCCGGTGCCGTTTGCAGTTTTTCGACGAACTGCGAGGCCCTCCTCGAGGCAGCGCGTGAGAGCTTTCTACCGGTCGAGGGACCGCCGGTTTCTGTGGACTTCTCCGTCCGATTCTGGGTGGATCATACTAACTCGTCGCCACCTTGGCCGAAGCCCTATGTTAGAGGGCTGAACCATCTCGTCTTTGCGGGATTTGATTCCGGAAGTTCGCTGCTGGCGGATCTTCGCACGCACCGTGTGATCGGGCGCTTTTCGGCGGGCATTGCCGGTGATCGCGCCTACTGGAAAACCGTGATCCTTCCAATGCTCCTCTCGGTTTTGGGTGGTTCGGTGGGGATTACGGAGTTGCACTGCGCCTGTGTCGCGAAAGACGAGAATGGACTTCTCCTAGCGGGACCGTCAGGCTCGGGAAAGTCGACGCTCGCACTGGCGCTGTGTCAAACCGGATTCGGCTTCCTCTCGGACGACCGTACCTATTGTTCGCGAGGCAACGACAAAGTGCTCGCTTGGGGTTTGCCGACGCGGCTCAAATTGCGCCGCGAGGCCGGAGCATGGTTTCGACAGCTGCGGGACGGGCAACCGACGGACTTACAAAAAGGGGAGCTGGTTTTTTGGCTCGAGCCAGAACACGCCCTCGGTGTCGACCGCGTACGATGTTGCCAACCGAGTGCGGTGATCTTTTTGGAACAGTTGGAAACCTCGGAATTCCACCTCACTCAGGTGTCGTCCGTTGAGGCAATGAACCGCCTGGATAGAGACCTGATGGCGGAGTTGCCGGAAGCAGTCGCAAGGCAGTCTGAGACAATCGCAAAATTGGTCGAGATTCCATGCTGGCTTCTCCAATATGGTGGAGACCCGTTGACGATCGCCCGTAAAATCGCGGACCGTTTTGAGGGATCTTGCCTGACCAATCACCCCGCAAATGGAGAGGGAAAGAGTCTGGCCAGGATGACGCATATATGAAACGCATGGAAGACACTGTGCCGCTGGAGGGAGTGGATTCTCCCCGCAGCACAGTGCCCAGGTGCGAGGATATTCCTGCGGGGAGTCAGCGACGGGATCCTCTGCGTCGTTTCACACCAACTCCATACACAGCCGGTTTGCCAGTTATGGGGCGCACCGTGCAATTGGAAACCAATAGTTTGAGGATCTTGGAGCACGCGGCGGAACTGTTTGCCCCTTATCCAGGATCGCCGGACGGACATCCTGAATTCCTTTGGAGGATCGTGATCCAATCCCATCCTCAAATGAATCCCCCTTGGCCAAAGAGGTCTGCTTTTTCAGACCATAGCCTCCGTTTCGCCGAGTTTGGGCAGAGGAATTTTCTGGCAGTCGATCTGGATGCTCGCGAAGGCATTGGTTTCCTTGCGGAAGGGTTAGCAGAGGATGAGCTTGGTCTGACGAGCCTGTTTCTTGACAATATGTTCTGCATGAGCGCGGGAAGTCTGGGGCTGGTTTCGTTGCGGGCGGACTGTGTGGCTCTCGGCCAAAAGGGTCTTCTGGTGTTCGGGCCGCCAAATAGCGGCAAGACCACCGCGAGTTACGTGGCCGCGAAACTTGGTCTCGAATTCCACGCGGATGAGGGAGTGTTCGTTGAACTCGAAGCCGGAAGGTTGCGGGCCTGGGGTGGTTTTTGGCCGGTGGCCTTTCGCCCTGACGCGCTTCAGTTTCTCCCGGAGCTTCAGGGTTGCGCCCGTCCGCTCTCCTACCTTGACTTCACTTTCTATCATGTGGAGAAGCCTCGGTTTCAGTCCAATCAGGCGCGCCCTGTAACCCCCGTTTGCTGCGTCTTTCTCGAGAGACAAGCCGCAAATGTCCCCTGTCTGTCGCCGCTTGCTCGCATCGAGTTATCCCGGCGGCTCGCCGAAGATGTGCTTTTTAAGGACGATGATCGGTTCGCCCAGCAACACACCACGGTTTTTAAAGCTCTCGAAAGATTACCGGCTTATCATCTGTCCTACGGCAGCGACCCCGCCGTAGCTGCCACTTCTTTACGGAAGATATTGATGGATCAATCCGAGCTAGCGTGCTGATAGCTAAGATTATGAAGAAGACTTTTTGGATCACGCTAACATTTTCACTGGGCTATTTGGTTTTGGCCCTTGCCTGTCTAGTCCTGTGGAGGACTGCTCATCCATGGCTGCGGGTAGATTGTTTCTCGGGTGGCTACCTGGCGTTAAGATTCTTGGGTTCAATTCACTCCCTGATTTCAAGTCGAGGAGTCTTTCATTCAAAGCCTGTCATGCGGGAGTGGTGGGCACTGGAATCAGACCAGTCAGCGCCGCACATGGTCGTTCTTCTCATGGTAGCCGACTTGGCTGTCTTTCTCGACTACGGGCACTGGCAGTTGATTCCCAGCCTTGAGCGACCGTTGCTTCAAAGCTTTGGATTAGGACTGTACGTTGCGGACGCGATTTGGCAAACCTGGACAGACGCCCATCTTGCCAGATACTTCAGTCAAGAACGACCTGAAGCGATGCCAATGGATTATGGGCCTTATCGTTACGTCCGCCATCCCCGTTACGCCGCTGCCATCGTGGGGAAGATCGCATTCGCACTGGTGTTGGCGAGTGCGTTCGGCTGGCTGCTGGCCGCCTGTTGGGGAGTTGTCCTTCTGCGGAAGATGGCAGTAGAGGAGGCACACTTGCAGAGGTTATTTGGCCCCAAGTACAAGTCGTATGCACAACGAACCGCCAGGGTAATTCCAGGAGTCTATTAGCGGAGCCGTCATATGGCTGTGACTTCACATGCGAGAATCATGTATCTCTCGCACCCGAAGAAATGAGGAAGGGTTTTACACTCACGACCTGAGCAACCAGAGCTCGTGAAAAGTAGCATAATTAGCATGTTGCCAGGGTGATTTGCTGAAGCTGAGCAGGTATAACTAAATTGGGGGTCATATGCTAATGCTGAAGGGTATAGCACCGTGGTTTGGCATCGTCCTGCTGTGTTCTTCACCGGTTCTTTCCCAGATTAATCCCAATCAGGTAGCCATTCTGAAGTGGTATCCGGCAAATACGGCAGCAACATTTTCAGTAGGGCGAGCCCCATGGGGAACCGCTTTTGACGGATCAAGCATCTGGGTGACGAACTTTACCGATGATACAGTAAGCAAGTTGCGTGCTAGTGATGGGCAGCGATTAGGGACCTTTAAGACTGGAAACGGTCCTACCGCTATGGCGTTTGATGGCGAGAATGTTTGGGTCGCCAATTCTGGAAGCAATTCCACCACTAAGATCCGTGCCCGAAATGGCGCTGTTGTAGGGACATTCTCCGTTGGCAATACCCCAGATGGCATTGCTTTCGATGGCGCAAACATATGGGTTGCCAATGGATTCGGAAATACCGTTACAAAGTTGCGGGCCATAGATGGCAAGGTTCTCGGCACATTCCCCACTGGTAAAGAACCAGCGTGCGTCGCTTTTGATGGATCCAATGTTTGGGTGAACAATTTTGCAAGTGGCAGTGTTACAAAACTCCGCGGCAGCGATGGAAAAAATCTCGGAGAATTCCCGGTTGGCGCAGGCGCAGAGGCAATCGCGTTTGACGGCTCTAATGTCTGGATCACAAATAGTGACAGCAACACCGTCACCGAATTAAGAGCGTCAGATGGTCTTACCTTAGGAACATTCTCCGTTGGTTCTACTCCATCAGGCATCGTATTCGATGGGCAAAGCATGTGGGTCACAAACTACAGAAGCAGTACCGTAATGAAAATGCGTATCAGTGATGGTATGGTTTTGGGGACTTTCCCCACGGGAAATGAACCTCTTGTTCCTGCTTTTGATGGAGCAAATATTTGGATTCCAAATAGCGAGGATAATTCAGTTTCTAAGATGTGAACCAGGGCAGCAGCCTGGGCCCTCCTCTTGCTTGGGGAAGATCCCCCTCGATGAGGCTCACCTGAGAACGACCTTCGGTTCCAGTTATGTGTCGTACTCACAAAGGACCGCAAAGGCGCTGCCAAGTATCTACTAAGGTCAGCCGGGTTGCCTCATTAATAAACTTTCAAGATGACAGCCACGGAATCATTGCGGACATCAGATCCCAGAGCATCTGCTCCAAGGCTTCGTCATCGGCTTGGTTGGAGTGGGTGGAGCGAAAGAGCTTTCCTGGCAATTCTGGTCCTCGTTTTTGTAGTTACAGGATTCATTCCGGCATGGACCCATCTCAATTCAGATTTTCCCAATTACTACCTAATTGCACGTCTGTACCGCGAGGGCTATCCGCTTGAGCGGGTGTACGAATGGACTTGGTTGCAACGGAAGAAAGATCACCAAGGAATTGATCAGCCACTAGTTAGCTTTATTCCTTCCACTCTTCCATCGGCACTAATAGTCCTGCCCTGGTCCTCACTTCCGCCCTTGCAGGCGAAGCGCTGGTGGCTGGTGGTAAACCTGGCGTTCTTGTTGGTAATAGCTGTCCTGCTGACCGCGATTACGAAGTTAAGCTTGACACGGATTGCGTTGGTGATGTTCCTGGCGACTATTCCTCTCCGCGACAGCTTTCTTTATGGGCAAATGCACATTCTAGTTTTACTCTTGCTCACCTTCGCTGCGTGCTTGTATTTCAAAGATTCCTTTTTCTTATCTGGCATAGTTCTCGCGATCGCTGCAACCATAAAGATCTATCCCGCTTTGTTCCTGATCTTCTTTGTATTCAAGAAGCAGTGGCGTGCCGCGATGGGTCTTATTGTTGGACTCTCAAGTGCGGCAACGATTTCACTCTACCTTTTCGGAAGAAACGCATGCCTGCTCTATGTTCAAGAAGTCTTGCCCCAAGGCTTGAGGGGGGAAACCATTGATCCTTACAGCGTCGCTTGGAACTCGTTGAGCGCACTATTGCGGCGACTCTTCGTTGCAGAACCAGAACTGAATCCCGCTCCGGTCGCACACCTGCCGTGGCTTTACGCGCTTCTTCACCCCCTGGCTCACGGCCTCATTTTTGTAGTTTTCATGTCGGCGATCAGTTCGAGAGCCGCGGACTACGGCAGAAGGAAGCTGGAGTGGGCGACTTATTTGTTTTTGCTGTTACTTCTGTCCTCACAGCCTGGCTCTTATCATTTTGTGGCGATGATATTGACGGCTGTCTTGGTCGTCGATTACCTGCTTGCTCATCAGCAAACAACCAGAGCGGCCGTCGTTGTTTTCATCTATGCCCTAATTTGTGGTCCACTGATCCAACTACACTGGATACAGGCAGCGGGCTGGCGCAATCTTCTGTTTTTCCCCCGGCTCGCATTGATGAGTTTTTTCGGGGGCGCATTGCTCTGTATTCTAGTCTCAGTGTCGCCGGAATCGTCGAGAATCCGCTTCAACCTAAAGGCCTCGGCCTTTGCTGCACTTGCCTTGCTCGCATTGGTCGCGGTCGGGTTCGTCTTTAACGCAAGACATCTTAAGGGACAGTTCGATAACTACAAGACACGCTTGGTCACTATCCCTGATTCCCTGTTTGCATCCGATCCTGTAGTTACGTCACGAGGCGTGTTGTTTACTGGGTTGGTGAGGGGAGGCTACGCAGTGCGCCGCCTAAGTACGGGGGCGGTAACAGATTTTCCTGAGGTTGGCGGCGATTGGTTCCATCCGACTGCTGGAGAGCAGACGGACGAAAGCTGGGCCGAGCAGTCATTGCCGGGGGGTTCGCGTATCGTGCGTTTCTTTCCTTGGGATGCGCCTCGGAACCCTGCCGACATGACAATTGAGGCTGACAACGCGGAGCACCCGGTAGTGTCGCCCGATGGCAAGTTACTTGCGTTCATCCGAGAGTCAAACGGCCGAGATAGCTTGTGGATTCGGCAAATCAGAACGGAGGAGGACAAGATTCAAGCAATTGGAGAACGTGAAATCGCAGGAACTGGGTACGATGTGAGAGAAATGAGTTTCGCTCCCGACCACCGATTAGTATTTAGCTCCAGAAGCAAGGGACGGTTCGCGCTGTATATGGCAGAGCAGTCGGGAAGCATAGAAGAGATGAACGCTCCGAGTTGTTCTGCCCGTTATCCTACAATATCGCCGGATGGACAGTGGATGGCATTTAGTTGTGAAGAGCGCGGAAACTGGCAGATTCACGTGATGAACCTGCATACGAGCGAAGAATCGCAACTAACCAATAGTGAATGCAACTCCATTAGTCCTGCGTGGACGCCCGATTCCAAGCATATCGTTTACGCGACAGACTGCGGCCGCGGTCTCGGACTAACCGCTCTGGCAGAACTCACCGTCTTCCATTGAGCTGCTTACCGGAAAGAGGGAGTTCGCTTGTATCCGAGTTTTCGCACCTGACCTTGAAAGTTTTGCCAGCTTGAGATGACCAACTTCTCCGTCCTTCGTTACCGGATGTATTTCGCCGCCAAAGACCTTGGTGTGCCGGATATGTTGCGCAGGTGGCCTTGGGCCGTACGAGCGCTTAGGCGGTTTAAGGCGCTGATCGAACGCTACGCGTTGCCGAACAAGCAGGTTTGGGTTCAGGCGCAAGCTGGGCTATCTCAGGGAATGTGGATGCGGCTTCGTCTTCCCGAGGAAGCACGCCACTGGCGCGGTGAACACGAAACCGAGGTGCAGGATGCAATTTGTGCCGGGGTTCGGCCGGGTACTGTTGTCTATGACATTGGCTCTCATGTAGGAACTGTCGCTCTTGGGGTCGCACGGCTCGTGGGTCAATTGGGCCGAGTGGTAGCTTTTGATGGTGATCCCGACAACACGGCGACGTTAGGGGAAAGCAGGCTGCGGAACCGACTGGAGGCGCGCCTTGCAGTTGTGCATGCCGCCGTCTGGTCTTACACCGCCAGTCATGGAATTCCTTTCCGGCGCGGCGGAACCCGAAGATCCCAGGGAGGAGTGGAAGCGAACGGACAACACCCCGTGGCGGGAACGGGCGAAATCATAAGTGTGCCAGCGGTCACGTTGGACGACTTCATCGCTGCTGGGGGACCCGTTCCGCAACTGGTCAAGATTGACGTGGAAGGCGGCGAGTACGAAGTCCTGCGCGGCGGCACCAACCTTTTCGCAAGTCAACGGCCACTCATCATCGCCGAGGTCCACCATCAGCAGGCTGCCGAGCTGATTGGCGTTTGGCTGGGACAGTACCAGTATTGCGCACAGTGGAACATCCCAAGGGAGAATTTTCCACGCTGCATGTTCGCTTGGCCAACTGAATATGATGGAGCAACATGGATGCAGAAGAGCGCCGGCTTCCGGAAGCCACGGCCCACGCCTCATTTTGTCTTGTAGATTTGCCGCCCACCGGCTTCCCGACGATTGTGAAGTCGCTCCCTCAGCAGACCCCGCATCAAGTGCAACTCGGTGCCGTCTCCGGCTGCAGTCTTTTCGCGTCCACGCTCGGTTTCGGCAGTTTGATGATGTTCTTCAACTGGCGATTGATCCACAGTTCAATCGGAAAATTGTAGAAGTCGTGGTTCAAACGCACACGAGCGGGGTAAGCGGTGAGATGTTGAACCGCTTTCGCAAAGCGGCCGTGGCCGGTGGTCGCGATTGGAGCACGATCAAAGGCGATGCGCAGATAATCCCGCATGGTTTGAACACGCTGATGGTCCCTGCCTTTGAGCCAGGGCAGAACTGTATAACGGGGGAAGTAGTCCACCCACCCCTCAAAGGACTTGGGAACTTCGATGCCCAGCTTTGCCGCCTGGTGAAAAATTGGCGAGCCCGGATAGGGCGTGAAAATGTTGGTCCAGAACTCTGCGCCGGGAAACTTTTGGCAGATATCCATCATGAAGTTGACTGTCTCGCGTCGTTCTTTCGGACCCTCACCCGGGAAACCAAAAATGATATTGAAGGACGGGATGACCCCGGCTCTTATGCAACGCTCCGTCGATTGGTAGATGTCCCCTAGGATCTGAAAATCTTTGTTCATCAACTTCATTACGGTCGGGGAGGCGGTTTCGATGCCTTGGCAGATTTGGTGCAGCCCGGAGCGGCGAAGCAGGGTCAACTCTCCGATACTGAGACGCGCCGTCAGATTGGTCGTGGCTTGAACACTCCACTTAAAAGTGCTGCCTGCGCGAACCAATCCTTCCGCAATCTGCAACGACCGGTCAAGGTCGACCAGGAAATTATCGTCAGCCATCCACAGCAGATCGAGCCTGTAACGTCTGGTAAGCTCGATGGTTTCTTCAACGACCTGTTCGACCGGCAGTGCATTCCATTTGCGCCCGTATACTCCAGCATTGGTGCAGTAGAAACAATTGAAGGGGCAAGCGAGACTGGAAACATACATGGTCCAGCGGCGCCCGCAAACTTTCTCATAAGCGTCGAAATCCGCAAGGTGATAGGCCTTGGCGGGCATTTTGTCGAGCGTCTTCAGAGGACGTTCAGGCGTGAGGTGCAGCTTGCCATCGCGCTTGAACCCAATGCCCAGGACGTCATCCAGAGGAGCGTCGTCACGCAGGCGGTCGGCAACCTCGAGCATACTGTCTTCGCCCTGTGCCCGAACGATGATGTCCACGTATGGCGCCTCGAGTGTCTGGCCGGGCAACAGGGACGGGTGCCATCCTCCCAGAATCACGGGGAAGTCAGGATTCCACTTCTTGACTGCCTTGGCGACGTCCACCGTCTCGCGGATCATTGGCCCGGTCACGACGGAAATGCCCAGGCAGAGTGCATCTTTTACTTCTTCCATGATCCGCTTCTTGTAGTCGGGGGTAATCGTCGAGTCGATAATCCGAATGTCGTATCCCGCATTCAATAGGGGAGTGGAGATAGCAAGGATGCCTAAGGGAGCCGTCGCCTCGATGCTTGAAAAAGAAGCGACAAAAAACACGATCTTCTTCGACGATTTCACGGGAGTGCCTTTCAGTGTTTCATCTTGACCAGACCTAGGCGCTATTTGCCCTACGGCTTTGATCGAGCATTGGGTTCCAGTCGTGCATTGCTCAACCCGATCTCGCAACCCGGCCCGGGCAGATTACGGAACTTTGGGCGTAAGACTTGAAATCGAGTAGTCAAAAAGTACCAACCCGCCTCGCAGCGGTTGTCTCTAAATTGTCAAGATTCTGCAAAATCCACGTGACTATCGCCCTTTGTTGCTGTTGAATTTCTTAGTGCCTTCAAGAAAATGACAGATTTTTGACAATTGCATGACAAATGCCTTTCACCTGAATCCTAGCTTGGGTATTCCAGCGCGCACGCGATTGCATTGAGCGAAATGCCTCGGAGCAGAAAAGTCGTACTGTTTTATCCGCCCTATGACGGACCTCCGTTGGGGGCGCCGTTGTGTCTGCTGGCGCTGGCATCCCCGTTGCTCGAGGCTGGTTTCGAAGTCAAGCTGGTGGACAATCTGATGTCACCCGACTTCGAGAATGTGATTCTGCGCGAGACAGAGGACGCGCTCTGTCTGGGCATTTCAATCCTCACCGGCCCGATGATCGGTTCCGCGATCAGGATAGCGAAAAAAGTGAGGCAGAATCGCCCGGAGCTGCCCATTGTGTTTGGCGGCTGGCATCCCACGCTGGTTCCAGAACAAACGCTCAAGCCGGATTTCGTGGATGCCATCGTGCGAGGCCAAGGCGAGCTGACTTTGCTCGAACTGGCCCAGCGACTGGCGGAGGGTCAGGACTTGCACGGGGTGCGGGGCCTATCGTTCAAAGATGACGCAGGCATGCATCATGAGCCGGAGAGACCAGTTGCAAACATCAACGACCTGCCAGCCCCCGCGTATCACCTGGCGAATGTCGATGTTTATGCCTCTACCACTGGCGTACGGCAGCTGGCCTATGCGAGCAGTGTTGGTTGCCCCTACGCATGCAATTACTGTACGGACATGGTCTTTTACAAGCGCCGCTTCAACGCGTATCGCGCCGACCGGGTAGTCAGCGATCTGGCTGAGCTGGTTCCGCGCTACGGCATTGAAGAAGTCGCGCTTCTGGATTCCAATTTTCTGGTTGACATCAAACGCGCGGTCGCAATTGCCCGCGGGATCATCGCGAGCGGCGTCAAGTTCAAGTGGGATTTTCAAGCTTCAACTGACTTCGTGGCGAGGATGAGCGAAGACGATGTTCGGTTGCTGGGTGAGAGTGGCGTGAACCACATGGGATTTGGCACGGAATCGGCTTCCAAAGATGTGCTCGCTTTGATGAACAAGAAACACGAGCGCATAGAAGACATGGTAGACACGGCCCGCAAGGCGGAGCTCGCGGGCATTCACGTTACTTTTAATGTCATTCTCGGATACCCGGGCGAAACCGAGGCGGATCGCCAACAAACGTTCCGCATCATGAGCGAGATCGCCAAGCAATACTGGAATGTCAGCTTTTCTCCCAACATTTTCACTCCCTACCCCGGGATTCCAATATGGCCGCAACTGAAGGAGATGGGACTGCAGGAACCGCAGTCACTGGAGGAATGGGAGAATCTGGCCTTAGGATTTAATGTGCTTCCATGGTTGCAGGGGGAAGAACTGCGCCGGCTGCGACGCAGCCTCGAGTACTTCCTGCTAAACAACCAGATCCGCAAGGCGACAAAGAAGAGTGCTTGGTTGCGGCAGGGTTTTCGCCGGGCTCTCGGTGCGCCTGTACGCTGGCGCATCAACAAGAACCGCTACTCATTCCCTTGGGAACTCTGGGTTTCGCGTGCGGTAGAGCGGGTCACGACGCGGCGATCGCTCCTCACAGGCCAAAAACTAAGTGACCGAATGCAGGAAGTTTGCTGATGTCGTGAGTTCGACCAAGCAGGCACAGTCCCAGGGTGCCTAACCCAGTCTTTTCCGTGTTTTAATTGTCCAACCTAGTCAGTGCTTCCCACGGCTTGATGCCAGCAGGTCCATTTGGCGCCAGGAGCGCCCAGCCTAACCCGGCGGAGTACAATAACCCACCGCATGCAACCTGGAGGATCAGCGAGCCATAATGGTGGGCTGGAAACTCTTGTCTCATGAGCAAGAGTACGCCGGCGAGCGGCACACAGAGACTCAAGGGCAGCATGTAAGCCTGGCTGAGAAAGGTGCTCAAAGGGATGTCCAGCTCGCGACGGACGTGCCTTGGAAGAAAAAACACGCAGGTAAACGTTAATGGAATTGCCGTGCCGAGTGCGACACCGACAATTCCGAAATGAGATAGCAACCAGATGCTCAAAATCAAGTTGATTGCACCTTCGAGCAATAACACTGCGGCTAGCGTTCGGTGCCTGCCGATGCCGAGCAGGATTCTCGTTGAAGTCGACTGCGCCAGGTAGATGGTTTTGGGCACGGCCAAGATCACCAAAACAAAATAGCTGGAAAGATACTTGGTGCCCACCCAAACTTCAATGATCGACCTGCCCAGGATCACCAGAATCGCGCAGAGAGGAAAGATTATGAGTGCACACGCGCGGTTTCCCGCCACAAGAGTCCGCCGCAGACGCACCACATCTCCAGTAGCATGCAGGTGGCTGGACATAGGAGTAAATATTACCGCCATGCTTCGGACAGCGGAACTTGAGTATTCGACCAGCTTTGATCCGATCGAGAAATAAGTGACTGCACTCGAAGAAAGCAGCGCTCCGATAAGGATCGGGTCCGATTGGAAGCGGAGTTTCTCCGCCAGAAGAATCACAAAAGCAAACGCACTATAGCTCAACATCTGCCAAAAGGAGTGACAATCGACATACCTCGGGCTTAACCTTAGAGGGCAAGCTCGGAAGGCCATCCCCATGAAAATCAGATAGCCGAAGAGGTTCATCCCGACCGTGATGGCCCCAATCGCCACCAACCCGCCCCCCTGGCTCAGCGCAATCACGATCAGTAGGCCGCGGAGCAGCGTAACTCCGACCTGGCTAAGATGTAGCCAGGAGAACTTCTGCAACCCCTCGAGAACTGCGGCAAATACGCTTAGCGGAAAGGACAATGCCACACCGGCGCCCGCCAGCGCAAACAGTACCCGCGCCGATCCGAGAAAGCTAGGTGGTATTTTGAAAAGCGATTGCAGGTGAAAGAACCCCATTCCAGTAAGTAGCAACACAACCAACGACGCAATGGCATAGAAGGCGACGCTCGTGCTGAGAAAGCAGCTGAGTTTGTCTGCGTTCTGGGTTGCCGCAAACTTGGCAACATATCGCACGATGGAAGATCGGATCCCAAGATCGAGGAGTCCGTAATATCCGGTCAGGGAGAAGACCAGCACCCACAGGCTAAATGCATCATCGCCCAGCCTATGGAGGATGAAGGGAGAAAGAAAGAAACCAACCACCGCGTGGACCAAAAGGCCCAGCCATGTGGCACTAACATTCTTCGCGGCTTGTTCCCTCAGACTCATGCCAGTTCTTACGAGAAAACTCTAATCTGGTGGAGTCGCCGGGCAACTCGTCCGACCTCCATCGTGGTTCCTCCGAAGCAGCGTCGTGCTGCTCGCAGCTGAATGCTCGATTCTGGATTGTCAGCGCCGACGAGATCGGTCGCTGCCCAATTACGCCTGGCTGAGGGGCTAAATGTGCGGTCACTTTGTTCAGCCGCCGCCAACGTGGGATTTCCCAGAGGTATCGTAGCCCTGCCGTCACGTGGAAAAGAAGTCGGATGAGTACGCGCTCGAGTTGTCGCCCGCGTTCTCCGGAGTTTGTCGAAGATTTGGTTGTTATCGAGCGGGCCCTCCGAAAGAGTTGCTCCCAAGGCAACAGCCGAATCCGCATTAGGTGTCTCCTGGCCCTTGCGTCAGAAAGATATTGCCGATGAAGGAAGAGGATAACCTTGGCAACTGAGAACAGGCTGAATTGGTCAACTCGATTTTTCCCAAATACCCACGTCCGCGCATAGTTTTGAATCCAGATTCGAACTGCGGGACGAAGCTCCTCCGCCCAAATCCTTGAGGGCGACGGAAGGGGTGCTCCGTAAAAATGCGCGGATAGCTCGGTAACCACGACCACCATCTCGCGCAGCAGCGGGTCGCCTCCGATGCGTCGCTCGACGCGTCCCCATAGCAATGTGTCAGGTGCCCGCTGACTGAGAAAGTATCCAATCTCGTACAGCCAGGACATTCGCACCCAGCCACTCAAAATGTGGTTGAAAGCGTGGATGACTTGAAGCAGGAATACGTCTTCCTCGGGAAGCGTACGAAAAGCCAATCCCTGCCATCGATGAGTTCTTATGTTGTCCACAGAGAACTCGGGTTCCGTCAAAGACACGCCATGGGAGTCGCTATCCCAGAAGGCGAGACGCAATTCGACCGCATGAGGGGCGTGTGCCTCGTACTGCTCATCGGCAAGCGGCGGCATCCATGCTGATGCCATCAAGAATACGAACTCGTTAGCGGAGGACTTTTTCAGGGAGTATCCAGCGTCCTCCAGTACGCGTCGCGCCACTGGCAGCGATTGATTATCAACCAAGTAGTCGAAGTCGCTCTGGTGCCGTAGAGACGCATCGGGACAGAACTGAGGGACAAGGGAAAGCCCCTTCACGGCCGCATATCTCACGCCGGCGCCATTGAATTTCTGGTTGAGAAAATCAAATTGACGCGCCATGTAGGCGACACGTCGCCGATTGGCAGTTAAGTTCTCCTCGAGGCGAGACAATGTCGACCTCGGCAGTATGTCGGTGGCGTTTGTGTCCTTGAGTTTTTGTAATAGATAAAGGATTAAGCCAGCATCGTGCAGCCATGTGAGTGCGTGCTCCCACTCACGGCGACGAAATCCCCTCAGTTCGTTTAGGCAGCCACTTGTCTTTCCTGAAAAACTCAGGAAATCGACGATGGCGTTGGGCAAAGTTTGCCTCACGACCCGACCTGGACTGGTCCTTCCGCAGAGAATCGAGCGGGAAATATTGTTCTAAGCTGTGAGGACAACGTCAATGGCAACAGCAGTTCTCGTTGCTGAGAAGCTGGGTTCTCCCTAGCGGACGCCATCGTGAAAGTGATAACCAGAGTTCTCACCGCCCACCTCGCAACCTGGTCTCCGCCGAGGTACGTCTAAACTGGCAGACTAGAACCGCGGGCAGTTGGCAGGCCCGTGTGAACAAATGGCTTTTCCCCGCTCGGGCGAAGATCGGCTTTTCCGGTTCTCCAAGGCAGAGTGGGAGGTGTGTAAGGCACTCGAACCCTCCCGAGTAGAAAGCTCGGATAATTTCTTCAGCCGTGCGAGGCAACATCTCGATTTGCATGGCACTGCGGGAATCACGGAAGCCAGTTCGCCATCCTCGCGCGTATGCCTCGGGGTGGAGATCACTGACAAAAACATCCGCTCCAGCCTTCATCACCCGTGCCAGCTCGCGCACCATCGCTCCCAGGTCACGGATGTGTCCGAGAGCGAACGAACAGACAACAAGGTCGAAAACCTCTGATCGGAATGGAAGCGCGAGGCAATCGGCCTGTGCCAGCCGTCCCGCTATCGCGGCCTTTTTTCCGGCAACCCGAAGCATCGCAGCCGACAAATCAACGCCGATTCCTACACCGGCACCCCGCCCCGTAAGCTTCTCGAGCCACCGGCCGGTACCGCACGCGAGATCAAGCACGTGTCTGCCACTCAAGTCGGGAAGGTGCGCCGCGAGCTTACGTTCTTCGAGATTGAGTAACGGGTTGGGAGCCTGGTCATAGGTTGGTGCCCAACGCTCATAACCTTCCGCGACGGAAACATAAGGAGCAACCGAAAAATCGGCTCTACAATTCGATGATCCGATATCGCCGGATTCCGACGTGCTGGAGATCTGGTTCACAGGCTTTCCGCCTTCGGCTTCCGCAGGTCGATGAACTCCTGGGTCCATTTCAGTTCCAGGGGCGCGGCATAGACGCCTAGCCGATATCGCCAACTGCTCAGGGCTTTGAGCACGACGCGGCCCCAGTTGGGCAAACGGATGTCCTGCACCGTCGGCCACCTGGAGGACACCACCAATTCGAAGTTGTCGATCAACTGCTTGGTGCCAGGCCGCAGCCAGGGTGTTTGGGGATCCTTCTGAGTGGCGAATCGCTGCCAAGAATCCGTTGCCCACTCATCCGGGGTGGTGGGAAACTGAAACTTGTCCTCGACATCTCCATACATACGCGCACGCTGCGGAACCGGAGTGTAATGCTCGACGATGATCTCTGAATCTGGATTCAGCCGCTTCAGTTGGCGGATGAATTTGATGCACTCCCGAGTGTCGGCTTCGGGATCCTTTGGATTTCCGAAGATGATGGAGAATTCGGGAATGATGCCGAAGCGCCGTATTCGCGAAGCTAGAGCGAGAGTGTCTTCGGCGCAGAGGTCCTTATTCATCTCCTTTAGGTTTTCGTTCGATCCCGATTCGGCGCCGAAGAAAATCATGGCGCAGCCGGCGCGGCGAATGGCTTCGAACGTGGCGTCCGAGTACTTCATCATGATGTCGGTACGGCCTTCGCACCACCATCGCATCTTGAGCGGGGCCATCCGGTCCGCCAGTTCACGGGTGTGGTCCTCGCGCAGGAAAAAATTGTTGTCGTAAAACTGAATGGCATCGACGCCATAGGTTTGGGCGAGGTGGCGCAGCATGCCTTCGGTCCGAGCCGGCGATTCCATCTTTTCGCGGCTGCCGGAAAAGTTGACTACTCCGCAAAAATTGCAGCGAAAAGGGCACCCAATGCTAGCCTGGTGAACCGCGGTGCGGCGGCCTAGGAACGTAGGCAGGAAATATCTCTCTGCCGGAATGCGATGGTATGGGTACCAGGGAAAATCGTCGGGACTTCGCATGGGACGCTCAGGATTGTGACGAGGAGTTCCGTCAGCGTCCTTGTAAGAGAGCCCGTTGATACTCTTGAGATCGCGATGTCCACGAATTGCTTCCAGCAAGTCGAGCAAAGTCTGCTCGCCCTGGCCGCGGACCGCGTAATCTACGTAGCCTGCGTTGAGAGCGGCAGCCGTATAGTTGGTAGCGAAGTAGCCTCCCCAAACGATCGGCAGGTGCGGGAATCGTGCTCGAACCTCGCGGCAGCTTGCGACAGCACCGACCGTCTGCGGTCCCGGCATGACCGTAACTGCCAGGAGTTCAATCCCATGCTCCCTGATCAGCGCGACCAGACTCTCGGTGGGATTTGGATCGATGTTGCCATCGACGATGGTGTATTCCTCTTTGCCCTCGAGCACTGCCGCGATCGCTAAGATCGACAACGGGAGGCGGCGGTTACGAGGCTTGGTTGCCTTCGGGTTATACAAGACGATCATGTGCTAGGTGTCACCCCGAGACTGGAGACTGGTTGGCGCAGTTAAGGTACCAATCGGAGGGAGGGGACTTGTCTCTAATTTGTCAACATTCTGCAAATTCCCCGTGACTATCCATCGATTTTTCGGTCTCCATCTCATAGTGCCACAAAGAAGTGACACAAATTTGACAATCTGCTGACAAAACACCTGTCCCATCTGTCCTAGATTTGCTTACTCCTCTTGCATAGGTGCGGTAGATGCTGCGAAGCAATCGACCGCAATGGAGACGCGAGAGTATATTGGCGAGTGTGGTTTGGCGATCCCGCGCCTCTTAGAAGACGACGCCTCCTGACGAGCGCGGAGCTGAGCGAGCGTACGTAGGAAGTTTGCTGATATTTTTACTACCGACGAGCGAGGCGCAACTAGCGTGGCTGACGTTCTGCTAACCCATTCCTATCACCTTTATTACGACCGCAAGCAGACGCGGAAAATGCAGCCTTATCCTCCGCTCGGCACGCTTTATGCGGCTGCCTTGCTGCGAAGCGCGGGCCTATCCGTCGCGTTGTTCGACACCATGCTCAACGATCCCGAGCAAGGGTTTCAGGCTGCTCTCGACGAGCACCGACCCCGGGTCGTCGTGGTCTACGAGGACAACTTTAACTTTCTTACGAAGATGTGCCTCACCCGCATGCGGGAAGTTGCCTATCACATTCTTGAGGTCTCGCAGAAGGCCGGGACCGCGGTCCTGGTAAATGGCTCTGATGCTTCCGATCACGCTCTGGAGTACCTTCGAAAAGGCTTCCGCTCCGTGCTGCTGGGCGAGGCGGAATGGACATTGTTAGAAGCAATCCAACATCTCTTGAAAGGGGACAGCCAGGAAATAGCACAGACTCCCGGGCTGGCATATTTGGATGACGAGACTCAAGAACTAGTCCGGACGCCACATCGCCCGCTTACGCGCGATCTCGACCTCTTGTCATTTCCTGCCCGCGATCTGATCGATGCGGCTCAATACCGCACTGCATGGAAAACTGCTCACGGCTATTTCTCCCTGAATATTGTCGCGAGCCGCGGTTGCCCCTACCGCTGCAATTGGTGCGCAAAGCCCATTTATGGCGACTCATTCGCCGTGCGGTCGGCATGGAGCGTTGCCGAAGAGATGAGGCGGCTGAAATACGACTTCGGCGCTGAGCATCTGTGGTTCGCCGATGACATCTTCGGCCTCCGAGCGAAATGGGTCCGCGAACTTGCTGTGGAGGTCGAGAGGCTAGACGCTGCCGTACCTTTCAAGATGCAGTCCCGAGTTGATTTGATGACCGTCGACACCGTACGCGCTTTGCGCCGGGCCGGGTGCGCCGAAGTCTGGTTAGGTGTCGAGTCGGGGTCCCAGAAGATTCTGGATGCAATGGATAAGGGAACTCGAGTGGAACAGATCGCGAAAGCACGGGAGAATTTGCGGAACGAGGGGATTCGGGCATGCTATTTCCTTCAGTTTGGATACCAAGGCGAGACCTGGGAGGACATTCAGAAGACGGTGAAACTCGTGCAAGATACGCGTCCCGACGATGTAGGAGTCTCGGTTTCGTACCCGCTCCCGGGAACAAAATTCTTCGACCGAGTGCAGGCACAGTTGGGCGACAAGACCAATTGGTCGGATAGCGAAGACCTTTCCATGATGTTCCAGGGCGCGTACACAGACGAGTTCTATCGCGCCTTGCACGACGCTTTGCATGCCCAAGTTGATTCTTGGCATTCACACAAAGCGCAGGCCACCGGGAAGGACCTGCGTGCAAACCTTGACCCAGACGAACTGTGGAAGCGAGTCGTGCAGCTTGAGAAATCGTGCCGTAGCGCTCGCCCCACCGTTGTGCCGAGTCTTGCAAGCCAACAACTGGTGCAATTGCAGGCAGGCCCTGGCCTGACGTGCGGGGATGACTAGATCCCGCGGGCCGAATCGAAACATGGACATACTTCTCACTCACGGTTACTTCCTTTACGAGGATCCTAAGGAGCTTCAAATCATGAAGCCCTATCCTCCACTGGGGATCCTGTACATCTGCGCGCATCTGCGGAGCAAGGGCCTGAGTGTTGAGGTGTTCGATTCCACTTTCTCATCGCGCCAGCAACTATTTGAACTGCTCCAGCAGGGCCCTCCATCCGTGCTCGGCATCTACGCAAATCTGATGACCCGACCCAACGTCGTCGAGATTCTGCGTGTCGCAAAGGATGCAGGCTGGAAGACGATGGTTGGTGGCCCGGAGCCCAGTGCTTATATCGACGAGTACCTCGAAGCGGGTGCAGACGTCATTGTGATCGGTGAGGGAGAAGTCACGCTGGAGGAATTGGTACCGGTGTTGAATTCGCATTCCGTCGACGCCTTACAGCACGTCAACGGCATTGCTTTCCGGGCTGCGGACGGAACCATCATCCGCACGCCTCCGCGAGATCAACTCCGAGACATCGATGCTCAGCCTTGGCCGGCGCGCGAATCGATCGATTTGACGCGCTATCTGACAGTCTGGCGCGAGCACCACGGCATGGGGTCGGTGTCGCTGATCACGGCTCGCGGTTGCCCCTATCATTGCCGCTGGTGCAGCCACGAAGTTTTTGGCAAAACCCACCGCCGCAGAAAGCCGGCGTCGGTGGCCGACGAACTTGAGTGGCTAATTGGTCGATACCAACCCGAAATGGCTTGGATGGCCGATGACGTCTTCACCATTCACCACGGTTGGCTCTTTCAGTACGCCGCCGAACTTAAGCGGCGGGGACTGAAGTTGCCTTTTGAATGTATTTCGCGCGCCGACCGGTTGAGTCCTCAAGTTGTCGCAACCCTCGCTGAAATGGGATGCTTTCGCGTGTGGATCGGCTCCGAGAGCGGCTCGCAGCGCATCTTGGATGCTATGGAACGGGGCGTCACCGCTGAAGAAGTACGATCCGCGGTAGCTATGTGCAAATCGCACGGAATCAAAACTGGAATGTTTCTGATGTGGGGCTACGAGGGCGAGGAGCTTGGCGATATCGAAGCGACTATTGAGCACGTGAAGAAAACTGATCCCGATATCTTCTTCACCACCGTTGCATATCCGATCAAAGGCACTCCCTACTTCGCGGAAGTTGCAGACCGCGTTGAGAACCTCAAGCCGTGGAACGTGGGCTCGGACAGGGAGGTTCGCATTCGTAACCGGCATTCACGTCAGTTTTACAGCTTTGCCGATAAGTTGCTTCGCAGCGAAGTTGAGCTGGAACGCCTCCGGAACGAACCTATTGTTGACGGATACGCCATTGCGGAATTGCAATCCAAAGTCTCTGATTTCCGCGCTGGCTTGACAGCGGCTGCCCATGAGATGGAGACCTGAGCCCATGGCAGTCGCTCAAGCGCAAATTTATGCAGCCCCGTTCGACGCTATCGCCGAGCGCTACGACGAGACTTTTACCACGTCGAAGATCGGCCGAGCCCAACGCGCATCGGTGTGGAAAGAACTTGAGAGAGTATTTCGCCCTGATGATCGTGTTCTTGAAATTGGCTGTGGCACGGGTGTAGATGCGTGTTTTCTGGCAGAGCATGGCGTGACGGTGGTTGCCTGCGACAACTCACCTCAAATGATCACAGTGACGACTCGCAGAGTCAAAGAAAACGGAAAAGATAGTTTGGTGTTTCCGCATTTGCTCGCGGCCGAAGACATAGCCAGCTTGCAAAACGGCGACTCCTTCGATGGAGCATTCTCGAACTTCGGGGCGCTCAATTGTGTTCAGGATCTCCAGCGATTCGCTAGAGACTTGGCGATTCTTCTCAAGCCCGGTGCGACGGCTTTGCTCTGTTGGATGGGCCCGTGCTGCTTATGGGAAATCATGTGGTATCTCGCTCAGGGAAAACCGGGCAAAGCCCTCCGACGATTCCGTCGCGCGGGCGTGACCGCGCGACTGGCAGAGGGAGCAACCGTTCGGGTGCATTACCCTTCGGTACGGTTACTCGCACACATCTTCGCACCTCAATTTCGCCTCGTGTCCATCAAAGGGATTGGTGTTTCGGTGCCGCCGAGCTACCTCGAAACTTGGGCAAATCGGTTTCCAGGTCTATTCGGTTTGAGTATGCGAGCCGATTCACTCTTGGGCCGCTGCCCCGGCATGCGCGCGGTTGCCGACCATATCCTGCTGGAATTCCGTCGTGAAAATCTTGAGTGGCGATAATGAGCACTCTCGTATCCATTTCGGTCGCCCGCGAATCGACTGGCAGCGACGCTTCTGACCTTGCCGCACACCAACTCCGTGCCATGCCGGTCGTAGTGATTTCGCCGCACAACCAGTGCAATTGCCGTTGTGTGATGTGCGACATCTGGCGGATTCGCGATCCCAAGGAAATCACGCCCACAGATCTCGAACGACAATTGACTTCATTTCGCGAACTTCGTGTCCGCTGGGTTGTGTTTACCGGCGGCGAACCACAGATGAATGGCCAGTTGAGTTCTTTGGCGCAGATGCTCCGCGCCGAGGGAATCCGCGTAACCATGCTTACCGCCGGGCTGTTGTTGGAATCTCACGCCGAATCCATCGCTGCGAACATCGACGATGTGATCGTCTCCCTGGACGGGCCACCTACGGTGCACGACCACATACGGCGTGTTCCCCACGCTTTTGAACGAATAACAGCCGGGGTTACGGCATTGCGAAAGTTCCGGCCCGACATCGAGGTGCGGGCGCGCTGCACCGTCCAGAAAGCAAATCACCGCTCGCTCTGCGAGGTAGTGCAATCGGCGAAGGAAATAGGCTTGAACTCGATTTCGTTTCTCGCAGCCGATCTCACCTCGGACGCCTTCAATCGCCCCCAGGGTTGGTTGCCCAAACGCCAAGACCGGGTCGCTTTGAAGGCTGAGGAAGTCGATGCGCTGGAGGCAGAAGTCGAGCGGCTCATCAGCGAGCACCAGATCGACCTGGATTCGGGGTTTGTGGTCGAATCAGCCGGAAAATTGCGCCGTATCGTGCTCCACTTCCGGGCCCACCTTGGCCAGGCACAGCACGTCGCACCACGCTGCAACGCGCCTTGGGTCTCCGCTGTGATTGAGGCGTCGGGTGAGGTCCGTCCGTGCTTTTTCCATCCTTCGTTCGGGAATGTTCACAATCAAACCTTGCACCAGATCGTGAATGGTCCCGAAGCGCTGAAGTTTCGAGCGAACCTTGATGTTGCAACCAACCCAATCTGCCGCCGATGCGTGTGCTCTCTGCACATTCCGCGCCACGAAGAATGAGATGGGAGGCTTAAGACCCCGACTTGAACACGAAATCTACCGCCTTGGTTTCATTCGTTCCCACCGTAATTTTCTGGCTCTGGGTACCGAGCTTCTCATGCCACGCCTTGATCGTGTAGGTACCAGGCGGAAGACCTTTCAATTCGAAACTCCCGTCCTTGTCCGTAACCACAAAATACGGATGCTTGAAAACCGCGATGTAGCCTCGCATCCACGGGTGCACGTTGCACTTGACTGGGATGGCGATCTCTTCCCGCGGAAACGTTTCTTCGATGGCCAGCCCATGCGGCTGCGTCTTATTCCATTCCCGATTGTTGTTTGGCATCGGATGAATGTTGTGCGTAGTTTCGTCGCTGTTGACCACATTCAGCTTCTGGTTCGCTTGCAACGCAAGCACATGCGGCTTGTATTGGCAGCCTTTCTGCTCGATGACGGCGGGTTGCGGCGGCGGTTCAAATGTTCGGTCTCCCAAACCGTCGGAAACATAGACGATGACGTTTGCCAGGCCACCATTGGCGCCGATTACCACATCCTCGGTCGTCGCTGGCGTGGGATGCGACTTGGCACAGTTGGGATCGGACGACATGTCGATTTTAGTCGGTTTGAGTGCGGAGCCCTCAAACTTCGCAATACCCTTCAATGATCCGGCGGCGGCCGCATCTGCGGCACCCGCAGGGACGTAAGCGGCCAGGGATAAAGCAAGTGCTGCGGTTATCACGATTAGGCCGTACTTGGTTTTCATATACCACCCGCTTTCTGTCCCTCGCAGTTGCGACGGCTGTCGCCTTTCGGGACGGTTGTTACAAGATAGACTTGTCGAGTTACCACGTATTGCATGAGACGTGGCAGATTGGACCTGAACTTCGCATAGGTCTCACTCCGCTTTAGGCTCGGCCTGCGCTGGGCTGGGCCTACCCTTTGCAGCCGCACGGAGCGTATGTATGTAATGCACTACGTCCCATATCTGGTCCGGTTTCATAGCATCCGTAAATGAGGGCATCGGAGTGCCGTCGAGGCCGGTGGTCAAGTCACGGAACAGCCCTTCATCCGACTCTCCACACTTAAACCGCGTTCCACCGCTCAGGTCGAAAGGTGTGATGGGATAGCCTTTACTGTCGGTGAGCGAAGCCGCAGACGGACCGTTCCCCCGTCCTTCCTTGCCGTGGCAAAGCCAGCAGTTCATGCTCTGGAAGAGCTCCGCGCCGCGCTTCACGCTCTCGGCCGAGGTGGGCGGCTCGGGAGGTATCGGCAGTGGAGCGGCCGGTTTCTCTTCCTGAAATCGTGGAGAGAAGCTCTTGATGTACGCGATCAGGTCGACCCGCTCCTGCCGCGTCAGAGGCTTCCACGAAGGCATTCCGCTGGCGTGGATGCCACGGCTGATGGTGTCGTACAAGTCGCTATCCAACGGCAGACTTCCGCTCGGCGTCGATCGGCATTTGAATGTGGCCTTGGTGAAATCGCGAGGCTTCGGATCGAGATAAGGCGCGCTGTCTCCAGTTCCGTCGCCATACGCACCGTGGCAGAAAATACAGTAGCGCTGGTAGAGCGCTTTGCCGTGGCTGGCATTCCCTGCCAAATTACCGACGTGGGTCTGTTGTGCGACAGCGGTCAGACTCAACAAGAGGGAAACGAAGACCACCGCGCCGCCGGCCAAACTGATTTTAATGCGCATGAACCGTTCTCCTCTCTCCTCAAAAATCAAAATCAAATCCCATGAGATAACTGTTATTAATGTCGTCTTTGCCGGAAAGCGGCGCTGTTCCCGCATTGACGATGCGTGAATACTCCTGCACCCAGGCGAGGCCAGCTCGAGGGTTCATGATCGGATACCAGCGATAGCCGACGGTCCAAGTGTCGAGATTCCCCGCGTTGCTGCGCATACCGGGATTCGCCTCCCGCGACATTCGAATCAACTCATATCGGCTAATCAAGATAAGTCGGGGGTTGTAGTCGTAATGGCCTTCCACAAAACCGCCGTTCCATGACGGACCAACCGCACCAACTGGCAACTTCGAGGGCTGATTAGCCGGCACGGAATTACCCAGGAAAACGTTGTCGTACCCATGCATGTAAAACGTTTGAAAATCGAATTTACCAAAGTACCACTGCCCATACGCACCCGCGCGATAAAAGCTACGGTTTCCCATGCCGGTTCCCGGGATCGGTCGGCCTCCGGTAGTTTGGAAAAAGGTGGGAGATTCGCCGAAATAACCGTAGACTCCGACCCGTTGCAAGCCTAATCCTGGGACTTCGAAGCCCTGGTTAAGGTTCGTGTAAACGTCGTAGGTTTGGTTCGAGGGTAAGCCCGTCAGGCCGTTATTACTGCTGACCACGGCGACGGAGTAGCGGGTGTAATCGTTGTCGGAGTGTCCCGATACCTCAGCGCCGAGCTGGAGGTTGCCAATGCCAGTAAAAAAGTTAGTGTCACCCGGCGGGGTAAAGAAATAGTTGTAATAGAGTGCTCCAGTATTGTTGATCGTCAGAGCTCGCTCCTGGGAAATCGGCTCATCCAGTTCAAACTTTCCCATTTTGAAGTTTAGCCAGTGCGATCCGACAAGATTGTCCAGGCGTACCCACGCTTGTGCCAAACCAGCGCTTGAGTTTCCGATGAACGGTTGCACAAAGAATGAGATGTTTTTGTAAAGTGTGCCCGCTGTAACTATGTCAATGCCGCCAACATCGAATCCAGATGCAGTGACTGTGGACTCCACGAGGCCACTGCTCTTGTTGCCGGGAACCTTGTCCACCGGTACGCGTTTCGTGCTCTCCCGATGCCAGGTTGGCGTCACGCGAAACATGATCGGCCAATAGCCCGGTTGCTGATATATGGGAGCATCGCGATCGTTGCCCAGCTGATATCCGTTGTCTTTGAAGGTCTGCCCGAAGTTGTTCAGCATTGGCCAGGCCTCGTGACACGCGGAACAAGGAAGGCCGTACTTGCGGGCGAAGGCAGGAATGGCATGCGCGGGCCGGACCGCCGCCAGCAGCACCATTGCAACCATCAGATGCGTGCCTATTTTTTTCAACGCCACAATTCCCATGTCCTTCTCCTTAACTTCTTGGGCAGACTGTCCCTGCCGCCGGTACCGAATGCAAAGCTTCGCCCCCCGGCGCACTAACGGCAGGTAACCCCAAGCGTGCTGTCGCAGTGACAATTTAAAGATAAAAAAGTAAGGAGTCCGAGGTTGTCACGGGCGGGTCAAATTTCGGTCACTTTCTTGTCACCAGGTGGCGTCCAAGCCTCCGATGTGGGCTTAACGGTGGCGCGGAGAGAGATCGTCCTAACGAGCCGCGAGACACATGCTGATAAGACGCTAAGAAGAGCGGAATTGAACGAATCCGACCTTGCTGGGTAATCCCGAGGGCGAGCTTGCAAATGCCACAGCAGCGGAGGCGGCTATGCGGAAACGGTTTCGGCCAGGTCGGGGCGGGGATTTCTTTGCTTGCGCAGTTCACTCCGAAAGTCTGCGGCGGTGAGTTCCGTATTTCTCTGGAAAAGTGCGAGCAAAGGGTCTTCGATCTCAGCCAAGGCCAGCCCCTTTGAGCTAATCGGCTGGACATCGTGCATGCCCTCGGGCTCCACCACGAGCTCGGGCTGCACCCCGTTGTTGTGCCTAAGGGGGTCGATGAACTTTTCCAAACGCTCGCGCTGCTGCTTGGTGGCCCAGGTGAATTCCACTCCCATGCCGATCTCGGGGTGCATCGCGCGCACCAGGCCTTCCGCTCGACTCTCGAGTTTTGCCATCCGCATGGTCAGGATGACTCTCGTATTCAGGGGAAATGGTGCAGCTATCTCCAGGTAGCAGCCGCCCACGCTGAGGTCGGTAAGTGTGCAAGGTGCGGGTGGATCATCTGGCTCTATCTCTGGAGAATGCCGGGCTAGCCACGACTCGAGCTGATCGCGTTGTTCCGGAGGCAGATGCACAAAGCGAATGCCCGCCTGCGGGCCGCCACCCTCCCACGCCACTTCTGCAGCGCATTCGATACTGTCGTCGGTTCCGGGCAGATTAAATTTGATACGCATGGGACCGGCGCTCTGAGCGCACCGCGAAAGTTGTAGGGACATACCGCCTTGACTGATGTCCGAAGTGACCGCCTTTCTCTGGCCCGCCCCGTTCTCGCTAACCAAGGCCACCGGAATCTGCATGGCGACACGTGCATTGCGACGGCGTTCGCACTTCATCAAAGCCCGGCCGGCACGAAAACTAGTTTTGGCGCGTTCCGCGGAGATGGGTTTATAAAGAACAAAATGCGCGCCTAGCGCGAAGGCGCTACGCACAGCCTTTTGACCATCAATCATCGCAACGACGATGGAGCGTTGGTTGCACGGAGCGGAGCGAACGCTCTTGAGTACTTGGGCCGCCACGTCCTCGTCGTTGCAGTCGACGACCACCGCTTCAAATCTCCGGCGGGTCAATTTTCGAACCGCCGAATCAGCATCGGTGCAAAGTTCAACGGCAATTTCCAGGTCACTGAGGACTCGCCGCAGCACCCGTAGGATCTTGTCGTCAGAACACAGAACCAGCGCTTGCAAACTCATCGTGGACGAACTCCGTTAAACACGTTCAGCCGCCAATGGCGGCTCCTTCCCCGTGGGCTTCCTCTTCGTTGAGTAAATGAGCTACGCTGCGAAGCTGCTCAGCGGCGGTCTGCAGGGCCTCGATCTGCTTGCCCAGTTGAGCCTGCTCGGCTTGCTTCTTTCGGAGCACTTCATAAATATCCTTCACGATACAGCCTCCTTAATGCAATGTAAGTTGGTACCCTTTGACGGTCAATGAGACAGGGCCAGGACTGGGTTACGGCAGTAATCAGGCCGTGGTCTTACAGGAGGCCGTTAAAAGTATCTTCGCTTACTTGGGACCCCCGTCTCGCTCACTGTGATGTGTGCCGTTAAAACATTTATTATCATTAATTTACATGGACGCGATTCAACTCGCGGGTACGATTTCTGTTGACTTTTGCGCGAAACACCCATAGAATCAAGACCTTCCGGTTAACCCAACAAGTCGACGTACGGGTCTTTAGAACGCTAATTTACTGGCCGCCGGTAGGATGTGAATCCCTCCGTGCGCGGAATGAATCTGAACTTTTTACCGGTGTAAGTTTATCTCACGCACGAGGCGTAAATATCTATGGCTAAGCGACGCGGAAATCCTAACTGGGGCAAGCCGGAGCCCATCGGGCCGATTGTTCCCACTATCACCGAATTCGAACAAGTGGTACGCGAGTACAAGCTTTCGCCGGACCAGTACCTGCGCTCTACCCGGCTGCGGGAATGGGCCCGGCGCAACAAGAATTCGAAGTACATTCCTGAGCCCCTGCTTGAGGCTTGGGGGTTCGAGATCGAATCCACCCTTTAACTGAAGATGAATCAGAACCCTGAGGGTCGCCCGAGCGGCGACCCTTTGTTTTTGCCCCACAGCTTCGCGAGAAACTGGCAGAGGTTTTAGTTGGCCACTATTCTAACCATCCCGAGCATTCCGGCAAGTGAACTCGTGGCTCTCCTGATAGCCGTCAGCTTCGCTGCCGGACTCAATGTTTACGCCACTGTGGCCACGCTCGGATTACTGGCGCACGCTGGAGTGCTGCCGCTGCCACCTGCCCTGCAATTGCTGTCGAATTGGTGGGTGATCGCGGTCGGTGGCGTGATGTTCGTGATCGAATTCTTTGCCGATAAGATACCCGCCTTCGACCTGGTCTGGAACGCGCTGCATACTTTCATTCGTATCCCCATCGCGGCTCTGCTGGCCTACGGCGCCACCGCGACGCTCTCTCCCTGGGAGCAAGTAGTGGCCACGGTTGCTGGCGGTGCCATCGCTCTTGCTGCCCATGGAGGCAAAACTGCCGTGCGCGCTGCCGTCACTCCCTCGCCGGAACCGTTCTCGAATATGGCCTTAAGTCTGGGAGAAGACGGGCTCGCCATCTTCATTACATGGTTTGCAACCCAGCATCCGTATGGCGCGATAGCTATTGTCGGCCTATTGCTGGTTGTCATCGTGGTGCTAACCCGCTGGGTCGTGCGCTCGCTCCGGGCCCTTTTCCGGGGAGCCGAGCACGAGTTGGCGAAGTAGCTGCCTCAGCCGGTTCGCCCAGTTGACAATTCTCTGACAATTTCCTGAAAGCGCCTTTGCTACAATCGCACTGTAATGACGCCACAATCGGCATTCACCGATGTCCCCACCGCCATCGAGGAAATCCGCTCCGGCCGCATGGTCGTGGTAGTGGATGATGAGGATCGCGAGAACGAAGGCGATCTGACGCTCGCTGCCGAGAAAGTCACTCCTGAACTGATCAATTTCATGGCCAAGTACGGCCGCGGATTGGTTTGCCTGGCCATGACTGAGGAGCGGCTGGACCATTTGCACATCGGTCCCATGACCGCCGAAAACACGTCGAACTACGGGACCGCGTTTTGCGAAGCGATTGATGCCCGCGATGGAGTGACCACTGGAATTTCAGCCTACGATCGCGCCCGGACGATAAAGGTTGCAATCGATCCCGCCACTCGCCCTTCGGATCTGGCGCGTCCCGGACATGTCTTCCCACTGCGGGCCCGCAAGGGTGGCGTGCTGGTGCGCGCCGGCCAAACCGAGGCCTCGGTCGACCTGGCCCGCATGGCGGGACTGATTCCGGCGGGAGTGATTTGCGAGATCATGCGCGACGACGGAACCATGGCGCGGGTTCCCGACCTCATTGAGTTCTGCAAAACCCACAGCATGAAGATGCTGACCGTGGCCGAACTCATTCGCTACCGCATGCAGCACGAGCGCTATGTGCACCGGGTTGGGGAAGCGATTATTGGAACCCGTTACGGAGAGTTTCGCCTGATTGCCTATGAGAGCGAAGTGGACGGCGGCGAATCTCACGTTGCCTTGGTTAAAGGGGACGCACGCGGCGATATGGGTCCCGATAACGACAGCGGCAGCGAGCCGGTGCTGGTCCGCATGCACTCCCATTGCGTGATGGGCGATGTATTCGGTTCTACGGCTTGCGATTGTCACGCGACCATTGAAGGCTCGATGCAGGCCATTGCGCGCGCAGGCCGGGGCGCTCTGATCTATCTGCATCAAACTTCGAAGGGCTTTTCGGTAGAGAGCATCGGAGAGCGGAGCATGCTCACCTTCCACCGCGACAAGCGTCTCCCGTCTCTACCAGAGAGCGAACGCAAAACTCAGCGGGAAATTGGAATTGGAGCGCAAATTCTCTCGGACTTGAATCTGCGGCGCATTCGCCTTCTGACCAACCATCCCCGAAAAGTTCCGGCGCTCGAAGGATTCAACATCGAGATCGTCGAGCAGGTGCCGGTGCTGCTGGACAAAGTCAAGACTCATTCCTGAAGCGGGTGCCCCATCCTAACGTCGCGGAAATAGTCCGATCCCAACCTCACTCTGGTTTTGCGACGTTAGGGTGGGGATTTTGACTTTTAACCGTTGGATGTATTGCCCCCATTTCGCTTGAGTTTTACAGTACCGGATGGCCGGTTCAAAGCCCGGTTTAGGCTTGACCGGGGATGTTCAGCCCTCCCCAACTCTGTCATCCCGACTCAACTCTGTGATCCCGACCGGAACAGATCATCGCAAAGCGATGATCTGTGGAGTGGAGGGACCTTGCGTTGCGACGTCACCCGGCTGTGAGAAACGGTCGGGATCGAGTCGGAATAGACGACACAAAAACACGAAAGAGCGGCAGGAAGACTCTGTCCGGCTCCGAACTGCCCCCAACCAAGCCAAAACCGGGCTTGAATGGGCCACCGGCCGGCGAATCGGCCCAGCCTTTCAAACTAAATCCTTCTTCCCTGATGTACAATTCCCATGATTTTGATTGGAAAGGATGGATCATCGCCATGGTCGATCTCGATCCCCACACCATACGCGAAGTGATGAGCGACGCCCGACACCGAAGCAAAGATCCGGCAGAAGGATTCATGCTTGGGATTTCCATCGTACTTGCGGCCGGGGTCATCATCAGGTTCATCTTTGGGGAAGAGCGGAGTATCAGGTCCATTTGGACTTACCTTGAAGGAATCGCTGTAGTTTACGCCCTTTGCTTTCTGATCTTGCTCATCTTTTTTGCGCGCGGCCCCCGACAATCTGCAAAACTAGCTGCGCGGCCGGCCATTTCTCTCCTATCACTACCGCTACTGCCGCTGGCTCTGGCTTTGGCTCTCTTCCTCTACCTCGTTTTGCTGGCAGGAGGCCTCTTGCTTCTTATTGTTATAAAGGTCTCGGGGAAAAAGGATTTCGCCTGGGGAACAGGGTCTTTGGCGGACATGTTTACCCTGAAATGGTGGAAGTCTAAGGGCTGGAGACCACCATCAAGGATGGAACCGGGCACAGGTCATGGGATGATTAGCAGCCGTTCAGGGGTTAGCCCATCCCCTCAGAAATAACAAATCAGGGTTGTCCGGGTGGCTGACCACCTTTGCGGCTTTGCAAAGGCCGGGACCAATGCAGCCTGCGTCCCGATTTTCCACCCGTGACCGCCGACCTCATCGCTCCCACCTTTACAAGTAGAGGCGCGCCAGCCCCGAGCGCCGCTAGAAAACGACAACACATCTTCGCCTTGTTTTCGCCGCAGTGGAAATGCTAGGCTGCTCAGTAGATCAGGTGGCGGAGAAACTTGAACTACGAAATCCTTAAGACGGTTTCCCAAATTCTCACGTATATCGGCCTCTCTGTATCGTCGATTCTGACGTGGATAAATCTGCATTTCAAAACGTCTCAAGACCCCGATGCCGGTCATCGAAAAATTCTGACGCCGGCGGGAAAAGCAGCTAGAATTTTTCTTGTCATCTCATTTGTGCTCACAATATGTTCGGCAATCGTACAAAACTATGCTGATTCACAATTGAGACGCGCTGCCGAGCAACGCGGAACGAAGGCCATTCAGGCGGCTCTAGAAGAACAACACAAGCTATACGTAAATGAGTTGGAGCAACAATTTGAGGGGCCGAACGGAGTCATTCCCAAAATAGGTGAACAGGCGAAAGCGTTGAAAGCCGCCGAGTCACTGATTGTTACCCAATCATCCGAAACCATCAATCAGTTCACGGGCTCAGAGTCCTACGCTGTCCTGATGTATGCTCCGGGACAAGGTTCTTTGCTATTTGCCCATGTAGGAAAATACCCGCTCTACGGAGTCTCTGCTCGAATTGCTGACCTTGACCAAATGCCGACGAACCTTGCGGGCGTAACAGTTCCGGTTGGCGACATGATTCGGGAACACGCGAACATCGAATCCATACCAGCAGGCATTCCGACATCAGGTGACCACTTCAATGCTAATGTTTTCTTCACAGCTAGAAATGGTGATTGGACTGAACTATTGCGGGTAATACGAGTGAATGACGGATGGGCAAGGGCTATTCGGGTGATGGGACGATTTACTTCTCTCAAGAAGGAAAAAGTGATGTGTGAGACTATCGACCCGAAATTTCCCCAGAACGCCGCGAGCGTACTCAATGAATTCAAACCTGTAGATGGCCCAAAGCCGCCGCGCTGTCTGTGACACGCGGCGCGTGGCCTGGCGCCCCAAGTTCGCGTCGGTTTTTGACGCTAACCTGCGTCAGCACATACCGACGTGGCTCCCAAGTTACCGCCCAAAAACCGGGCGGGAACCTGGGACACCGGGCCCAGCGTCAGTCGCGAAACTGGATCGCCGAGAAGAGATGACGGACTGAGCGAGCGCCAGGCGCGGCGGAGAAACCGGTAGTGTCAGGTTAAACCGGAGGGGGCCGATCCAGCAGACGCGGTTTTTTCATGGAGCTCCCGACGACTATGTCAGATGATAACGTGCCAACTCCACGAGACAAATTTGACAACGAACTGATTGAAATTTCGGGGCAGATCGCAAAGTCTGGTATGGACCGAATCTTCATGCATCTGAGAGACGCCCGCGAGACGCTACGGGTTGCTGATACAACAATCGGGGCGAAGGCAACAATCATCCTAGCTTCAGCTGCCCTGGAGTCAAACCTTGCCCATCTGACATTGCGCGCTCAGGCATTTGCTGCTGCGCGGCCACACCTTTACAAGCCTGAGCAAGTTGAATATCTATACGGGAAAAAAGACAACAGTCACGGATCGGGGTGCCCTGAAGGATGTACCGCTTCGACAAAGCTTGGAAGAACGCCTGCAGGTTGTTCCAGATCTCTTGGCCCGAGCAGTCAATCGCAGGTATGCACTGCCGAGCAAGTCGCTTGCAATCCGCAAACTCCGGCGCACAATAGAGCTGCGCGACAGCATCATCCATCCGCGCTGGGACAAATATCTACCTAGCATTTCCGCAATGGAAGCGGCTCAAGCTGTAGACGCAGTAGAACTATACCTTGATTCAGTTTGGAAACAACTCCATCCTTACTTGATAGGCTACGTCGCAGTACTTCCCACTATCAGAGGCTTCGACAAGCACGATGTGGCAATCGGCCACCGAACAGCGGAGAAGCGAGTGCCCAAGACAAGCTTCACCACGATGACAAAAATCGGCATCGTTGAAGTCTTGGTCCATGAGTGGGTTGATATGGTGACGATCTGCAGCCTCGCTTTCGAAGGCGGATGTGAGGGTGACTCGGCAGGAAGTCTCTTAACCCGCGTTGCGCTCGTCTTACTCTTTGCAGGTTTAAACTCACAGCTGTCCATTGTTGCTCAATGGAGACTCCACGACCGATCATCGGCATTTCACGAGGCCGAGCGCAATTTCCTAAACGAAAACGCTGTGGGACTCGGCATGGATGGGGAGATTGAAATCGAAGAGGATCGTCAAAGCTTTAAGGAACGTATTGTCGCGGTGCCGACTGTACTGGTCAGGCGAGTGGAGAGTCAAGAGATCAACATCGATCTTGGAACCAAATGGGGTGAGCAACTACAGAAGTCGTATTTATTACGCAATGCTGTCGTGCATGCACCTTCCGACAAACCCATCGAGCGCGTAAGTCTGTTGGAACTCCGGGCCGCCGCCACTGCTGTTCGCTCCTACTTCGAAGAATTAGTGCGGAAGGCCCCCGAAACCTTCAAAGCTCAGAACAAACTGCTGCCAGGCTTCGAAATCCCAGACGAAGCAGACCTCGAGGCGCTGATTAAAGCAGAAAGGATTCGCTGGGACAATCTCAATTCCCGTTTCTGAGGCCCAGTGCCCCTGGTTCGCGCACTTTCCTTGTATATTCAGGCTCGTAACCCCCGTTTTTCGGGCGCTAACCTGGGTTTCGCCATATTCCGAAGGAGACAGCCCCAGATGTCATAGCTAAAGATCGTCTTGCGCCATCAGGCCCCCACAGTTCGCGCACTTTACGTTTCCCACTTCGGGAACCGTCTTCGGGGCCCGTCCACTTTCCCCTTGATCTCATTCCCTCCACCACGATATTATAGAACAACACAGGTTATCTATAAGATAAAGATAACCACGTTCTTTGACAACCTGACAAGGGCGCAGCTCTTGGCCATTGTGTTCACCACATACGCCAACTGCTGAGTCCGACCAACCAGACGAAGGCGAAAACCTTCGTCCGGCGCTTTTGCTGTTGTCCAGAGCGTAGGCGCAACCGGCCCGACAGACACGCTAACCCCAACGTTTAGAATATTTTGCCTGTAACTACCTTAAGAACCATAGATCTACAAGGCAAGAAAAAATCCGACCCTTTGTTTTCTAGATTTTGGGCGGAATTGAGTGTTTTTTTTGAGGGAAATTCTGCACCAGAATAGGTGCAGTTCTCGAAATAAGTCGTCGAAAGAACATGGATGACGCGCAGCGAGAGCACAAGGAGCCGGCAGCCATCCTCATGTCGGCGGCGTCAGAAAGGCTTTCGACTTACCACCTGACTATCGTTAATGAAGAACTGCGCGGGGCACTGATCGGAGCCGCAGATTACGGGGAGCAGTCCGGCGAGCTGCTTGCGCGTAATCAGGCCCAGAGTGCCGCATTCAGGGCAGGAGAGCACGGCCCAGTAGGGGTCATCTTTTTCTCCGACGCGGCCGGCGTTCTCCAGCACGAAGATGGTGCCGGGGAGCATCTGTTCGGGGATCCATTGGCTTAGGACGTCCAGTTCTCCAACCATCTCGCCTCCTTGTTCGGTCAAACGATGTTCGGCCAAGCAACGTGGAGCCACTATGTGGAACCAAACTTCCCGCTTATGAAGCCTGTCTTACTTTGCGCAATGAGCGAGACATACCGGTGCTACTCTTCTTGGCGCGTATTTCGGCGCGCACCTGCCGCACGGTGTCGCTGAGACAGATCGTCAGCATGGGCTGGCGCGCATTTTTCAAGATGTCCACAATCTGCCGGGGCGAAGTTTCGAGATACAGAGTTTTGCCGTCGGTGAGCAAGTGGTATTCAGAGGCGCCACTGACGGTCTCCGCCAGGCGCTTACCGAACTCCCGCTGCAGGAAGCGCATGACCTTGCGCACGCGCTGCAAGGAGAATCCTCGGTGGCGCAACTCGCAGATCACGGCGACCTCCGCGAGGTCTTCCATGGAATACACCCGGCGGCGCCCTTCCCGAGCTGGAACCACGATGCGGCGCTCGTCCCACCACTGCAACTGCCGGGGCGTGATGCCGGTCAGCGATACCACATCGCGAGATGTGAATGGTTCCCGCATGCCAAGTCTGAAAATGTTTCAAACAATTGCAGAACCAAATGTTTGGAACATTCTAGGCGGGAACGGGCAGGTGTCAACTGTGGATTTCGCGGAGGAGGGGTGACTAGACGAGTTCCCTCAAGTGGAATCTCTTACATTGGGTTCAGAAGTGGAGTGTCAAGCGGAGCCGCCGTGTCGGTTACTTGGACATTTCAGCACCGACAATTCTTCCTAAAGAAGACCTGATAAAGGACTTACAGCAAATACGAATTCGAAAGCGGGTGGATTGGCAGTTGTTAGTTCCTGGTGCTCAGTTCTCAGATCCAGAGCAATGAGGGGCGTCAAGAAGTCTTAGCCCCCGCCGACGAAGTGGACAATCTCCAAGCGGTCGCCTTCACTCAGGTTGGTTCTCGCCCATTGATCGCGGGCAACGATGCTTCGGTTCAGCTCGATGGCTACGCGATCTGCTTTCATCTCCAGCTGGTCCACAAGACCGGCGAGAGTGAGCGGAGGATTGAAATCCCGAGCTTCGCCATTGATCTGCAATTTCATATCATCTGGATTCTCGCAGCCAGCGCGTGCCGACGGCAAGTGAGCTGTCGAGCTTCGCTCGACCGCGCAGCCGGAGGCGCTGCCCCCACGCGATCATCTCGCTTATGCTTCTACTTTGCGCAGGTGGAATTTGCGGGTTGCAGTGCGGCCGGAGTAGTTGGCTTGCACGAGCACGGCAGAATCGGGGAGAGAGGCTTCATCAACATCGATCTTCAGCTCGGCGTCGCCGTCTGAACCGGTGACCACTTGGGTGTAGAACGGGGCAGCGTCGGGACGGGCAAAGCGAACCGTCAGCCGCGCTCCCTCCACTGCGGCGCCTCCCTCGGTGACGCGCAGGCGCAGGGTCAGATTACGGTCCGAATGCACGGAGCCAGCGTTGAGCCACAGCACATCGAGTTCCTTGATAGCAGCCAGCGACTCGGGCGTGAAGCGTTTGTCGAGAACACCGTCCACCTGTCCGTCGCGGATAGAGTCGAGCACCAGACGATGCTGGTCGCGCAGGATCTGCTCTTTCTGCTGGTCGGTGAAGCCGGACTCGGCGGCTTTGTCCGCGTAGGAGGTGGCACGCTTGCCGATGCAGCGTCCGCGGACGAAGACTTGAGTCTGCAGGAGCAACTCGTTCTCCCGCGCTTCGCTTTGCACGTGGTAAACCGTGCCGTCGTGCTTCACGTCGGTATTGAAGCCAAAGATCATCTGACCCTACTTAACCAATCCTACTTAACCAATCCTACTTAACCATCGGCAGAAATCCACGCGCATGTTAAACGCTCGTCACAAAGTGGCCCAGTCGCTTGACACTCCCATCCGCGAAATCTACTCTAGAATGTTTAGTGAATGCTTGGCTGCGAATTATATATAGCTCCTCTATGCCGGACAATTACTTCGCTCGCTACCTGCCATTATTGATTCACCTCATCGTAGCAGGTGCTTTGGCTTCTGCCATTGTGCTGCTTTCCTGGTTTATTGGCTACCGGCGGCCTACGCGAGCCAAGCTTTCTCCTTATGAGTGCGGGATGACCCCGGTGGGAGACGCCCGGGAGCGCTTCTCGGTAAAGTTCTACCTGGTGGCCATGCTCTTCATTCTGTTCGACGTGGAAGCGATCTTCCTTTATCCCTGGGCGGTGATCCTGCGGGAGCTTAAGATGTTTGGTTTCTGGGAGATGCTGGTGTATATCGGCATCGTTCTGGTGGGCTACTTCTATATCTGGAAAAAGGGTGTGCTGGACTGGGGTACTCCGTCGGCAAGAAGAGGGGAGGTCTGATGCCGCTGACCCCTGCCATTACCGATCTTGAAGCGCTGAAGGAGCACCCTGCGGTGGCTAGATTGCGGTCGTGGAACTCGGCGGCGGTCGAGGGAGCGAAGTTTGACCGCGAGGAGATGACGATCCACATCGAACGCTCTTGCATCCGCGAGGCTTGCGTCATTCTGCGGGACGATCCGACCTATCCTTTTAATTATCTTTCCGATGTGACTTGCGTGGATTGGTATCCCTCGCAGCCGCGCTTCGAGGTGGTTTACCAGTTGCTGTCGATCCCCAAGAAGGAACGAGTGCGGCTGAAGGTGCGTTTGGGGGCCGATAGCCCGGTGGTGGAATCGGTGACTTCGGTTTGGCCGGCGGCGAATTACTTCGAGCGAGAGGTTTTCGATTTGTTTGGCATCCGGTTTACCGGGCATCCTTATTTGCGGCGTATTCAGATGCCGGAAGATTGGGAAGGGCATCCGCTGCGGAAAGACTATCCAGTGGAGGGCTATCGCTAGACTTCGTTATGGCGCACATGACATCCACGCCCGCGCTCGAACCCGGCCAGGATCGGACGATGATCCTGAACATGGGTCCGCAGCATCCGTCCACGCACGGGGTGTTGCGGCTGATTCTGGAAATCGATGGCGAAACCGTGGTGCGGCTTATGCCCGATATTGGGTATCTGCACACCGGGATCGAGAAGACTTGCGAAGCCAAGTTCTACCAGCAAGTGGTGCCGCTTACCGACCGCATCGACTACCTCTGCCCGATGACCAACAATCTTTGTTATGCGTTGGCGGTCGAGAAACTGCTGGGGCTGGAGATCCCTCCTAAGGCGCAATGGCTGCGCGTGATGCTGAACGAATTGACGCGCATCAACTCGCACCTGGTGTGGCTGGGGACTCATGCCATGGATATTGGCGCGCTTACCGTTTTTCTTTACTGCTTCCGCGAGCGTGAGGATATTTTGCGTTTGTTCGAGGCGGTCAGCGGCCAGCGCATGATGACTTCTTATTTCCGCATCGGCGGCGTGGCACTGGAACCGCCGATGGGATTCTTTGACCGTGTGCGGGACTTCGCCAACCGCTTCCCTGCCAAGGTGGATGAGTACGAAAACCTGCTGACGGGGAATCCTATCTGGGTGATGCGGACGAAAGGCGTGGCGCGGATTACGGCGGAAGATGCTATCGCACTGGGCGCAAGCGGACCTACGCTGCGTGGAAGTGGCGTCGACTTCGATCTGCGCCGGGACATGCCTTACTCCGGTTACGAGAACTTCAAGTTCAAAGTCCCGGTGGCACTGGAAGGCGACGTGTTCGCGCGATACATTTGCCGGGTTCAGGAGCTGCGTGAATCAATTGCCATTGTGCAGCAGGCTCTCGACGGAATGCCGGAGGGTCCGATCAAGGCGGATGCGCCGAAAGTGGTGTTGCCCGATCGGGAAAAGATGAAGACGCAGATGGAAGCTCTCATCTATCACTTCAAGATCATCACCGAGGGCTTTGCGGTACCGGCGGGCGAGGTTTACCAGGCGGTGGAGTCGCCGCGCGGCGAAATGGGGTATTACATCGTCAGCGACGGAACGGCTAAACCGTATCGCGTGCATATGCGGGCGGCGTGCCTGGCGAATCTGCAGTTGCTGCCGAAGATGTGCGAAGGGCGGTTGCTGGCGGATGTGGTGGCGGCGATTGGATCGATCGACATCGTGCTGGGAGAAATCGACCGGTAGAAATTGAGTAATTTGGGAATTGGGTAATCGGGTAATTGAATCCTGAGGTTTGCAGTGAGTTCTCCGCCCCGAGCAACTCCGGGACCGGACCAAGGCGTTTGCATTGCGTGTGATTCGGCTTTTTCGATCGCTTCCGTCTAAGCCTGATGCTCAGGTCTTGGGGAAGCAGCTGCTGCGGTGTGGAACATCGGTGGCCGCAAATTATCGGTCTGTTTGCCGCTCCCGATCAAAGGCAGAGTTTATCGCTAGAATCGGAATCGTTGTGGAGGAGGCGGACGAAGCTGTCCTGTGGCTGGAATTGTTGGCAGAATCTGGCATTGTGTCGCGGGAGAAAACGAAGGAACTGCTAGTGGAAGCTCGGGAGCTGACTGCGATCTTTACGGCATCGCAAAAAACGGCTCGGAGCAATACCTAGCGTTAAATTTCACAATTACCAGATTACTCAATTACTCAATGGCAACATGAAGTTTTCTGATCAATTCGAATCGCGCTTTTCGGAGATGCTGACGCATTATCCGACGAAGCGGTCTGTGCTGGTGCCGACGCTGCTTTATGCGCAGGATGAGGTCGGGTATCTGAACCATCACGTCATTCATGAGATTGCGCAGCGGTTGGATTTGACGGACCTCGAGGTGAGCAACGTGATCAGCTACTACTCCATGCTGACGACCAAACCTCGGGGCAAATTCAATGTGCAGGTTTGCACCAACATTGCGTGCATGCTGCGCGGGGGCGAAGAGATTCTCGATCACTGTGAGAAGAAGTTGGGCATCGGGCACAAAGGGACCACGCCGGACGGTATGTTCTCGCTCGAGGAAGTGGAGTGCATCGGGGCTTGCAGCTGGGCTCCGGCGGTGCAAGTAAATTATGACTTCCATGAGAACTTGACCGTGGAGAAGATGGACAAGGTCCTGGACGAGTATAAGAAGAATCGAGCAATTGGGTAATTTTGCAATTGCCGGAAGAATTACCCGATTACTCAATTACTCAATTACTCAATTACAAAATGATTTTGGTTTCCCATCCCGACGAAGTAAAAGTCGTCTCCAAACGCTTCGGGAAAGGTGCGACCGATATTGATCGCTACTTGGAGCTCGACGGCTACAAAGCTGTCCAGAAAGCGCTGGGGATGCAGCCGGATGCGATTGTCAACCTGGTGAAGGATTCCGGCCTGCGCGGGCGCGGCGGGGCTGGATTCAACACCGGGATGAAATGGTCATTCGTTCCCAAGCAGTCCTCGAAACCAAAATACATTTTGTGCAACGGCGATGAGAGCGAACCGGGCACTTGCAAAGACCGCCTGATTTTCGAGCACGACCCGCATGCGGTGATCGAAGGAGTCGTGATCGCCGGAATTGCCACGGGCTCGCATGCCGGATACATCTATGTTCGCGGCGAGTACCGATATCTTTTGGAGATCATGCAGAAGGCGATCAAAGACGCCTATGCGCGGGGATTCCTGGGCAAGAACATTTTCGACAGTGGCTACGACTTCGACGTGTATTGGCATGGCGGCGCTGGGGCTTATGAAGTAGGCGAAGAGTCGGCGCTGATGGAATCGCTCGAGGGCAAGCGCGGGATTCCACGAATCCGGCCTCCCTTCCCGGCCGTAGTCGGGCTATGGGGCGGGCCAACTGTCATTAATAACGCGGAGACGCTCGCCAGCGTGCCGCATATCATCCTAGGCGGCGCGGAATGGTTTGCCAAGCTGGGGCCGCCCAAGAATGGCGGGACCCGCCTGTTCTGCCTGAGCGGGCATTTGAATCGTCCTGGGGTGTATGAGCTCCCGATGGGCTACAACCTGAAGAAGATGATCTACGAGGTCGGCGGCGGTATTCCCAATGGGCGCGCGTTGAAAGCCGTAGTTCCGGGCGGTTCGAGCTGTCCGATTTTGACTTCTGCTGAAATCGATGTCTCCATGGATTTTGATTCGATGGTGAAAGCGGGCTCGATGCTTGGCTCAGGAGGCTTGGTGGTCGTTGATGACACCACCTGCATGGTCAAGTTTGCCTTGCGGATCATGAAGTTTTATCAGCACGAGAGTTGCGGGTGGTGCATCCCCTGCCGCGAAGGTACGGATTGGCTAAAGAAAACGCTTGCTCGATTTCACGCTGGTGGCGGGGTGAAGAAGGATATCGATAATATCCAATACCTCTCGGAAAACATGTTGGGACGCACGTTCTGTCCGCTGGGCGACGCGGCGGCGATGCCGACGATTTCCATCGTGAAGAAATTCCGCAAGGAGTTTGAAGAGCATTTGGAAGGCAGGCCTTGTCCGTTTGAAAAGGCTGGTGTGGTCGAGCAGTTACCGGTGATGGCGGGAACCGATTGAGGAGCGAATTGCGTAATTTGGTAATTGTGTAATTTCGTAATTTAAAGGCAAGGTTCTTCAATAGCCCGATCACCCGATTACTCAATTACGAAATGTTCTTATGGCTGACGTAAACATTACGGTGGATGGCAAGAAGGTCACGGCTCCATCTGGGACGCTGCTGATTGAGGCCTGCAAGAGCGTGGGCATCGAGGTGCCCTCATTCTGTTACTACCCAAATCTGTCGCTGCAGGGCGCTTGCCGCATGTGCCTGGTCAAAGTGGAGAAGATGCCCAAGCTGCAAACTGCGTGTACCACGGTGATCAGCGAAGGCATGGCGGTCACGACGGAGAGTGACGAGATTCGGCAGGCGCGGAAGAGCATGGTGGAATTGCTGCTGGGCAATCATCCACTCGACTGTCCGGTGTGCGATGCGGGCGGCGAATGCGAACTGCAGGATATGACGTTCTCCTACGGTGCAGCCGAATCCAAGTACATCGACGCCAAGAATCACAAGGAAGAGCAGCAGTGGTCGCCGGTGGTCTTCTTTGACCGGCCGCGCTGCATCTTGTGCTACCGCTGCGTGCGGGTGTGTGGCGAAGGCATGGATGTTTGGGCTCTGGGTGTGCAGAACCGCGGGGTGAGTTCGATCATTGCGCCGAATCAGGACGATCATCTGGAGTGCGAAGAATGTGGCATGTGCATCGATATATGCCCGGTGGGCGCGCTGACTTCCGGCGCGTACCGCTACAAGACGCGTCCCTGGGAGATGAAACACGTGGGCACGACTTGCACTCACTGCGCCGACGGCTGCAAGACCACGTTGGGCGTGCGCCGATCCGATACCGGCATGGAGATTGTACGCGGAGACAACCGCGACAAGAGCGGCATCAATGGTGATTTCCTTTGCATCAAGGGGCGCTATGCTTTCGATTTCGCGCATCACGAAGACCGGCTGACGCAGCCGTTGATCCGCAAGAACGGCCGGCTGACTCCATCAACATGGGAAGAGGCGTTTGAGCTGGTCGGAAAACGATTCGCCGAGATTCGCGAGAAAGACGGCGGACAGGCGGTAGGTGTTGTCGGCTCGAACCGCACCACCAACGAAGAAAATTATCTGCTGCAGAAGTTTGCTCGCGTGGTGCTGCAGACCAATAATATCGACCATCACCGCACTGCCGACTTCCCTGCTCTGGCCGCGGCTCTCGCAGGCAAACCAGAAGCAACGGCCAGCATGCGGGACGTATTCAATGCGCCGGCGACTCTGCTGATCGGCAACGATCCGACTGAGCAGCATCCGTTGCTGGCATGGCAGATTCGGAACAATGTTCGGCTGCACCGGGCGCGGCTGTCTGTGATCAATTCGCAACCCATTAAGTTGCGACGGCAAGCGGCCAGCTTCGTCCAGATCCCTGCGGGATCGGAAGGAAAAGTGGCTGCGTTTCTAGCGGGCGATGACGCGGCCGTCGACGCAATTGCCAGCGAAGCGACCAGCAGCGATGCCTGGATCGCGTTGCGTGACAAACTCCGTGGCGAACCGAGCCTCGTCATTATTTTTGGATCGGAGATCCGGGGCAAGGACATCGCTTCGGTGGTGAAGTTCGGCTCCGGTATTGCGGGCGCCAAACTTGTCTGCCTGGGCGACTACGCCAACTCGCGCGGCGCCGCTGATATGGGGCTCTACCCTGACCTGCTTCCGGGCTATCAGCGGGTTTCGGAGACGGTTCACGAAGAGTGGGGCAGCGTGCCGCAAGCGCACGGCCTGACCTTGCCTGAGATGGTCGAAAGCGCGAAAGCTGGCAAGCTGAAGGCGTTTTATGTAGTGGGTGCGAACCCCGTCGAGCAGTTCGGCATAGATCCATTCGTCTTCGCAAATAGTTTCGTGGTGGTGCAGGACATGTTCCTGACCGAAACGGCCGCGATTGCGGATGTGGTCTTACCTGCCGCCAATGCGTACGAGAAATCTGGAACGTTCACTAACACGTGCGGCGACTTGCAACTGGTGAAAAAGGCTGGCGAGGTCACCGGTACGAAGTCAGATTTCGAAATGATCGTCCGTATTGCCGGCGCGATGGGCTTTGACGTTCAGCGATTGGTGCCGTTTAGCCGGGGAACCGGCACGGACATGGGACAATCGCGCGGTGCGCAGTCCGGTGAAGCGGACCGGCACGGGGTATGGCTCGAGGCCCATGGACTCGAACCGAAAATGAGCCCGTTCGATCCCATGGCGATTCTGGATGAGATCCAGCGGTTGGTGCCTGGGTACGACGTTTCCCGTATGAATATCCTGACCGGCAACGATCAGCACACGACTTTGTCCGGAAGCGGGCCTGGGGCATTGCACAATCCGGAGTTGATCGTACCCGCCAAGGATAATCTTTTTAGTTCGGGCACATTGGGCCGTTATTCCCGCACCTTGAATTCGGTAATTGAGAACCGTCACAAACAGCCAGCGGAGGCGGAAGTCGCCGCCGACTAGATTCTTGTTGGACCGCCCTCCCGGCGGCTTGGTTTGCGGGCGAGACGCCCGCGCGCGACAGCCGGCGGGACGCCGACGCTTACAAATGGCTTCGGAGAGCGTCAGGGAAACTACTTCGTTTGAGCCTTAGCGAATTTATTCTCGTTTCCATCGTTAAGATCGTGATCGCACTCGGCGTGTTGCTCACGGCGGTCGCGTATACGGTGTGGCTGGAGCGCAAGGTTGTGGGCCACATTCAGAATCGCTGGGGACCCACGCGGGTCGGCCCGTTTGGCCTGCTGCAACCGCTGGCGGACGGGGTCAAGTTTATCTTCAAAGAGGATCTGCTACCACCGCACGTGTACAAACCGCTGTACATTGCGGCGCCGATGATCGCGTTGATTTTCGCGCTGACCTCGATCTCAGTCATTCCCATCGGGAACTGGATTACGGTGTTCGGAATCCACACACCCCTGGAGATCACCGACGTCAACATCGGGTTGCTGATCGTGCTGGGCATCACTTCGCTGGGTGTGTACGGCGTCGCGCTGGCGGGATGGTCTTCGAACAGCAAGTATTCGCTGCTGGGTGGATTGCGCGCCAGCGCCCAGATGGTGAGTTATGAGATCTCACTGGGCCTTTCGCTGGTGGGTGTGCTGATTCTGGCCGGCAGTTTCAGTCTGCGGGAGATCGTCGATGCGCAGGCGGGAACGTTTTGGGGGTTTATCCCGCGCTGGAATATTTTCCAGGGACAGATCGTCGCGTTTTTTATTTATCTGATGGCGGCGTACGCGGAAACCAACCGAATTCCGTTTGACCTGCCGGAGGCGGAGACCGAACTGGTGGCCGGCTATCACACCGAGTACAGTGCCATGAAGTTCGCCATGTTCTTCATGGCGGAATACGCAAACATGATCACGGTGGCGTGCCTGGCAACTTTGTTGTTTCTAGGCGGATGGCATGGGCCCCATCGGTTCGGGCCGCCCATTCTGCAAGCGATCCTCCCGGTATTCTGGTTTGTGGCTAAGATATTCGCGTTTTTGTTCCTTTATATATGGGTTCGCGGCACGTTGCCGCGCTTTCGCTATGACCAATTGATGGCGTTCGGATGGAAATTTTTGCTGCCGCTGGCCATCGCGAATTTGGTGATTACAGCCTTGATTGTCGCTTTGAGAGCGTAGCGCAAAAACAAGATGCTTCATCTGATCGTATTTTCGGTGTTTGGGTTGGTGTGCGTTGCCGGCGCGGTAAATCTGCTGGTGCAGCGGCATCCGATCAACAGCGCGCTGTCGCTGGTCGTGGTGATGGGCTCGCTCGCGGTGGAATATCTGCTTTTGGGCGCGGAGTTTGTGGCGGCTGTGCAGGTGATTGTCTATGCCGGGGCAATCATGGTGCTATTTGTCTTCGTCATCATGCTCTTGAACGCTGGTGAGGAGGAGCGAACCAAAGGCAGCCGGGTCGCGATGCTGTTTGGAATCCCGGGTATGCTGATTGGCAGCGTGCTCGTGGCCTGGGTTCTACTCGAACACTCGGGCACGGGAAACGTAGCGGTTGGTGCGCTTCCCGGACCTCCGAAAGTAATCGGATGGCTGCTCTTCCACGATTTCCTGCTACCGTTTGAAGTGACGTCGGTGCTGGTGTTGATCGCGATTATGGGCGCAGTCGTCCTGGCCAGCCATCCTGGGTCAGCGCAGCAAGGGTCCACACAGCAAGACAAGAGGGAGGGTTGATGGTACCGCTTTCGTATTACCTGGTCCTAAGCGGCATTCTGTTTGCCTGCGGCGTAACCGGGTTTCTGATAAAGCGCAACATCATCACCATCTTTATGTCGATTGAGCTGATGCTCAACGGGGTGAATTTGTCTTTCGTCGCATTCGCGGCGCAGTGGCACGCACTCAGCGGACAAGTTTTTGTGTTCTTTGTGATGGTGGTGGCAGCGGCAGAATCGGCGGTGGGACTGGCCATCATCATTGCTGTGTACCGCACGCGCGAGACTCTGAATGTGGATCGGGTGAACCTGCTCAAACTATGACGCCGAACCCTTATCTCTGGCTAATTCCGGTGCTGCCGCTGGTGGGTGCTGCCATCAATGGTCTGTTCGGGAAGCGCTTTTCCCGGCAGACCGTGTCGGCAATCGCGCTTGGGTTTAGCGGCGCGGCATTGGTCATGGCGCTATGGATCGCGGCCCATTTTTCTTCTTTGACTTTGCCTCTTGTGGAAAACCTGGCCCCGTGGATTCGAGCGGGCGACTTTCAGGTGGACTTCGCATTCTACCTCGATCAACTTTCATTAGTGATGCTGCTGGTCGTCACTGGCGTCGGCTTCCTGATTCACATTTATTCCGTTGGCTACATGTGGGAAGAGGGCGGGTTTTACCGTTTCTTCAGCTACCTGAATCTGTTTATGTTTTTCATGCTGACGCTGGTGCTGGCCAGTAACTATTTACTGATGTTTATTGGCTGGGAAGGTGTGGGGCTGGCGTCTTACCTGCTGATCGGATTCTGGTTCACGAAAGACTCGGCGGCCTCTGCCGGAAAGAAGGCATTCATTGTTAATCGCATTGGCGACTTCGGATTCTTGATCGCGCTATTCTTGATGATCAAGCATTTCGGCTCACTAAATTTCGAGCAGATGTTCCGGATCGTATCTGGCATGCCAGCGGAAACCGCTGGCGCCGGTTTGCTGACCGCGATAGGTCTGCTGCTGATGGTGGGGGCTGCCGGAAAGTCAGCCCAACTCCCGCTCTATGTTTGGTTGCCGGACGCGATGGAGGGCCCGACGCCGGTTTCCGCGCTCATCCATGCGGCGACCATGGTGACGGCAGGCGTGTACATGGTGGTACGGTCGCACGTGATTTTCGACCGCGCGCCGCAGGCGTTAGCGGTAGTCGCGATCGTCGGGACATTGACTGCTTTGTTCGCGGCGACGATTGGTGTCTGCCAAACTGACATCAAGAAAGTTCTTGCCTACTCTACGATTTCGCAGCTGGGCTACATGTTTATGGCTTGTGGCGTGGCCGCGTATTCTGCGGGGATTTTTCACCTGATGACCCATGCGTTCTTTAAAGGGCTGCTGTTTCTAGCGGCGGGGTCGGTGATCCATGCCGTTGGAGGCGAGCAGGACATGCGCCGCATGGGCGGGTTGCGGCACCACATTCCGTGGACGTTCTGGACGATGACGGCGGCGACATTCGCTATCGCCGGATTCCCTCCATTCGCGGGCTTCTTCAGCAAGGACGAGATCCTTTGGCGAGCGTACTCGAGTCCTTATGGAAGCTGGGTGTACTGGGCGATTGGCGTCTTCACAGCATTTTTGACTTCGTTCTACATGTTCCGGCTTTGGTTCCTGACTTTCTTCGGCGAGTACCGCGGTACGGCGGCAGCCCCTGGCGACGACCACATGCGCGTTGTCAGCGGGTCGCGGGCGGGGGCGCCCGCGCCACACGAGCACGGCCACGGCGGCATCCACGAGAGCCCGAAGATCATGCTCATACCGCTGCTGATCCTAGCGGTGCTTTCGATTTGCGGTGGCTGGGTGGGAAGTGGTCGCTTCGATAAGTTCCTTACGCCGGCGCTTCACGCCGGCGTAACTGCGTATTCGATGGAGAATGTGGGGGCTGCGACTCCTGCGCCGGAACCGAAAGAGCAAGGTGGCTCTGAAACGTTTCTCACCGGCATTTCAGTTTTCGCTGCGGTCTCGGGATTGTTTCTCGCCTGGCTGTTGTACCAACGCCGACCGCAATTGCCGCAGGAAATTGCACATGCGCTCGGTGGATTCTATCAGGCCGTGCTGCACAAGTATTACGTGGACGAACTCTATGCTGCTGTCTTCGTGAAGCCTCTCATCGATGGCTCGACTCGGATTCTGTGGCACGGCATCGATCGGGACGTGATCGATGCGACGCTGGATAACAGCGCGGAGGGTGCGCGCGAAGTGTCCGATGCGATGCGACACATGCAGTCCGGCAACCTTCGTTCCTACGCCGGCTGGATTGCCGCGGGCGCAGCAGTGGTGATCGCATACATGATCTGGATGGGAACACAATGAGCACCGCCCTGGACAACTCGATGCTCACGCTGGTCACGTTTATTCCGGTGGCGGGTGGGATTTTGCTGTTGCTGTTTCCGCGGCGTGACCGCGATATTCGTCTGTTCGCTCTCGTGGTCTCGCTGCTGGATTTTGTTCTTTCTTTGCACCTGCCGGTACATTTTCAGCGGGGACAAACCGGATTCCAGTACGAAGTCAACAACCTTTGGATCTCGAATCCCAATATCCATTACCACATGGGTGTGGACGGTGTTTCGATGTGGCTGGTGGTGCTGACCACTTTTCTGACGCCGCTCTGTGTCCTCATCTCGTGGAAATCGATTCATGAGCGGGTAAAAGAATTTTTCATTCTGCTGTTGGTTCTGCAGACTGCGTTGATTGGGGTCTTTGTCGCGCTTGATCTGTTCCTTTTTTACTTCTTCTGGGAAGCCACTTTGATCCCGATGGCTTTGCTGATCGGAATTTATGGCCACGAACGGCGTGTCTATGCAGCGGTGAAATTCTTCTTGTACACGATGGTTGCTTCGATGTTCATGCTGGCGGCGATCCTGTGGCTTTACGCTAAAACCGGCACGTTTGATTTCGTTAGCATCCAAGCTGCAATTCGTAACGGCCAAGTCGAGAACTTTGCTGGCGCAGCGCCCTGGCTCTTTCTGGGATTCTTTATCGCGTTTGCCGTGAAAGTTCCGGTCTTCCCTTTCCATACCTGGCTGCCCGACGCGCACGTGGAAGCGCCCACGGCGGGTTCAGTTCTGCTGGCCGGTGTTCTGCTCAAGATGGGCACATACGGCTTGTTGCGATTCAATCTCGGCCTGTTTCCTGAGCAGTCGCGGAGCAATGCTTGGTGGATCATGGTGCTGGCGCTGATCGGTATCGTCTACGGCGCGCTGGTCGCAATGGTGCAGCCTAATATGAAGAAGCTGATCGCGTATTCTTCGATCAGCCACCTTGGCTTCGTTGTGCTGGGGATTTTCAGCTTCACCCAGACGGGACTGGATGGCGCGACCTTCGTCATGCTGGCGCATGGCGTTTCCACGGGCGCTCTGTTCATGGTGGCGGGGATTCTTTACGAGCGGCGACATACCTACGAAATCACAGAATTTGGCGGTCTCGCCACTCCGATGCCGGTATACGCGACGTTTTTTCTGTTCATCGTGCTGGCATCCGTGGGATTGCCTCTGCTCAACGGTTTTATCGGCGAGTTCCTGGTGCTGAGCGGTGCTTTCCGTGACCGCGCGGTTTACGGAATCCTGGGGGCAACGGGCGTGATTTGGAGCGCCTGTTATTTGCTCTGGATGTATCAGCGAGTCTTCTACGGCAAAGTCACACAGCAAGTCAATATGTCATTGCCTGACCTGAGCGGACGTGAACGTGCGGCGCTGTGGCCCACGGCGGCCGTCGCTCTGGTGATGGGCGTGGCGCCGCTACTCTGGCTGAACGCGATTGATCCCGCCGTACAAACTGCATTGGCCCCGTTCGCGCAACTTGCCAGCAAGGTGGTAGGCCGGTGAACAGCGCCAACGATATGGCGCAAGTGATTCCCCATGCGGCTGACTACGTCCGCATCTTGCCGGAAATCGTGTTGGCGATTTTTGGCATGATCGTGATGGTGCTCGATCCCCTGATGGACGAGAGACGTAGTCAAAGGACGCTGGGAACCGTTGCGCTGGTTGGATCGCTGGCGGCGCTGGTTGCAACGTTATTCCAGTCGCAATATCCAGGCCTGGGCTTCTGGAACATGGTGCGGGTGGACAGCTTCAGCGTGTTCTTCCATTTTCTGGTCGCGGCGGTAACCGTGGTTGTAATCCTGACTTCTTATGATTACATGGAAGTACAGGGGATTCGCGCTGGCGAATACTACGCGTTGGTCTTGTTTGGCGCAGTTGGGATGAGCTTGATGTCCTCGGCTGTGGAACTGGTCCTGATCTTTATTGCGCTGGAAATTTCTTCGATTTCCACATACATCCTGGCGGGATTTCGCCGGCGCGCAGCGATCAGCAGTGAGTCTTCGGTCAAGTACTTCCTGCTTGGTTCGTTTGCGACTGCATTTTTTCTTTATGGGGTCGCGCTGATGTTCGGAGCCACAGGCTCGACGAGCATAACGGTGATCGGCGATGCACTTCGCTCGGGGCACATCCCAGTCCTGGCCTACCTTGGAGTAGCACTCATGTTCGTGGGCCTGGGTTTCAAAGTGGCGGCGGCTCCGTTCCACGTCTGGACACCCGACGTATATGAGGGCGCACCCTCACCGGTCGTTGGATTCATGTCCACCGCTCCCAAGGCAGCGGTGTTCGCCGTGCTGCTGCGGATCATGTTTGAGGCTGACGCTCCCGGGCGCGTCTGGTTGATTTGGGTAGTGGCGGCGCTTTCGATGACCCTGGGCAATATCGGGGCGCTGGTGCAGGACAACGTGAAGCGGTTGCTGGCGTACTCTTCCATCGCTCACGCAGGATATTTGCTGGTTGCGTTCGCTGCCTTGCCGAACAACGGCATTCCAGCTGCGATGTTTTACACGACTTCGTATGCCGCGATGAACGTCGGGGCTTTTGCTGTGATCAGCCACATCGGCGGCAAGGACGAACGTTATGTCACGCTGGAAGATTACGAAGGCCTGGGACGCCGCAGTCCCCTGCTGGCAGCGATACTGACGATTTTTCTTCTGTCATTGATCGGCATTCCGATTACCGGTGGTTTTTTCGCCAAGTTCTACGTGTTCAGCGCGGCGCTGCAGGCTAATCTGGTCGGGCTAGTGATTATCGGCGTGCTCAATAGCGCGGTGGCTTCGTACTACTATCTGCGGCTGATCGTCGTGATGTATATGCGCGAAGCGCGCGAGGAAGTGCCCGTGGCACCAATTCCGTTGGGACTCGGAACGGCTTTGGCAATCAGCTTGGGCGCAACCATTTATCTTGGTGTCCTTCCCGGACGAGTGCTCGACTATGCGGCCCGCACCGCAGCCGAGTGGGCGCGCTGACCAGATCAGCCACTCACTCCACCGCGACCGCAATATCCACATAAGCAAAAATGCGAGCGGAGAGCAGCCAGAACGCCAGTGTTTCCGCCGCCGCCAATACGACAGGAAACCAGGAAGCTGTTCCTGGAGAGCGAAAAGACGAGTTGACGACGGTCGTTCCGAGTTCCCACACGGGTATCACATATCCCCATTGTGGCCCGAGGAACTGCCCGGCCAGAGCAGGCAGCCCAAGGACCATTGCTGTGGCACCAGCCGCGAAAAAAGGGTTCAGGAACGTGGAAAACATCAGAGCCACGGTGCCGGCCAACATGCAGGCCGCCACCAGGCAGACCATCAGAAACCAGAGATGCGAGATGGGAAATCCCGTCTCCCCTAATGTCCAACTTCCGGTGAGGCCGAGGGCGAAACAATAGACGGCGCAAGCCAGAGTTACGCCGAGCACGAGCCCCGAAAGATATTGCTGGCGTCCCACTGCCTTGGAGAGGACGCTTAGAATCCGGCGGGACCGGCGCTCGTTGTAGATGGCCGATCCGCCGAAAAAGACGCTGAACGCCAGCACGTAGATGGCATCCTGCTTGAAGACGAAGAGCAGGTCCTCCCGTTGGCGGTGAATGTCGGTAACCAGCCCGAGAAATGCGAGGAGCAGGACCCAGAGCAGCAGAGTGAGAATGGGCCAACGCTGCTCGCGGGCGAAATTGACTGCAATGAGCAGAACCGGCTTCACTGATTGCCTGCAAACGGAGGGGATTGAGGATCGGCGGTCACTTCCAGGAAAATCTCTTCCAGCGAGCGCCGCAGCGGATTGACGCTTACAACCTCACCTCCCAGGTTCCAGACCTTTTCCAAGGCTGCACGTTGCGTGTGGGCAGGCACGGAGAAGCTAACAACTCCGTCCCGGGCCACGGCCCCGTCGAAGTGTTTTACGGCGATGGCGCGAACTACAATTTCAGTTTGCTCACCCACTTGGAGGAGATCGGCAGTCCTGCCCAGACGAGCCAGTCTGCCACGATGCAGCACCGCGACGCGATCACACACCAATTCCACTTCAGAAAGCAAATGGGAACTCAAGAAGATAGTTTTGCCGGCGTTCCGCGCGCCCAGCAGCAACTCACGAACCATGACTCGCGCCAATGGATCCAGGGCGGAGGTGGGTTCGTCCAGAATCAGCAAGTCGGGATCGTTGACCATGGCCTGGGCCAATCCTACACGCTGCAGCATGCCACGGGAGAACTTGCCCGCATTACGGTTCGCATGATCCCGCAGCCCGACAATTTCCAGGACCTGTCGCGCGCGGGTCTCAAGATGAGTTCCCCCCATCCCATTAAGTGCCCCGTAAAAGCGGACCAGTCGTTCCGCACGGCGGTGATAGAGAGCAACGCTTTCGGCGAGAAAGCCCACACGGCGGCGCGTGGCGGGATGACCAAAGCGCTCTCCAAGCAGGCGACCGCTGCCGCTCGTGGGCCGCATAAAGCCCATGGCCAGATGAATGGCGGTACTTTTGCCAGCACCGTTTGGTCCCAGGAAACCGAAAATTTCTCCAGCCTCCACGGTCAGGCTGAAGCCGTCGAGAGCACGCAGGCGACGCTTACTGGCGAAGCTACGATACTCTTTCGTAACATTGTCGAACTCGAGTACGAAGCGCATCGTCGCTTATTCTAAATGGCTTCCCGAGCAAGCGCAGACTGGTCGCCATAAAGTCACTGCTTTAGCACAACTTTGATTTGACAAGCACGCTCTATCCCGGCCATGATAGTCGCGCGTTACAACACAAACAGCGGAGGGGGCAGTATGGCTAAGTTGATGAAGAGGCTGTGGTCTGAGGAACAGGGCCAGGACATAGCGGAGTATGCCGTGATGCTGGCAGTGATTCTGGTTCTGGTGGTCGGAACCATACGACTCATCGGCGGCAGCTCAAACAATGTTTTCTCATCAGTCGCGAGCTCGATCGGGCAGTAACCCATGCCGACGGTTGGCTGCTATTGTTTTCAACGGGTGCGGCTCAACCGCAGATTGTTTCTTGGAACTTGAGGCCAGTGCTTCCCGGGACATCCTGGGTCGGTCCTGCTGTCCGCATCAGGAGACCGGCCGCATGCCGGATTGATCCGTCTTGTACTGTTTGAGTTTGTGGTAGAGAGAACTGCGCGGAATGCCGAGCTTCCTCGCGGCTGATTGGACTCGCCCACGTTCTTTATGAAGCACCTGCTGAATGTAGTTACGCTCCATCTCCTCTAAAGTTCTGAACTGGCCCATGCCTGCCAGGTACTGCTCGACCTGCACATCAAAATGCAAATCCTGATCCGCCAAGACATCGTTCCCGGCGACCAGCGCAACCCGTTCCAGAACATTTCTGAGTTCCCGAATATTTCCCGGCCAGGAATAACTTTGCAACGCTCGCAGTGCGGCCGCACCAAGTTCCAAGCCGCCTGTCCCGAGGTCGGCGGTCAGCTCGCCGAGGATATGGGTGCTCAGAATGGGTATGTCTTCGACTCGCTCACGCAGGGACGGAACGGAAAGAGGAATCCAGCCGATGCGATAGTACAGATCGCCCCGAAATTGCTTGCGCAGCGCCGGCGGCGCCATGACTTGCTGGGCGGCTGCCATCAAACGAACGTCAACTCGTCGATCACAGACTTCCCCGAGCCTGCGAAACTGCTTCTCTTCCACGACCTTCAGTAGTTTTGGCTGGATCTGGAAGTCCACATTTTCAATCCCCTCGAGGAAAACCGTCCCCTTGTCGGCGATCTCCAGCAGTCCGCCTTTACTCTGCACCGTCCCGGCAGCATCTTCCTGATTGTCTCCGAACAACTCAGCCTCCAGGAGATCCTGTGACAACCCGCCACAGTTCATATCCACGAAAGGCTCGGAAGTTCTGGGACCGTTCTGATGCAACCACCGCGCCGTCGTTCCCTTGCCGGTCCCAGTTTCTCCTTGGACTAAGACCGGGGTATCACTTAACGCTGCCCTGTGAGCCAGATCAGCAAGTCTTCGTATGCTGTCGCTTTTCCCCAAAAAAGGGTCTGGGATTCCACGATTACTCATGGTCTTCTTCGCCAACTGCTGACGACGGTTTCGCTGATTCTCCAGGCTGCGTTGAACCATGACATGGAGTGTGGACAACTCCGCGGGCTTCGGCAAAAAGTACTCTGCTCCCAGCTTGACAGCTTCAACCGCCAAATCGATCGAACCATATCCGGTCAGAATGATGATGGGAATCGACGCATCAATCGCCTTCAGACGAGGTATGAGCTCCATGGCATTCCCGTCGGGCAGGCTGTAATCGAGGATAGCGACATCGGGGCGGGTTGCACGCCAGACTTGTTCCGCAAGCGCGCAGGTTCCGGCCGTCGCGACCTCGTACCCTTTGTCCTCGACATAATCCCGTAATAGCCCGCAATTTTCTTTCTCTCCTTCAACAATCAATACCCTGTCTCTGCGCACCCCGGTTCCTCCGGGGAGAGCAGATATTGCTCTTGAAGCGGAACTGGCTGCGAACATGCTCACGCCGTGTCTCCCTTCACGCATTTCGCCGGCAGATTTCCCGGTGCCGGCAGGTTTCCGCAACCTCTTGTTAACACATGGAGAGTGGATCGAGCTCTAGTTCGCGCCGCTGTTACGAAAACGGAACAAAAGCCGTCCCCCGCATTTTCGGCCCATTTCGATCACCAGGCCGCTTGCAAACGCGCGCCAGTCCGGGCTAATCCCAACCTTGAATTTTTGGGCTGATGCAGCTTTGAACGAACCGGAACAGAACCGGGCATGCGAGGCTTGTTCTTTGCATGCCTGTTCTTATTTCGCTAAGTTGTCCACAGCAGATCGGATTTTCTTATACCGTGAGGCTTGCCGACGCTAAGACCATCCGAACTGCAAGACAATTGTTTAACAATTAAGTGACAACTCTGCTGCTTCCCAGTCCGCTCCAGGTGAATCCAACGATATGTCAGGATCGAAAGTAGCTTTCGAAGATGATCTCTGCTTGACGGTTGTATCAGCGGTGGCAAAGAGCGCAGAGCACATGGGAGCGAACCTGCTCCCATGCAATGCGGCAGCCCGGTTGCAAGCCCGGGCCCAACAAAAAACATGTCTCCCCTGGCACAACTCGATCGCCTGCTGGAAAGCATCGTTCAGGAGCTGACTTTGCGTATTGTCGTTCCACGGTTGAGCGAGTTTGACTCGGTTTGGGACACTGCGAACAGTATCTGCGACCGCTACCAGATCAAGAGCGTCTCCAGTTGGCGATAGCTCCCTCGGTTACAGTCGAGAGGCAGGGGGACGGGAAACGATTTGGAAGGGCGGGACGTGATGCAAACTGGGATGGACGCCGCTCGTTGCGCCGCGGAATAACCTGAGCGCAATACCAAGACCCAACTTTCGCTATTGCTGCGTCCAGCGAAAAGCGCGCACGCCAAGAAAGATGTTGGCGGCGGTTACACACGCAGCGGGGACGTACCAAATGCGGCTGTGTTTCCTCTTCATGTAGTAGGTCAGATACGCAACCCCCAAGTCAGCGGGAATTCCGATTCCATACAGGGCGGCCCGGCTGCGTAAGGAAGGTGGGACATCGTTGCAGGAGGCGTGTTGCTTCAAGCAGCTCAGGGTCAATTCTGCATTTGCGATGCTTGCGCCGAACATCCCGCTGGTGAGCGCCAGGTAGTTCCGGTCCGCGACAGTGCGATCCACCCAAAGCGGGCCACCCATGGCAGCGGCCGGTGCCCCGTGAGACTCTCTCTTAACAGCTGGGGAAGCCTCTGGGTCTGCGGTTGACGTGTCCGGCTTGGTCGCGCTCGGTGCGTCCGGCAGTTCGGATTCATTGCTTGCGCTGCCGATCACCGGAGCTTCAACGAGGGTCGCGGTAAGCAGCGACTGGCTAGCCTTGCCCACCTTCAGTTGAAGGTCGTCCCGCCGTTGAACGTCAATGCGATCAGACTGCGCCAGCAGTGAAAGCGCTGACCCGAGCGCAAAAGCGATACAGATATTGAACCTTCGATAACGATTACGCACCCTTCCCTCCTGGTGCTCAAGCTTCGATTTCGCGAACGGCCAATCCACATCAGTTACCTGAGCACGGGGCGGGCCAAAATCACACGCGGTGCCCTGCTGCATTAGAGCACTTTAATCGCCGAGACTAACTTGAAGCTGGCACGTGACACTAGTAGCTGAGGAACTAGCACTTTGGATTGGAGTTCGCGCGCAGGATCGTGGGAGATAAAACGTGCAGTGTTGGGCATTTACACGCGATGCCACTTCGTGCTTCGCACTCCGGAAAAAAATTGCGGTGCCCACTGAGCCTCGATTTTCAACACGAGATCCGATGTCATTTTTCTCGTCGCGAATGAGACAGGTGAGATACTATCGCCATACTTTTCTCTCGCTTTGAGACACTTGGTCCGCAGAGTCTCTCAGCTTCCGAACCAAATTGAGGTGCCTGGAGTTTGTTCGGACGTCCGGTCCGCCCGCGGCTTTGATCATCCGTGCGCACTGGAAACGAAACTCAGACGCCGCTGAGATTGCAGCGGATGTTCGAGGGCGAGCTCCACAGCATGAGACGGACCCGAATTTATTCTTGACTCTTTCTCTCGTTTTGAGACGCCGGGCGCGAGCCGTTCCCGAATTGGAACCGCTAAACATCAGATAACATGGAGGTTAGTGAATGGACCGAATTGGCATCCGCCATGCATCTAGCAGCGTCAGGCGAAGAGTGTAGTCGCCTACTTACACCTAAGAACGAATCGCGGCACAGGTGAGCCGTCTCCAGCAGCGACCGCGAGTGCCAACAAGCTTTTCACACGAAACAAACGCTATCTAAGCGACGGGGGCGAAGCCTTGTCTCAAGTGATGGACGCCAGCACCTCAGCGATGACTCAGAGCTTGTGGTCGCCTCCGCCCCTGCAAACGGCAGAGCGCCTTCCCCACTGGTACGCCGTCTATACGAGTCCGCGACATGAGAAGCGAGTTCGCGATCATCTGGGGCACCGCCGTGTGGAATGCTTTCTCCCCTTGTTCCGAAGCGTTCATCGCTGGAAAAACGGCTGCAAGGCCCAGGTTGAACTTCCGCTATTTCCCGGCTACCTGTTCGTGAACATCCCGCGCAGCGAACGGGTGCGAGTCCTGGACGTGCCCGGGGTTCTCTCCTTTGTCGGTCCTAGAGCCGAACCTGCTCAGCTTCCCGATGTTGAGATCGAGACTTTACGTTCCGGTTTGCACCTACAGAGGTTTGAGCCATATAACAATCTCATCATTGGCCAAAAGGTCCGCATCAAGGCGGGTTCGCTGACCGGCTTGGCAGGCGTACTGGTTCGCAGCGCGAATGGCTTCCGAGTAGTTCTTACCGTGGAACTTATCCAACAGAGTGTGGCGGTGGAATTGGACGCTGCTGATGTCGAACCTATCGCCCCCCACTCGATTCACTCCGCACCTACGTTCGCCCAAAGCCACTCCCTAAATAAATGCCAGTAGCAAAAGAGCGCAGTAAGAACTCCACAAAGGACCGCATTGTGGAAGCCGCTGTACAACTGTTCTCGCGACAAGGCTTCGCGGGCAGCAGTACGCACGAGATTGCCCGCCTGGCAGGGGTCAGCGAAGTCACCGTTTTCCGTCATTTTCCGCGAAAAAAAGATCTCTTCTGGGCGGCGACCGAGTCCCGTCTCCGGCGGCTGCGGCTCAGCAAGGAACTGCGCGGGCGGCTCGATGCCGATGAGAATCCTCGGACTGCTCTGCCCGGCGTGGTTGCCCTGCTGGTCGAGACCTTTCACAACCAACCAGAGATGGTCCGCTTGCTCTATCTCAGCCTTTTTGAGCTGGAACATGGCGCAGAACGAATACTGCGCAAGTACCTGGTTCCTTTTTTCCAACCGGTTCGTGAATATCTCTCCAGGTGTGCCTCGAACGGACTGGCACGCGATCTCGATCCCTCGATTGCTGCCCTTGCCCTCATGACTTCAATCGTGGCGCATCATGGGCTTTATCGCGTAGTGACCAACGAAGTAGATGGTTACACAAGCACCGATGAAGCAACGACTGCGTACGCGGAATTCTGGTTCAAAGCCTTAATGTTCGAATCTTCACGGCCCGTGACCAACACGGACGAATGTCTTGCCGCCCCTCAAGACAATCCACAAGAACAGTGGACACGCGCGCGCGCTGTAAGGCAAAACACCGACAGTAGTCACTCTCCGATACAAGCTCTAGGGATCGAATGACGGATACCCACTCTCTAGCAACCAACAAAAAGACGGACCTGGAACCGTTCAGTTTCTCTGAACAGCATCCAGTGACCATCGAGTCTCACGAAGACCAGATCTCCATCATCCAATTCTGGCGCGTGCTCCAGAAGCGTCGCTGGCTTGTCATTGGAAGTCTCGCCGCAGTAGTGTTGCTGGTCACTGCCGTCTCTCTGGTTTTACCCAAACGCTATGACGCGTCCTCCCGGCTGCTGCTCGACCTGGAAGGTTCGCAGGATCTCGGCCTCGACCAGGTTGTGATGCCGATGGGAATTGATCTAGACACGAAGCTGCAAACACAGATACGGATCGTCCAGAGCGACACCATTGCCGTCAGCGTGATCAAGCAACTTGGGCTTCACCACAACCCAGGATTCGTTGGCAAACAGGCGGTGCCACCGGGAAACGACTTTGACAACCTGGATTTGCAGACCCGCGCGCGGCTAATGAACGGTTTGCATCGGTATCTGACCGTGCAACTGATTCCTAAAACGGAAATCATTGAGATTCACTTTCGCAGCGGGGACCCCAAACTTGCTGCGGACGTCGCTAACGCGGTAGCCAATACTTACATCGAACACAACTTCCAAACCAAGTATCAAGCCACCCTGCAGACCTCTGAGTGGTTAACCAAGCAACTTGACGATGTGAGAAAGAATGCCGAGGCAGCCCAAGAGAAAGTGATTTCTTATCAAAAGAAGACAGGCTTGCTGGGAACGGACGAAAGCCACAACATTATTATTGACAGACTTGAGCAGCTAAACAAAGCCCTTTCCGAAGCTGAAGGCGATCGCATCGTAAAGGAAGCGAAATATCGCATCGCGATGACAGAGAATCCGGAACTGATCGCGAACATCGCTCCCGACAGCCTCCTCGGCGCGCTTTACAAACAGCGGGCGGAGAGCAGGTCTGAATATGCACAATTGGCCGCCAAATATGGAGCAGCCTATCCCCGTGTCATCCAACTCCAATCGCAACTGAGCGAGTTGGATTCCAGCATCACCCAGGAAATCAGGAAAGTTAGCGAAACCTTACGTGCGGAATACCGGGCGGCATTGAAGTCACAGGAGATGCTGCAGGCAACCCTCGAGAAGCAAAAGGACGATGCTTACAAGATGAACCAGGATGCCATCCAGTATGGCATCATGCGGCGCGAAGTCGAATCCAGCCGTGACCTCTATGAAGGGCTACTCAAAAAGCTCAAAGAAGCCGGTATTCTAGCCGGTCTTAGATCGAGCAATATCAATATTGTGGACCAAGCCAGCGTGCCAATCGAACCCGTCGAGCCCAAGATCCCGCTCAACATAGGTTTGGGTTGCATGGGTGGTCTCCTGTTTGGCTTGGCCCTGGCTTTCGTGGTTGAGAACGTCGACAGCTCCATTCGCACGCCAGAAGACATTGAAGCCTACTGCGCGCTTCCTTCTCTTGGAATCATCCCCAGTGTGGCTATGACTCGCCCTGATCGTACTGCCGAGAAGAGCCTGGTTGGTACACGGTCGCCGCAGCTGATCCTGCCCGTCACCATGGAGCACCGCAACTCCGGCAGCGCCGAGGCGTTTCGCGCGCTCCGTACCTCCCTGTTGCTATCCTCTCCCGGCACGCCCCCACAAGTGATCCTTGTAACGAGCGCCATGATGCAGGAAGGTAAGAGCTTCACCTCACTGAATCTCGCGGTGGTCCTGTCCCAAACTGGACAAAAGGTACTGCTGGTTGATTCAGACATGCGCCGGCCCGCGATAAACAAATACTTGGGTATCTCCACGAATCGAGGGCTGAGCGCCTGCTTAGCTGGCACCGAAGATTCGGCGGCCATGATCATGAAAATCGAGGAAATTCCGGGACTTCATGTCATGCCCGCGGGGCACATGCCGCCTTATCCATCGGAAATGTTAGCCTCGGAAGCCATGCCACAGCTTGTGCAGCGCTGGCGCGAGGAGTTCCGCTACATCATAATTGACACTCCGCCGGTGCTTGCGGTCACCGACGCAGTAGTCTGCGCAAGAATCGCCGACGCAGTTGTATTGGTTGCGCGCTCTGAAAAAACGGGCCGGCAGTCACTCGTGCGCGCCCGCGATTTGCTGAAGAAGGCCCGCGCGAATATCGCCGGCGTGGTCGTAAATGATCTCTCTTTCGACTCGGTGGAATATCGCCAGTATTATGGCTACTACGGCAAAGATCATCAAGGCTACTACCACAACGGCAATGGCAACGGCGACGGTACCCATTGATTTGCCCGGATAAGGACGATGTCCACAGATAGTTTTCTAGAGAATCCGCATGAAGCAATCGAATGTTTACTCTAAGTATTTCGCCGCAATGCTCTTAGTACTGACTCTCGCGGCCACAGCCGCGACTGCTCAGGAGAAAGCGGCAGCGCCCGGCGGCATGGCTGGTGGCGTTAGTTTCGGCAGTGGCGCCGCAGGTCCGATTGGCGCTGGCGACCTGATCGAAATGAGCGTCTTTGACACGCCCGAACTGAGCGGAAAGCTTCGCGTCAGCAATACCGGAGACATCTCGCTACCGCTGGTGGGTTCGCTGCACGTGGCTGGGCTCAAAGCGGATGACGTGCAGAGTCTAATACGCCGGAAGTTCATCGACGGTGGATTCCTGAAAGACCCACAGGTGACGGTGTTTGTCGCCGAATACGCTACACAAGGTGTTTCGGTCCTTGGTGAAGTGAAAAGCCCCGGCATCTATCCTGCGTTCGGATCACATCATTTGCTGGATTATATTTCGGTCGCCGGAGGACTTACGCCCTTAGCCGGCACCACCATCACCATTACGCGTGTTGGTCATCCGGATGCGCCGGAGAACGTGAAGATCTCAGCCAGCGCGGCTTCCAAGCCACTGAACAATCCGGAGATCCTGCCTGGAGACTCCATCTTCGTGGAGAGAACCGGACTGATCTATGTCATCGGTGAGGTCGTACGCCCGGGTGGCTTTCCGATGGATCATGATCAACACCTCACTATTCTCCAGGCCATCGCCCTGGCCCAAGGCACGAGTTACACGGCTGCGAAAGGATCGGCAAAAATCATCCGTACCACGCTGCAAGGACGACAGGAGATACCGGTTAATCTAAAAAACATCCTTGCCGCCAAAGCTCCCGACGAGCCCCTCCAGGACAACGACATCCTATTCGTGCCGAGCAGCGCGACTAAGGCCACGTTGAAGAACATGGAGAGTCTTCTGCCGGTGGCTGCTTCCGCAACGATCTACCGCATCCCTTAGACATTTCTTGGCTAGTGGACTGGATCACTGTCCATCTGAGCTGATCCACCTATTCGCGGTATGCATCTCCCACAAAACTCGACAAGTGGCAAAGACGCCCAAAAAACTTTGGTATGAGAGTCCTTCACGTTACGAAAACATCGGAAGCATCTTTCTGGGCTGTACGCCAGGCAACCCAACTCGCACTACGCGGGGTTGAAGTCCATGCCGTGCTTCCGAGTTCTTCCGGGGCGGCTGTGACGGCCTGGCAAAGATCGGGCGCGACCCTGCATTTTCTGGATTGTAGCTTGCCGGTGTGCAATCCCGCGGCAGTTTCAAAAAGCGCATCTGAAATCCGGGAATTGGTTGAGTCAGTCCGGCCTGACTTGATTCATACCCACCACGTTACAACCACATTGATGCTCCGCCTCGCTCTTGGGCGAAAACACCCCGTACCCAGAGTTTTTCAGGTACCTGGCCCGCTTCATCTGGAGCATTGGCATGCTCGCAAGCTCGAGATTGCCTTGGCTGGTGAAAATGATTCCTGGATCGCCAGCAGCCGGTTCATCATGCAGCTCTACCAGAAAGCTGGGATTGCCATAAGCAGGCTTTTCTTGAGTTACTACACAACAGATACCACTCTTTTCTCAAGCTCCAGGACCGGATACCTGCGGCAGAAGTTACAAATACCGGACAATGCGTTAGTCGTGGGAAACATTAATCTCATTTATCCCCCAAAGAGATATCTGGGGCACACCGTTGGATTGAAGTGCCACGAGGACATCATCGAAGCAATCAGAATCGTGCGGCAGAAGCGAAATGATGTTTGGGGCGTATTGGTCGGCGGCACCTTCGAAGCTTCCCAGAGTTACGAGCGAAAGCTTCGCACTCTGGCCAAGCAAAAGGGCGACGGCAAGATTCTAATGCCTGGTCATTTCAATTCGCAGGAAGTTGCAAGCAGCTGGCCGGACTTCGATTGTGCTGTGCATGTGCCCCTATCGGAGAACTGTGGCGGGGTTGTCGAGCCATTGCTCTCGGGCGTTCCTACCGTTGCTGGAGATGTGGGCGGCCTTCCGGAAGTTGTGCGGCCCGGGTTCACGGGAGAACTTGTGCCGATTCGTCGTCCGGATTTGCTGGCAAAGGCCGTATTGAACGTCTTCGACCATTACGATGAATTCCAGCAGATGGCAGAGTCCGGAAGACAACTCGCAAACGTAATGTTCGATCCGGAGCGATGCAGTACCGAGGTTCTGTCCATTTATCGCCACCTGCTATTCGAGGAGCCTCGACCTGATACCTTCCATTCAGGACAATTCCTGATTTCAAATCAGGACCCGACTCCCAGGGAAGCTGTTTCTACCCTGAGACTTGCACCCTCAATCCACTGATGACTCCGAGAACCAAGAGAGTATTCGATCTTGCTTTTAGCTGCTTCGCGCTGGTGATCTTGTCGCCACTGCTGCTCGCCGTCGCGCTACTCGTCCGATTATTTCTCGGCTCACCGATCCTGTTCCGCCAGGGTCGACCGGGTCTGGGCACCAAGATGTTCACGTGCTTGAAATTCCGCACCATGACCGATGCGCGCGACTTTCAGGGCGAGTTGCTGCCGGATTCGCAGCGGCTGACTGTACTCGGCGGTTTTCTTCGCAGTGTCAGCATCGACGAACTGCCCGGGCTCATCAATGTGGTTCGCGGCGAGATGAGCCTGGTGGGACCGCGGCCGCTGCTACCGCAGTACTTGAAGCGCTACACGCCAGAGCAAATGCGCCGGCATGAGGTCAAACCGGGCATCACCGGGTGGGTGCAGATCAACGGCCGGAATGCCCTTGAGTGGGATCAGAAGTTCGCACTTGACATCTGGTATGTAGATCATCAGAGTCTCTGGCTGGACCTGCGCATCCTAGCCACAACCGCGTGGCAAGTTTTCAGGCGCAACGGGATTGCACAGCCCGGGCACGCTACCATGCCCGAATTTCTCGGCATGAGGGCCGGGCGTGAAAAAGGAACCCTGTTGCAACGCAAACGAATTGCAATCATTGGAGCCGGTGGAGCAGCCAGGGAAATCGCTTCCGCTCTGCGTTCCATCAATCAGATTGAACCGCAATTTGAGTTCTTAGGCTACGTTGTCAGTGACCTGTCTCGATTGCAACCACGCGACAGCCGTGATCAAGTACTGGGAGACTTCGGCTGGTTGCAAGCAAACCGGCATTCCCTCGATGCACTCGCAATCGGTATAGGTACTCCGTCCGTGCGGCTGAGGCTCGCCGCTGAACTTCGCCATCTGCTGCCAGGTATCGAGTGGCCCACGATCATACATCCGACTGCAATTATCGAACTCGATTCAGCCCGAATTGCGGAAGGGTGTTTCATCGGCGCAGGGGTTACGGCAACCGTGAACATCACTCTGGAAGCTTTCGTGTTGTGCAATTTTGGATGTACCCTGGGACACGAAGCCCGGATCGGCGCGGGCTCTGTTGTTAATCCGGGCGCAAACATTTCGGGAGGTGTTGTGATCGGCACAGGCGTACTAGTAGGAACGGGCGCACAAATCCTGCAATATCTTCACATCGGCCCAGGCGCGACTGTCGGTGCGGGAGCGGTCGTTACCCGTAATGTCCCTGAGGGTCTCACGGTTCTGGGTGTTCCAGCGCGTCCTCGCGCTTTGGGTGAGTTACCGTCTTCGGTCCAGCAAGAGCAATATCAGACTCAATTCTGAAGTCTGTACGTCCTCTATTTATGGATAACGCAGTGACTTCGGCACCTCCGCGCTGCCCTCGTTACGCCAGCTTGGACTTTTGGCGGGGCGTCGCCCGTTTGATGGTCATTGTGTTTCACTCGACTTACTACCTCCAAGCCGAAAGTGCAGAGACACACGGGCTTCGTAAGCTCTTCCTGGTTGGGCTGACCTACCTTTGGCTTGGAGTCCCAATCTTTTTCGTCATCTCTGGATACTGCATAAGTGGAGCCTGCGATTCCATGCGGCGCAAAGAGCATTCTGTTCGCTCCTACCTTTGGCGAAGATACCGCCGAATATTTCCTCCTTTCTGGGCATGCGTCGTGCTTACTGTGGCGGTGTTATTGATCTCAGGCAACTCCGCGCTATTCACCGAGTCGACACTACGACATGCTTTCCCCCAGCTAACTTCGCTGTCGCTTTCGCAGTGGCTCGGGAACCTGACGCTTACCGAGTCCTGGCGTCATAATTTTGGGGGTAATTCACTAGCTTACTTACTCGGTCAGTCATGGTCGCTGTGTTACGAGGAGCAGTTCTACATCGTCTGCGGGATACTGCTATTTGCCGCACTGGGAAAGTTCTTTCGCAATGCCACGTGCATCACTGCTGCGGTGGCTGTCGTTGCGAGTGTCTCGCCTCGCAATTACATCGAAGGGTTCTTTTTCGACGGCCGCTGGCTTACGTTCGCGCTCGGAATCCTTGTGTATTGGACGCTCAACTATGCGAGCGAGCCGGCTCGCAGTCGCATAAAGTGCACCATTGTTCTGGCGTCTTTGACAGCTGTTGCCAGCCTTTCGATCCGCGCCATTCGCATTCTGATCCTTTCCGAGATCTTCCGGACAGAACTACTCTGCGCGCTCTTGTTCACAGCGGCGCTGCTCTATCTACGTCCACTTGATGCTCAAATCATGCGGAGCCACATATTCCGTCCAATTAGTTGGGCTGGAGCGATGTGCTACAGCCTCTATCTCTGCCACTGGACTGTAGTGAAGCCCATCAGCGCTTGGTTTTGGCATCACGGTTTCACGTCCTTAGCGACGACTATGCTTGTAACTCTCCCACTGTGCCTCGTGGCCTCATCGGCGGTATCACGACTTTTCTATCTGGGAGTTGAACGTCATTTCCTCAACGCCCGACCCGCACCTCAGCCGAAGCTGCTGGCTTCTGCTGCAACTGCTTAAGGACAACTTCGAGAGCTCCCGAGTGCATTTACAGCAAGAGCAATACCAGGTTTGATCCCTCAATCACAGCTCATATGACTTCCACAGCGGTCGAACCGGTGCTTGCGGAACAAGCAACCAGCTTTGAAATGCCCGCGCAGGCAGACGTACCGAAACTGGCGCGCCGCGGACTCAACTGGTCTTTGGTACTTCTGGCGGGAAGGTACTTGCTTTCGATGGGAAGCACGGCATTACTGGCGCGACTTCTCTCCCCCACCGATTACGGATTGCTGGCAATGGTCGCTGCGATTACGGCTCTTGCCCAAGCAAGTTCTGATTTTGGGTTGTCCTGGGCAGCCGTCCAACGTGCACAACTAAGCCGTAATCAGATTGATGCGCTCTTGGTCATCAACAGTGCATTCGGATTGTTCTTGATGGTGCTGTGTGCGTTATCGGCGCCCTACATAGCTGCCTTTTATCACCGCCCGGAACTCACGAAAATCATGGTTGCGGCCAGCACCGCGCTGTTGCTGTCGGCGATCGCGGTGCAGCCGACCGCTTTGATGCGCCGCCAAATGAAGCTGAAAGAGCTTTCGTTGTGCAGCCTATGGGCTCTGTTGATCTCCGCCGTAGTAGCGATCGTGCTGGCTCGATTTGGATTCGGCTATTGGGCGCTCGTGGTTCAACTCATTCTTCAGCAGGCAATCACCACGGCGCTTTCATTTCCGATGAGTGGATATTTTCCACGACTTCCACGGAATTTCCTGAATCTCCGCTCCCTTGTGACCTTTGGCGGCTACTCGGCGGCTTACGGCATCGTCAACTATTTTGCACGCAACCTCGACAACGTACTGGTCGGGAAGTTCTGGGGCGCGACCGCTCTCGGATATTATTCCCGCGCCTACTTTCTGATGACTCTCCCGGGCATGGTTGTGATGGGTGTGTTCAGCGGCGTGCTTATTCCAGCGATGGCGTCCCTACGAAAGGAGCCGGCTCGGATGGAAGCGGTGTATGTCCGCGCCCTGCGCTTGATCACCGTGTTGGGGTGCGCGTTCGCTGTTGGAATCGCAGCAGCCGCACCGGAACTTGTGGAGTTTGTATACGGGCCTAAGTGGCGCGCGGTAGTACCAATCCTGCTGTGGCTCTCGGCTGCAAGCATTCTTCAGCCGATACAAAATACAGCCCAGTGGCTCTACATTATCGCGGAACGCGGCCGGGGCATGTTCATGATGGGCCTGATAGTTGCTGGATCCGCCATGCTGGCCTTTGCCATAGGCATTCCGTCCGGACCAGTTGGCGTGGCGCGTGCCTACGCAATTGCAAACACGATCGTTGCGTACCCGGTACTTCTCATGGGGCATCGTGCTTGCGGTCTAAATATTGCAAGAACCGTAGCTGAAAGCGCGCCTTTACTCCTCTGCGCGCTGATCATGGGTGGCGTTGTTTGGCTCATCGGAGTGGGAACTAGTGCCGCGAGCATGGGTCTCCACGGTCGGTTGGCATTGAAAATAATTATTGGCGTATTCACCTATGCCATTTGTCTCCGGCAACTCGCCCGTCCAACGTATTCCGAGATTCTGGCCCAGCTTTCCGCATGAAGGACCAATGCTGCACGTCCATGTAATCGACGAACTTAGAACTGGTGGGGCCCAGACCCATCTGATCACCATGCTGCGGGAGGCCATTACCTTCCCGGGTATCGAACACCACGTTGTGAGCCTCTTTGGAGACGGAGAACTCAGCGGAGAGATCCGCAGCCTCGGAGTTCAGGTACACGTTTTGGATCTGCGTCCTTATTTTCGAAAGCGAAAGTTCTTGACCGCTACGGCCGAGGTTCAAAAATTGATCGACATGCTGCAGCCGGATTTGGTTGAAGCACACCTGACCTGGAGCCGTTTCATCGCGTTGTTTGCCGCTTGGCGGGCCGGAGTGCCGCTGAGAATTGGTTTCGAGCAGGGCGATCTGTACATGAATTCTTGGAAATTCCGCATTGCAAACTTCGTGGCGCAGTCATTCGCACATCGAATCGTGGTTTGCAGTGAGGCGCTCGGGGATTGGGCACGCCATACACACGGCATCTTTCGGTCGAAGTTGCTGGTGCTGCACAACTGTGTGGATTTGACCCGGTTCAATCCTGAAGGCCCCGTGGCTAGGGATGTTCAGCCGGTTGCTGGCACTATCCTGTTCTGTGCCGTAGGTACGCTCGGCCGCGGTGTGAACAAGCGTATGGATGTCTGTATCCGAGCCTTGGCAAGCGCACGATCTGAAGGCGCCAATGTTGCCTTGGTCATTTGCGGAGACGGAGAGCAACGAAGTGAACTTGAAAAGCTGGCAACCTGCCTCGGTGTCGCTCGCCAAGTGAAGTTTCTGGGAACACGTCCCGATGTCCCAGCAGTCCTCCGGGCGTGCGACGTGTTTTGTCATGCCGCACCATGGGAGCCATTCGGGATCGTTGCGATCGAAGCTATGGCCGTGGGACTTCCGATTGTTGTGCCTGACTCGGGAGGAATTCGTGAAATTGTTGGCCAAGGTGATGGTGGTCTCCTTTATCCCGCGCTGGATCATCAAGCGCTGGGTCAAGCCATGGTCAGACTCGCCGAGGACCACAGCCTGCGGAAATCAATGGGAGCGGCCGGCCGTCGGATCGTAAAAGAGAGATTTTCAGTCCAGCAGTACCTTCCGCGACTTTACGGAGTGTATGGGATTAGTGTTGCCCTGAGTTCAGCGGCGATGGCCGGAAACAACTTATGAGCCGTTCCGTTCTAATAGTTACTCCGTTCTTCGCCCCCCAAAACCACGCCGCAGTTTTTCGTGCTTACAAGCTGGCCAAGTACCTGCCGCAGTTCGGATGGAAGCCAATCGTTCTTACCGGCGACAGGCAATATGAGTTTCATGAGGACCCCTGCCTTCTAGCGGAACTACCGGAGGAAGTGGAAGTCGTCCGCGCGCGATATGTGGAACCAAGTCTCAGGGGAGTTCGGATGACCTTCGGAGGCAAGGACAGAAGCTTTAAGTCACTGAAACAAATAACCCGAAACGGGAACGCACCCGGCACTACCCGGCATTCAGCCGCCACCCGCACATACAACCATCTCATTAAGAGCTGGGTGCAGGTTCCAGATGCTTATTGGACCTGGGCCAACGCGGCAATCGCCCTGGGCAAGAAGATCATTCGTGAGCGGGGCATCAATGTAATTTATACGTCGTGCTCGCCGTACTCTTCTCTCGGGGTGGGCTCAGAGTTACAAAAGGAGGGAGTGAAATGGGTGGCCGACTTCCGCGATCCTCTTGGCTATTCGCAGAAATTGACGAACTATGCTCCGCACATCTATAGCCGTCAGCGGGCAATTGTAAACCATGCTCTGAGCAATGCAGACGCTATAACAGTGCTATCGTCGAGCTATAGCAGTATCTTCAAAGATGTTTTCGGGAACGAACACCGCGAGCCCATCTTTATACCCACTGGGATTGACGAGAGCCTTCTGACGTCTTCCAGCGAAGACGTGCCCCGGCGGCCTGCGCCGTACTTGATTTTTGCCGGCGAATATTTGCCGGAGTACGACACCACATTTGTGGAAGCATTCTCAGCGGTGCTGCAGAACCAAGAAATCGCGAGAACTGGAATCAAGCTGCTCGTAGTCGGAACCCTTTCTCTAAACCGTAGCCGGTTAATGCCGGTTGTCGAGCAATTCGGACTTTCTCGGAATGTTGAGTTTCAGGATCAGATTCCACAAAACGAAGTGTACAAACTGGTGCGCGGAGCCCGCGCGGGTGTGTTGGTTCCCGGCACACGCGCTTTTTGGTGGGCTAATTTCGCCAAGATGACCGACTACATTGGGATGCGCAAACCCGTCGTCGCGATTGTGCCGGATCCGTCCGAAGCGCGAACTGCTTTGACACGCAGCCGTCTAGGTATTTTTCTGGATGGCTCTGCAGAGCGGCGAGCGCAGATTCTGAGAGATTTCCTGCTGGGTAATTATCAAATGCCGGCGCCAGACGAGGACGAGTGTGACCGTTACACCGCCCGTCGTCAGGTGCACTCGTTTGTCGAGATCTTTGAATCCTTAACAAAACCAAAAGCTATGAGCGCATCCGCCCAATGAACGCCAACACCCAGGACGAGCTTCTCCTGTTCGCGTTTGAGTATCCCCCAGTCTCCGGGGGGATTGCCAGGCTCTGTGCGGAAATCAGGAGCGGGCTGACACGAGATCACGTGAACGGACACGTGCTCACACAGGATTGCGCTGCACCCGTGCACAACGACGGATTGCCAGAGGTCCGAGTGAGATCCAAACGTCCCATCCGAGAGTGGCGCGCGTTTCAGTGGCTGCGGAAGCAGCGGAGCAAGACCCCGATTATCTGCGGAGTTTGGTATCCAGAGGGATTAATTGCCTATCTTTCCGGAGTGCGTCCTCTCGTCATCCTCACCCATGGTGCGGAATTGTTGCCCCCTGTGGACCGTTGGCGCCGCCCATTGTGGAAAGCGCTCCAACGCCGGGTGCTCGAGAGCGCGAGCCTTGTGATTGCCAACAGCGAGTACACGCGTCAACTTGTATCCAGGGTAGCCCCCAACGCCCGCGTCGAAACAATCCCGTTGGCGGTCGATCCTCAGCGTTTTGCCCCAAGAAATCGCGAAGCGGCAAAAAAGAAATACGGCGTTTCGGGAAAGCATGTCCTCTGTACCGTGTCACGCATGTATCCCTATAAAGGGCACGATGTCGTATTGCGGGCGATCGCCAGCCTTGCCCCGAACGAGCGCGAGCAACTCATCTACTTGGTTGTAGGCAAGGGCCCTTACGAGCCGCGGTTGAGAAAACTGGCTGCCGAGCTGCGTGTCGAATCGAATGTTCGTTGGCTCGGTTTTGTTGCAGAAGACGACCTGCCAGAAGTGTACTCGGCTTCCGACCTCTTCGTCCTGTGCACGCGCGATGCCCCAGAAGAACGGTGCGTCGAAGGATTTGGTCTGGTTTTTCTGGAGGCACAATCCTGCGGTACTCCCGTAGTAGGCACTCGAACTGGCGGTATCCCGGCAGCGATTCAGGATGGTGCAGGTGGATGGCTGATCGGGCAGGACGACAAGGAGGCGCTGGCTGGCATCATTCGTACATTGGTGCATTCGCCGGAGTTGTTCCGGGCGGCAGGAACACAAGCAAGGCAACGTGTTCTTCGGGAGCACACTTGGGTCCACTACATGCAGCGCTTTTTATCTGCTCTGCAAGATGCCGGCATCTCCACCGGTAAGTACACCGATGGGGTTACGGTTGTTGTTCCAACGTTAAACCGTGGGCCGTACCTGCTTGACACTCTGCAGGATTTGCTCGCGCAAACACATCGGCCGATCGAGATCCTCGTCGTAGATCAGTCGATGGAAGAGGTCCCCGCGCTACGCGACCTGGTTCGGGCACATTCCGATGTTATTTCGTACCACAAGGTGCGATTTCGCGGGCTGCCTCTGGCGCGAAACTATGGATGGCAGCATGCGAAATACGAAGCCATCGTCTTTGTCGATGACGATATTCGCTGCGGGCCCGAATTGGTGAGCGAGCACCTCCGAGGATTAACACAACCCGATATAGGCATGGTGGCAGGTGGAATCGACGAACCAACATCTTCTCGGGAGAGCAGTGAACCTGGGCAGTTTAATTCTTGGACGGCAACGCCGTCGCGCGGTTTCGACTCAACCGGTGAATTCCGTGTAAGCCATGTTCCAGGAGGGAATTTTTCCGCATGGCGTTCGGTATTGCAAAGCGCAGGAGGGTTCGACGAAGCACTTGCGGCAGGGGCAGCCCTTTACGAGGAGACGGAACTTTGCCTTAGAGTCCGCAAAGGCGGTTTCGACATCTTGTTCCGGGGGAGCGCTCGCCTTCAGCATCTAGCGGCCGGGAATGGCGGTTGCCGAGTGTCTGATCTTCCTAAATACATCAGTTGTCTTGCGCACAACCGCGCCGTCCTGATCGGACGCAACCTGCGCTGGTTTCAGGTTCCGATCGCATGCCTGCGACTTCTTCTCCTTTTTGTTTCTTATGCCGCACATTATCGTACCTTCGGTATTTTTCGACCGGGAATTGCGGGATTTACCAGCGGATTGCAGGCGGCCAAACAGCCGCCCATTTGCAGCCAGTATAAATCTGCAGCGGTGCATGCATGAGTAAGCTGTGGCTCTTCTGTTTCCCGCTGCTTTTCCTGCCCAACTTGGGTTTCTCGTACGAAACTCCGTATGGCGTGCTCGAAGCCAGCGACTGGGTGATTGGGCCCTTCGTCCTCTTGCTTGTGATCGCTCCATCAGCTGATCACCGACAGAAGATCTCGCAAGTGAACCTACTCCTCGTGGGCTTTCTTCTCTGGGCTTCGTTGAGCACTCTGTCGATTCATGCTCGATACAACTATCTTGACGTTGTTCCGGTCCTGGTTGGATGTTTTGCGAAACTGGCCAAGCTGGCGCTCTACGTGATGGCCGGCGTTCTCATTTCAACAAAACTCATCAGTTCGAGAGTGCGCGCGCAGTGGCTTTGGTCTCTGCTTGCAGCCGTGGTCATGCTCAGCGTGGGCCTGCTGATGGGCATCAATGACCAGAGCACGCAACTGATGGATTCCGGCGCGGGCTACAAGTCCTACAATTCCATCATCGTTTCAATGGCCATTCTCGGATCTTACATCGCTGGTTTATGGATCGACAATGTGGCAAGCCGGAGATGGCGTTCAGCCGCCATGCTTGTTGTGGGATTCGCAATATGTTCCGTGCTTTTATCGGCTTCGCTCACAGCTCACGGACGTGGGGGTTGGCTCGCCTTGATCGTCGGATGTGGCTACATCTTCTGGAAAAAAACCCGGAGGACTAGAGCTTTCGCAATTGTCCTGTTTCTTAGCTTGACAGCGTCTGCTGCGTACGAAGCTCTTCCCAATTTCAAGTCTCTTGTGGACACCACCATCTCCTCTCGGGACGATGCGGAAACGTATCGGGTATCCGGAGTAGATGAAGGCGCACGCGTCACTGCCTGGATGCACGAAGCTCCTAATTTGATCAACGCACCTCTGCTGGGGACTGGCTTCTATCATCGCGGGGGGCCTTCCGGTTTGTGGGACACAGGATCGCACAACTTTTTTATTCAGATGTTCTTGGAAACCGGGGTGGTTGGAGGCGTTCTTGTACTCATGGTCTTCGTGCTGATGTGGCGTCAGGCCGGGTCAGCAATTTCACGGCAGGCCAGGATCAGTATTGCCACCCGCGCAGCCTTGATCACGGCTGTCGTCGGTGGTATGAGCGGTGAATATTACTACGGCAACGTTAGCGTTCTGGTACTGTTCGCGGTATTTGCATTCGCTGGCGCCGGACGATTGGAAACTGTCACGCGCTCAGCGGGCAACCAGGGCCTCCAAATCCGGAGTTGGCAACGGGTCGCTTCATGATGCCTTTAGTTTCCGTTTTGATGCCCGTCTTCAATGCCGCCGACACATTGCCTCTCGCGCTGGCATCGCTGCAGGCGCAGACCTACGAGAATTGGGAATGCATCATTGTGGACGACGGCTCCACGGATGATCCGGCGGCCGTCATTAAAAGCCTGCGCGATGCGAGGATTCAATCCCATCGCCTGGACAGAAATCGCGGGCGCGGATATGCCCGCCAGCACGCGTTAGAGATTGCTCGGGGCAGATACGTTACTTTCCTTGATGGAGATGATTGGATCTGCCCAACTAAGTTCCGCGAACAGGTGGAGTTGCTCACGGCGCAGCCAGACATCGCCATCGTGAGCACAGGTATGGCGATCTCGAACCAAAATGGCGAGCTTGCCGGAATTCGGAATTCAGCTATTGGCAAGTCAGCGATGAATGCTGCTCTTTGGCGGCTGGGTATGCCTCCCCTGGCATTTGCTCCTTCGATGATGGCTGCCGACCTGGCGAAGAAAACTGGTTTCGACAGTTCCTTCCCGATCTCCGAGGATGTCGACTTTCTATTAAGGACATTGCTCGGTAAGCGATATGCGGTGCTGCCGGCTCCCTTGTACGTCTATCGCGAACCGGGTTCGACCACACTACACAAAGTGAGCGCTGCCCTGAATTACTGCTGCCGAATGTTCATGAAGCAGTTTGATCAATACCCAGTGGACTGCACCCTTGAAATCGCCAAAGCCCGTGGAAAGCAAGTGGTCTATCACACCGCCGCCGCGCTTGGGCTTTGGGAACAAATCATCGCGCGCCGCTCCCGTCCACCCTCCGCCGCCGAGCGTCAGCAGTACCAGGACGCATGGAAAACCGTAACGGATATCGCGCACGGGGCTGCACTGGCAGTTTAAGGGCATAGAGCACCCGAAATAACCCTAAATTTTCCCGACACACAACTCATATGACTACTGCGGCGGTTCAGCAAAGAATTACCCCATCCCGTGCGCAAGCACAGATTCCTTTCGCTCCCTGGCCTTATTTCGAGGCCGATGAAATCGAGGCGGCCGCGGCCGTCCTGCGTTCAGGGAAAGTGAATTACTGGACAGGGCAGGAAGGCCGACTGTTCGAAACTGAGTTCGCCCGCTCAGTTGGCACGAAATATGCCATATGCGTCGCCAATGGGACTGTCGCCCTGGAATTGGCGCTCCAAGCGCTCGGCATTGGTCGCGGCGATGAGGTGATCACCACATCCCGCACCTTCATTGCGTCCGCGAGTTGCATTGTGATGCGCGGCGCTCGTCCCGTGTGCGTCGATGTAGACCCGAACAGCCAGAACATTACGCCCGAAACCATACGTCAGGCGATTACTCCAAGAACAAAGGCCATCATCGCGGTGCATTTGGCAGGATGGCCGTGTGATATGGACGAGATCCTACAACTGGCGTCTGAGCACGGCTTGCGAGTAATTGAGGACTGTGCGCAAGCCCAGGGTGCAATGTACAAAGGCCGGCCGGTGGGCTCGCTGGGAGACGTCGCAGCTTTCTCGTTTTGCCAGGACAAGATCATGACGACTGCCGGCGAAGGAGGAATGCTCACCACGAACGACCGCGAGGTTTGGGAGCGCGCGTGGAGCTTTAAAGACCATGGCAAGAGCTATGACGCCGTTTACAACCGTGAGCACGGAGAGGGCTTTCGTTGGCTGCATGAATCGTTTGGCACCAATTGGCGAATGACAGAGATACAGGCCGCACTCGGCCGTGTAGCCCTCACAAAAGTATCACGGTGGGTCGAGACCAGACGTCGTCACGCGAATACGCTGACCAGAACTCTTTCCAGCTTGCCCGGCCTGCGAATTCCAACAGCTCCAGACAGCGTGCATCACGCGTATTACAAGTATTATGCGTTTCTCCGCCCCGAAATGCTGCAGGATGGATGGGACCGCAATGCCATCATGCAGGCGATCAAAGCGGAGGGGGTACCCTGCTTCGTCGGAAGTTGCAGCGAGATCTACCTTGAAAAAGCGTTCGTTGCACGCCGCAAGCATCCGAGTCTCCCTGTGGCCAAGCTGCTCGGCGAGACCAGCCTCATGCTCTTGGTTCACCCAACGCTGTCTGACGAACACATCGCGGTTACGTGTCAGACAATCGAAAGCGTAATTGCAAAAGCGGTTAAGTGCAGCACTGTCTCTGCCCGCGGTCGTTCGGCGGCGCCAACAGCTAAACGTACGTAGATTTTCTTTTCCGGCTACCTACCCATGTCAAACGAATTCCGCAACACATCCTCCATGCTTGTCAGGCGGCGGTTTTGGGCAGTCGCATTGTTCCATTTCCTGCTGATTGCGACCTCGATCGTAATCGCGTGGTTGCTTCGATTCGACTTTCGAATTCCCTTCCCAACCCTGCTCTTCGGCTGCGTGCCAATATTGATCCTGTTCCGAGTCGCCGCTTTGGCACGCTTCAATCTCTTACATGGGTACTGGCGCCACAGCGGCGTGACCGATGTAATTGACATTGGCAAAGCGGTCGCTCTCGGCAGCCTGGCGTTTTTCGTGACCACCCGCTACGTCCTTCGCAAGTACGAGTTCCCACTTTCGATTTACATACTCGAAGCGATTGTTACGGCAGCAGGGTTAGCGGGGGCACGCTTATGCGCAATGACTCTCAAGAGCAGGACCCTCGTCAGTCCAGCCATGCACAAGAAGCGTCGGGTGATCGTCGCAGGGGCGGGAGAGGCCGCAAGCCTTCTGATACGTGAAATGTTGAGGACTGAATTCGTCCCGGTAGCATGTCTCGATGATGATGTTTTCAAGCACGGAGCAAAGATCCATGGCGTGCCGGTTGTGGACACGATTGACGCTATCGGGTTGATGGTCAAAACCTACCATGCGGAAGAACTCTTCATTGCCATTCCTTCGGCCAATGGCTCTCAAATGCAGCGCATCAGCAGGATGTGCGAGCAGGCCGGTGTGCGCTATCGAACGGTCCCAAACCTTCACGACCTATTAATGGGCCGCGGCTCAATTTCGCAATTGAGAGAGGTCAGCGTTGAGGACCTCCTGGGCCGTGACCCTGTTCAACTGGACCTGAGCATGGTTCGCAACCAGATCGCCGGTAAAGTGGTAATGGTCACGGGAGCTGCGGGGTCTATCGGCTCGGAGCTTTGCCGTCAAGTTCTGGCCTACCATCCCGCTAAGTTGATCGCGCTGGATCAGGCGGAAACGCCAATGTTCTATTTACAATTGCAGCTCACGAAACAGCCTGCCGGCGATCGGGTCGTGTACTCGGTCGCGGATGTTGCCAACACTTCACGCATGCGCCGGATACTCGGTGAGGGAGCGGTAGAGATTATTTTCCACGCCGCGGCCTACAAGCACGTTCCACTCGTAGAGCTCAATATTCGCGGCGCGCTCAACAATAATGTGCTCGCGGTACCCCCCTTGTTGGATGTCGCCGAAGAGTGCGGCTGTGAAGCATTCGTGTTGATTTCCTCTGATAAGGCCGTGGAACCCACCAGTTTCATGGGGGCCACCAAGAGGCTGGGAGAACTGATGCTGGCGGCCAGGCCAAAAAAGAACATGCGCTGCGTGTCAGTGAGGTTTGGGAATGTCCTGGGGTCGCAGGGCAGCGTGATTCCAGTATTTAAGGAGCAGATCGAAAAAGAGAGCCGCATCACGATCACACACCCGGAAATAACCAGATTTTTCATGACCATTCCAGAAGCTGTGTCACTGGTTCTGCAGGCATTTACTATCGGTGAGCATGGCGACATTTTGGTTCTGGATATGGGCAATCCCGTCCGCATACTCGATCTGGCGCATTCACTAATTCGCCAGTGCGGGAAATCTCCCAGCGAGATAAAGATCGAATTCGTCGGCCTGCGCCCAGGAGAAAAGCTGCACGAAGACCTCTTCTATCCAAGGGAAAGGCAATTACCAACCACTAACCGCAAAGTGAAGCGAACCCAGTCTGAGATCATCCCGTGGCCGGCACTGTGGGCCCATTTAGAAGACCTGATCTCGTTGACGAATTCTGGCACTGAGGTTTCAATCCGGGCCAAGATGAAAGAAATCATCCCCGAGTATTCCTACCAAACTGAGCCTGTGCCTGTGCAGAACGAACCAGCCGAGAACGCTTTTTCTCCCGCGATGGATATTGCGAGAGCATTCGCCGCCGGCGCCGGACAGGACTAAGCCGACCTATCCCGCATCGCTCGATCCGCTCCGTAACACCCTCCTTGATGTGCACCTTGGCTATTTAGTCCAGGTCTTTCCCCGCCCTTAGCAAATCTGCTCACAAGTGCGTTCACCCCGGTTTTCCAACCCTCCGTCTTGCCTGTCCGTTTAACTTCCTTTCTCGCCATGCGAAAGCTCGGCCTAGTTTCGTCGTTTCGTCGCTCCTCGGTTTGAGGTTCATGGTGGCTGGAGACTTTCATAGGCGAGTCTTGTCCAAAAACTTGCTTTCCAAGGACTTGGCAAGTACACCTAAAGCGGCGTACAGTATCGTTTCCTTCAGAATCTTGCTGTTTCCACCACATAGGAGCACGTCGCATGCGTTACTGGCTGGTTCTTGTGCTCGCAGTTTTCTGCTTCAGCCTTTCCGCTTCTTCCCAAACCGCGGAAGAGTTGGTCAACAAGAACATCGAGGCCAAGGGAGGGATGAACAAGATTGAAGCCATCCTTCGAGGAATTCTTTTCGTGTTTCGCAGTAGCATACCTTGGGAGATGCTGCCGCAGGAACTGGACTGTCTTGGCAACGGCAGATAACTTAATAGATAACTATTGACAATCCGAGAGCAAAGGCGCAGAGTTCGGTGTGTCTTTCCGGGGAGCGTGTCTCCCTCTACTTGCGCGGGCACCTGCCCGCTTCGAGCCGCCTGAGACGTGCTCGATTTCTCCCCCGAAAAGTCTTACAGTCCTAAATTCTTTACGGTCCGGCTCCAAGGCCAATCAACAATGTACCAGGAGGTGTCTCGTGAAGCGCACAAGCGTTTGGCTGTACATGGTCGTCGTGCTCTCCCTATCGTCGATTTTCACTCAGCAGCAGGAAACTGCAGCCTCGGCAGCCGGAGTCAGAACACAAGAGGGCGTCGGGCAGAAGAAGGCCGCAACAGCCCAGCGGGAACGAGCATTCTTTATTCAGCCTCCAATGAGTATGGCCAGTATGGAGGCCCGCGACGTCCAAATGCGTCGGATGGAAACCCGCGGTCAATTGCCCCTGAGCTTCGAGCCCAACCAGGGCCAGACCGACAATCGCGTGAAGTTCCTGTCGCGAGGCAAGGGTTACGTGCTCTTCCTGGCCGCTAACGAGGCAGTGCTGGAACTGGCAAAGGGTTCGCGGCAGCCGCCGCAGGCGAGCCGCTACCCGGGAGTTTCTAGTGCCAGCAACAAGCCGCTCCAGGACGACGCTGCTCGAACTGCCGTCCTGCGAATGCGCCTGGCTGGGGCGAATCCCTCGCCTGAGACCGTAGGTCTTGAAGAACTGCCGGGGAAAAGCAATTACTTCATCGGCAAGGACCCGAGCAAATGGCACACGAACGTGCCCATGTACAGCAGGGTGAAATATCACGACGTGTACCCTGGCATCGACCTCGTGTACTACGGAAACCAGCGGCAACTGGAGCAGGATTTTGTCATCCGCCCGGGAGCCGAACCTCGAAGCATCGTGCTCGGCTTTCAGGGTGCCGACAAACTGGAAGTGGACGCTGAGGGGGAACTTGTGCTGCACACTGCAATTGGCCCGATCCGGCAGCAGAGGCCGTTCATCTATCAGGAAGTCAATGGCGTGCGACGGGAAATCTCCGGCGGTTATGTGCTCAAAAGCAAAGATCGGGTCGGCTTCGATGTAGCCGCCTACAACACAAGCCGCCCGCTGGTCATCGATCCGGTGCTCCTCTACTCCACCTACCTCGGCGGGGGCGGTGAACTGAACGCAGCCATCACGGTAGATAGTGCCGGCAATGCGTACGTGACCGGCGTCACCACCTCGACCAACTACCCGACGACCGCAGGCGACTTCCAGACGACCGCTCCCGGTGGACCCGGGGACGCCTTCGTGACGAAGCTGAATCCCACCGGCTCCGGACTCGTCTACTCTACATACCTCGGCGGCAGTGGCAGTGATCAGGGCAGCGGCATCGCGGTGGACTCTTCCGGCAATGCGTACGTTACGGGCGTCACCTTTTCGAGGAACTTCCCGACGACCCTTGGCGCCTTCCAGACGACTGGCCCTCGCGGAAACCAGGCCGCTTTCGTGACGAAGCTGAATCCTACCGGCTCCGGGCTCCTCTACTCAACATACCTCGGGGGTAGTTACGCTGATAACGGTGCTAGCATCGCAGTGGACTCTTCAGGCAACGCCTACGTGACGGGCCAAGCAGATTCTAACGACTTCCCGACGACCGCCGGGGCCTTCCAGCCTACGTTCGGCGGGGGAAATTCGGACGCCTACGTGGCGAAGCTGAATCCCACCGGTTCCGGACTCGTCTACTCCACGTACCTAGGTGGCATCAATCAAGACCAGGCCATCGGCATCGCCGTCGACTCGTCTGGAGATGCTTATGTTGTCGGCACCACCGGATCCGCTGACTTTCCGACTACGGCAGGCGCCTTCCAGGCGACCGGAAACCAGGGCGCTATCAACCCTTTCGACGCCTTCGTGACAAAGGTAAATCCCACCGGTTCCGGACTGGTCTACTCTACCTACCTTGGCGGCAGTAGGTTCGACGAGGGCACAGCCATCGCCGTGAACGCTTTGGGCAACGCCTATGTGACCGGCCTCACCGAATCGGCCGACTTTCCGACTACCGTTGGAGCTTTACAGACCACCTTAGATGGAACCGACGACGCCTTCGTGACGAAGCTAGACCCAACAGGCTCGGTACTCGTCTACTCCACCTACCTTGGTGGTAGTAGCGTTGATTTCGGCCGAGCCATCGCCGTGGACTCTTCCGGCAACGCCTATGTGGCGGGCCTCACCGAATCCACAAACTTCCCGACGAGCGCAGGCGCCTTCCAGCCGACCTCCGGCGGAAGCCAGGACGCCTTCGTGACAGAAGTAAATCCCACCGGCTCCGGACTCGTCTACTCCAGCTACCTCGGTGGCAGCGGCAATGACTATGGCCAAGGCATCGCTTTGGACTCCTTGACTATCCCAAATGCGTACGTGACGGGCACCACCAGCTCGACCGATTTCCCGACGACCCCCGGGGCATTCCAGACCACCTTCGGCGGCGGGACTTCCGATGCTTTCGTGGTCAAAATCGCTCCCCCGTTTAGCTTTGCCCCGTTAGCGTTCCCGACACAGGCAATGGAGGGCGACCTGAAGTTGAACCCCGGTGACACTCTTCGGGTCGGTTATGACTTCACCATGCCGGGTAGCCATCCTTCCGCCACCGTGAGATTCTCCACCGGCCAAGTAAGCTTCCCCTACACTTGCGTCTCCGGCCCGGGAGCGGGCAATCTAATTGTACCGTTCGGTGCGGAGACCTACCCCGACACTCAAAACAGCAGCGCTTGGGTCCCGAGTGGCAACCAGCAGGACCCCTCGGTTTTTCAAGGTCAGATGGCAGTGCCCGATCTTTGCAGTGGCAACCAAGTACGGTTCCAGAAGGGAGGTACGTTCACTACGGGCGTCTGCTCGACCGACAGCACCGACAAGGTCAACGCTCGTTGGCACTATAGCGGAAACGGCAGCGCTGGAGGTTGGAGTGGAACCAAATCGGTCGTTCCAGCGTTTTGTCCATAAGATCACGTGCGGGACCCCAACCAGCGGTGGATCTTCAATGTCAGCACCAAGATCCTGGCGGCGAACGCGACATACGTGTACACCATCACGCTGAGTGTCGGTACCACGATCATGTTCCACTATGGACTGAGATAGAAGACGGCGAAAGGACTGAAGAGAAGCTCAAACAGACACCGATTCGAAGTTGTAACCAAGCCTGCAGGGAGGGCCAGCGGCGCCTTTGCTGCTTTTCCGTTCAATTCGTGCTCAGTCCATCTTCTTGAAAGGAATGCGGCGGGAAAAATGTTATAACGAGACTGTGCCAACCCTCTGGTCGATTAAACTCCTCAAAGTGCGATCCAGACACTGATGCCCGCACTCCCGAGCGCATGGGCAAGCGAGTCGCATAAGTTCCAACCAAAGAGGCGGGGTTTTGTTAGAGGCTCTTAGCAAATCGCTCACAAGTGCCTTCCCTCCGGTTTTCCAGCCGTCTTGCCTGTCCCTTTGACTCGCTTTTTCCCCGTCGGGCTAAAGCTCAGCCTAGTTTCGTCATTTCGTCGCCCCTCGGTGTGAGGCTTTCATGGTGACGCGAGACTGCCACGGGCGAACCCTGTCCAAGTAACCTGCTTCCCAAGCACTTGGCAAATACGTCTAAAGCGGCGTAGAGTATCGTTTCCTTCAGAATTTTGCTGTTTCTACCACATAGGAGCACGTTGCATGCGTTATTGGCTGGTTGTTTTGCTCGCAGTATTCTGCTTCAGCCTTTCTGCTTTTTCCCAAACCGCGGAAGAGTTGGTCAACAAGAACATCGAGGCCAAGGGAGGGATGGACAAGATCAAAGCCATCAAGACCTGGCGCATGACTGGCAAACTTATTGCTGGCGGCATCACAGCCACATCGGGCCAGGAAAACATGCGCCCGAACCTGGTGCGCGAGACCGTTTCGCTCCAGGGCATGAACGCGGTGCAAGCCTATGACGGCTCCACCGGCTGGCAGATCCAGCCTTTCGGCGGCCGGAAGGATCCCGAACTGATGGGAGAAGACGATATGCGGGATCTTCTGATTGACTCCGACTTCGATGGGCCTCTGGTGGATTACAAGGCCAAGGGGAATGTGATCGAGTATCTGGGCCACGACATCATCGACGGTGACGATGCCCTCCGGCTTAAGGTCACGCTGAAAAATGGTGACCTCCTGTACTACTACCTCGACCCTGACACTTACCTGGAAATTCGCAAGGAGACCCAGGAATTCATTCGCGGCTCGGTGCGGGAGAACGCTTCCGACCTCGGCTCCTATAAGCCCATCGCCGGTGTGATGTTTCCATTTTCCATCGCATCAGGGCCGAAGAACGATCTCACCTCCTGGCAGACGGTGACGGTCGACAAAATTGAAGTGAACGTGCCGATAGATGCTTCCGAGTTCGCCGTACCCGCGTCCCTTAAGAAAGATACACCGAAAAAACAGTGAACGGCGAAAGGTAGAATGCGCCGCTTTTGTTCGCACCACAATCGCAGGATACGATTTTGCGGGAAATGACATTCGCATTCCGAAGAGGACTTTTACAGATGACAGTTCATGCCAGCTCCTATCACCTGCTGCGAACCTTCTCGCGGTTACTCGGTCTTGGATCGTTTTTTTTATCCGTGGCGGTTTCCGCTCAGCAAGCGACTAAGTTCGATGCCGCCAGTATTTCTGGACTCCCCGCGCGCAACATCGGTTCCGCCACCATGAGTGGACGCATTGCAGCGGTGGCTGCGGTGAACGAAAACGGCCGCCTTACGGTATTTGTCGGTGCGGCCAGCGGCGGAGTGTGGAAGTCGGTGAACGGCGGAACTACTTTCAAGCCGGTGTTTGACCGTCAATCCGTTCAGTCGATCGGAGCGGTCGCGATTGATCCTTCGAATTCCAAGATCGTTTGGGTGGGCACGGGAGAAGCATGGACCAGAAACAGCGTCTCGATTGGCGATGGCATTTACAAATCGACCGATGGCGGCGAGAACTGGACCAACGTGGGGTTGAAGGACTCGGAGCACATCGCGAAGATTCTCGTCGATCCGAAGGACAGCAATAGCGTCCTCGCCTGCGCCACCGGCCACGTCTGGAACGATAATGACGAGAGGGGAGTTTTCAAGACGTCGGATGGCGGAAAAACGTGGAAGAAGGTTCTGCCCGGAGCTAACGGTTCCACCGGGTGCGGCATGCTCGCAATGAGTCCCCTCGAACCGAAAACTATCTTCGCTTCAATGTGGGACTTCCGGCGCCAGGGTTGGACATTCCGTTCTGGAGGCCCGGGCAGCGGAATCTACCAGTCCACCGACGGCGGCGAGCGTTGGACCGAACTAAACGACGGAAACAGCAAGGGCCTGCCCGAGAAACCCTGGGGACGAATTGCGCTGGCGGTGGCGCCCTCCAAGCCGCAGGTCGTCTACGCCATGATTGAGTCGAAAAAGAGCGCTCTGTTCCGGTCCGACGACGGCAGCAAGACATGGAATCGTCTGGATGCCAGCCGATTCATGGTCTGGCGTCCTTTTTATTTTGCCAATCTGATCGTGGATCCCAAGGATGAGAACAAAATCTTCAAACCTGATTTGCAGTTGCTGCTCAGCGTGAATGGCGGACAGAGCTTTAGTTCCGTTGGCGGCGGCGCGCATGGCGATTTCCACGACGTGTGGATCGATCCTACCGATCCAAATGTGATGTATACGGGCGATGACGGCGGCCTGTGGCGCAGCGAAGATGGGGGCACTCGCTGGAAGCACCAGATCAACCTGCCGCTTTCGCAGTTCTACCATGTGAGCGTCGACAACGCGAATCCCTATCATGTTTACGGGGGCTTGCAGGATAACAGCAGTTGGATCGGAGACTCGTCCTACCCCGGTGGCGTCACCAATTCGCGCTGGGAAAACATTTATGGCGGCGACGGCTTCTGGGCTTTTGAGGATCCCTCCGACCCCGATTACATCTACGCCGAAGCCCAAGGCGGCACAATCGGTCGCGTCAATCGGCACACGCTTGAAACCCGGCCCATCCAGCCGCTTCCCGACTACAACGAAAAGAAGTTGCGCTTCAACTGGAACACGCCGATTCACATGAGTCCGAATGAGAAGGGCACTATCTACGTCGGTGCGGAGTTCCTGTTCCGTTCTCGCGACCACGGACAGTCGTGGGAACGCATTTCACCCGACCTCACCACCAACGATCCTGAAAAGCAGAAGCAGGAAGAGTCCGGCGGAGTCACCGTCGACAACTCTTCCGCGGAAATGCACACCTCGATCTACTCCATTTCGGAATCGCCGAAAAACGGGCAGATCATCTGGGTTGGCACCGACGACGGCAATCTGCAGATCACGCGGGATGGCGCCAAGACCTGGACCAACGTCGTGGCTAACGTTCTTGGGCTGCAGAAGAATTCCTGGGTTTCGACCATCGAGGCCAGCCGCTTCGACGAAGGAACCGCATACGCCACCTTCGATCGCCATACCTTTGGCGACATGAAACCCTATGCGTTCAAAACCACTGACTACGGAAAGACTTGGACTGCGCTGAACGTGCAAGAAAACGGAGTCCTCGGCTATGCGCACGTGATCAAGGAAGACACCGTCGATCCGAACCTGCTGTTCCTGGGAACGGAATTCGGTCTTTGGATCTCCGTCGATGGGGGCCAGCATTGGGCACAGTACAAGGCAAGTAACTTTCCCTCGGTGGCGGTGCGCGACCTAGTAATGCATCCACGCGAGTCCGATCTGGTGCTGGCGACCCACGGACGGGGCATCTGGATCATCGACGACATTTCTCCGCTGCGTGCGCTGACACCTGATCTGATGGCCAAGGACGCTACCCTGATCCAGGGTCCGCCGGCTATTCAATACTTCAATGCCAACGGAGGGTGGGCCGAAGGCGACGAGAGTTTCAATGGACCCAGCCGGACTACTGACGCCTTCATCGACTATTACCAGAAGCATCGTCACATCTTCGGCGACCTGAAGATCGAAGTCCTCGATCCAGAGGGCAAATTGGTGGATGCGGTCCCGGGCAGCAAACATCGGGGTCTCAACCGGGCGACGTGGTCGATGCGGCTCAAGCCTCCGATCGTTCCCCCAGCGGCTACGGCTCTGTTCCAAGCAGCCCAGGGTCCGCGAGTTCTGCCAGGCACCTACACGATCAGAATGACCAAGGGAGATCAAGTCTACACGGAGCCGCTGAAAGTGGTTCTTGATCCCCGCGCTAAATACACGGTCGATGATCGAAAGGCGCAGTTCGACCTGGCCGTGAAGTTGGACCACCTGCTCGGTCACATGAGCTATGCCGTGAGCGCCATCGAAGGAGTGCGCAACACCGCTGTGGCTCGCTCTGCCAAGCTGGCTGAGAAGGATCCTCTTCGTGGCCGCCTCCAGCAACTTTCCGCTGACTTGGATAAGCTCCGTTCCAAGATCGTGGCCACCAAGGAAGGCGGCGCTATTACGGGTGAAGAGCGCATCCGCGAACATCTCGGCGCTCTGTATGGCGACGTGAATGGTTTCGAGGGCAGACCTACCGATTACCAGGTCGCTCGCACGGAGTCTCTTGGCCGTGAACTGGAGGACGTGATTGCGGACTTCCGCAAGCTGACGGACAAGGAACTATCCGGAATCAATGCTGGCCTTAAGAAGAAGAAACTCGATGCGATCCCGGTGCTGGCCGAGGCGGACTGGGAAAAGCAGCATGAGGAACCCTCGGCGAAATCGGCTGGGGCGAGAATTCGCGAGATGGACTGATCGGGTAGTCTCAATCGGGTGGTCCCACGCGGTTTGCACAAACAGGGAAATCGATCTGCCGCCGCCATTGGCGCAACTCCAGAGCTCTTTCGTTAGCCCATCTCGGCGGCTTTAGCGGCATTGCTGAGTTCTTTTGCTTCGCCTAGCGGTAACTCCACCGTCACTCGCGCGCCATGAGGCTGCAGGTTCGCGAGCCTGATCTCGCCATCGTGCTCTTTGACAATTCCGTAACAGATGCTCAGTCCCAGCCCGGTTCCTTTACCTACCGGCTTGGTTGTGTAAAAAGGATCGAGTGCGCGGTTCAAATCCTTGAATCCGGCGCCGGTATCTTCCACTTCGACGATAGCCCGGTTTCCACGAGCAAAGGCGCGCACGGTGATCCGCTTCGGACCTTCCACATTTTCGACCGCATCGATGGCGTTGTTTACCAGGTTCAGCAGAATCTGCTTGAACTGGTCTTCATCCACCGCCACCCTCGGAAGGTTGGACCGAATGTCTGCGAGAATTTCCAGTCCCCGGGTATGCGCGTAATACTCGCGCAACGTAAGCACGTCTTTGACAACCGGAGCCAGGTCAACCGACTGACGATCCATGGTACTTTGCCGCGAGAATCGCAGCAGGTTTTCTACGATCTTCTTCATGCGGCGGCTCTCGTTGACCAGCTTATCCAGCTTGTCGCGCGGAGGCCCGGTGGGCACATCGTCGCTGAGTAGATCGCCGTAGCCCATTACGGCGGTGAGCGGGTTGTTAAGCTCGTGGGCAACACCGGCCACTAACTGTCCCAATGCCGCAAGTTTTTCCGAGCGGATCAACTGGCTCTGCAACGACTTCAACTCAAGAGCCACCGCAAGATCAGCCGCCAGAAGCTCGATTCGCGCCAACTCCGGGGCAGTGACCGCTTCCACATCCCGCGGATCATCGAGCGCGATACAGCCCAGATAACCGCCGCGCGCGGAACATAAGGGAATCAGAAGCTCATCTCCCGTGTTCCAGTAAGGATTCGGATCGTAGCGGAGCGAACTTTTTAGGGGGTCGTATTTCGCGGCCTCTGCCTCGGAGAGTAGAAACGAATTCTGACCGATCTGGCGGCCGCGGGCGCAGAAATCTTTGATGTCGTCCGCGGTCCAGAGGCGAGCTTTCTTCTCCAACTGGGCCAATGCAGCGGGAGACAGTCCGCTGGCTCCCGCCACCCGCAAACCATGGCCCCCACTATCGAGCTGGATGACAGCGAGACGGAAATTGCTCACGTCGGTGATAGCCGAGGCTATTTCATTGCACAGCAAGTCCACCGTCGCGCCACTGAGCAGTTGCGAGGTGATCGTCGAAAAGCGTTCCAATTGATGATTCAGCGCACGTTCCTTGCGCTGCATGCTCTCGATGGACTCGGACTTGTCCTCGACGATTGCCAGAATCATCCCGAACGCAACAAACAGCTTGGGAGTATTCCAAAGTTCCGCCGGGATGTTCGCATGGGGCGCGATGCGATCCAGCAGCATCCCTACAGGAAACACCGCCCCCCAGCAGAAAAATCCTCCGACAGTAGTTAGAATACCGGGCGAAGCGCGCCAGTAGTTCAGACAAATAAAAACTCCAGGCAGCGCAAACCCGAGGCCCAACAGGGCGGTCAAACCTTCATCAAAGGAACCGTGCAATGCCGCCCGGACAGCCCAGAAAGCAATTGCCGAACCCACCAGCGCAAGCGAAACGGCATATACCGAGAACTTGCGCACCCAGAAGAGAAAGAGAATTCCCCCCAGGAAACACGCCAACAGGCAGAGCACATAGGACCAACGCAGGTGCAGATCGAAACTAGCCAGAATCGCATAGGCCACTGAAGGTATACCGGTGATCAGGAGCATCAGGGTTCGCTTGCGTTTATCTTCCGCGACTGCTGAGACAGAGACCACAAACGCCACGGCTGCGGCTTGCAGCGTACCCAAATCGATGGCCAGGAGGTACGGGTTAACGTCTCCCGTCGCCGGCTCCAGCATCTGCGCCACAAAGTGCGTAAAGATTAGGAACCACGCCACCATCCACAGTTGCAAACGCGCAGAGCGGCTGTGCCGCTTCAGCGCCAGGAAAATGCCGACCAGCACGGCCACCGTTACTACGGTAGGGATTTTCTCAAGCAGCGTCATAAGTAATAAGGAGGCTCCGACCCACAGTATGTCAATTTGGCAAAAGAACCAAGCGGTTAAGGGTTACTAAGGTAACCAAAGTCATAATGGGCGTATCATTAACATGCTCGCGCAACTTTCATGATGGGTTGGGTTTAACCACATTGATTACGATTCCAGACCTTTGTTTTCTTTATGCATGGTGTCGCGCTGACGAATCATTGAATTAACGCCAGACTTGGGGAAAACTGAGGTGATTCGCAGCCCAGAAAGATTCGGGAATCTGAGTAACGCTCCCCGAATCCAACTCAGGCGGCGAGGGATCACATCCAAATCTCTAGGAAGTTTCTTCGGAGAAAAACTTGAAAAAACTAAGCTTGATTGCCATCCTTTTTGTATTCTGCCTTTTCGAAAGAATCGCCGTCGGACAACAGATCGATGCAGCTTTTGGTCTCAGCACGCTCTCGTCGGCCGCTGGCAAGACCTCTGGGGGATTCTTTTTCCCCACCGAGGGAGGCGGCGCATACCCCAGCTTCAGTGCAGATTTCCTCCTCATCCACCGTGTGGGGATCGAAGGGGAAGTGGACTGGAGGGCGCGGCAGAATTTGTATGGAGGCTTTCAGCCCTATCGTCCGATCTTCTACTCTTTCAATGCCATTTGGGCCCCGAAGCTTGCCAAGCCCATTACGGCTGAGTTGCTGGCTGGAATCGGCGGTGAGAGTCTTCGGTTCTATACTCCCGTGGGGACCTGCAATATTACCGGGTGTACCAATTACGTCAGCAGCAATCATTTGGTAGGGGACTTTGGAGGTGGCATTCGCGCGTACTTCTGGCGCAACGCCTTTATTCGTCCGGAAGTACGCGTCTACCTGATTCACAACAACATTGAATTCAGCTCCGGCTATGCGGAACGGTATGGTGTCTCGCTCGGCTACAGCTTCGGCGGACGGTAGTTACTTGTTTCTTCGCCTGAAGAGAATCGCAAGGTGCACCTTCGGGAGGAATCCGCTCTCGCGGGTGTGGCATGGACGCGTTCGCCCGCATCTCTGGGCAGTCGTGCCTCTCCCGAACGCCACTCATGAAGCCAGTTCTTATATGCTCCATTTGGTTACAATGGAGGCATGACGGACCCATTGATCATTGCTGGGCGCGAGTTCCATTCCCGCCTCATTGTGGGCACGGGAAAGTACAAGTCATTTCAGGAAACCGCACGGGCGCTGGAAGCCAGTGGCGCGGAGATGGTGACGGTGGCCGTGCGCCGGGTGAATCTTGATCGCAGCAAGGAGTCACTACTCGACTACATTGACGCCAAGAAATACTTTCTGCTGCCCAACACGGCGGGCTGCTACACGGCCGACGAGGCCATTCGCGCGGCGCGTCTGGGACGCGAGGTCGGGCTTTCCGATTGGGTGAAACTCGAAGTCATCGGCGATCAGGCAACGCTCTATCCGGATGTACAGGCTACGCTGGAAGCGACCCGCGTTCTGGTGAAGGAAGGTTTCACGGTCCTGCCGTACACCTCGGACGACATCGTGTTCGCCAAACGCCTCCTCGATGCCGGTGCCAGCGCGATCATGCCTCTGGGAGCGCCGATCGGCAGCGGCCTGGGGATACAGAACGCAGCCCATATCCGAATCCTGCGGGAGATGATTACGGGAGTGCCGTTGATACTCGATGCCGGCGTGGGCACAGCCTCGGATGCGGTGATCGCGATGGAACTGGGCGCTGACGCAGTGTTGATGAACACCGGTATCGCCGGTGCGCAGAACGCGGTACTGATGGCGGAAGCCATGAAACACGCCGTGCTTGCGGGACGCGAAGCCTATCTCGCCGGACGTATGCCCAGGAAGCTGTACGCGACAGCCAGTTCGCCCTTGGAAGGCGTCGTGCGTTAGGTTCTGCTCAAAAACAAAAAGGGCGACATCAAGCCGCCCTTTTTCGCATCCGTCTCTAAGAATCAGAGCATCTTCACGCTATCCACGTGCATGGAGTCGCCGGTCATTGCCCCGGTGACGGCCACATGATGTCCTTCATGTCCCTTCAGTACATCTGGATTGTCGACGGCCACGATCTTCTGATCGCCATCGGTAACGATCACCGCTTTCGCGCCCTTTCCCAGGCACTTGGTCATGCAGGCGGCGTGGCTAGCATTGGCGCCCTTGGCGCCGCACATGGAATCGCTCACGTAGCCATTCACGGTCGCGGACTTGTCAGCCGCCGAGGCTATCGCAACCATGAAGAACAAAACCGAGACGGCAGCACAACTCATCAGTACTTTTTTCATAGCACACCTCTTTTAGCGGTTAAACCGCAGATTTTTGGAACCAATTTCAGCCTTGCACGGCATTTCCGCTGCACACGTGCAAGTCACAAGCAAGGAAGCAACCGCTACAGACAGATGCCCGCCTTGCGCTTTGTAAAAGGAAATTGCTCGAACTATATCACAATTGACGGGTCCAAGACTGTGTGTACACAGACTTACTTCCGAGCGGCGTTCGTTTCTCGGGTTGGGGGTTGCGTCGGCGGAGGCGAGACGTACACCACTTCGCCCGGACGCGCATAGTGCAACTGTTCCCGAGCTTCTTTCTCAATCGTGCTGGGGTCAGGGGCTTGCAGCGACTTCACCTGATGCGTGTAACGGTCGTTTTCTTTTTGTAGATCGTCAATCTGTTTCTGCAGGCCTTGGTATTCGGACTTCTTCTCCCGATAAACCACCATGCCGTTCGCGCCAAACATGACGTGCGCAAACAGCCATACCGTGAGCACGGCCACCCCTGCAGTGGCCAACCGGCGTCGCATGCCGTAGAGCAAGGTCAGCGTGGGACGAAGTTTTTCCATTCTCCGATCGGCCCAGGCCTCCGCTTGCGGAGCCCGCTCCACCAGCGTGCGCAGGCTCGCTTCCGACCGTGGCAAAACCCGGATTTTGGGGAGACGCCCTATTCGAAGATCCATTGTTTGGCCGCTGCGCTCAGCTTTGCTAGTCCTTCCGTACTACCGGCCTCGGAATAAACCCGGACCACCGGCTCGGTGCCAGAAAGGCGGTAGCACACCCACGAACCATCCTGGCAGATCAGCTTCAGCCCGTCCGTGCGTACCACTTCCTTCACCTTGCGGCCGAAGAAGTCGCGAGGATTTTGTCCCAGTTTCTCAGTGAACTTCTCTTTGACCTCCGGCGTCAAGCGGAAGTTGTCTCGCTGGGGATAAAAGGAACCAACTTTGACAAATAGCTCGCGCAATTGCCGGGTTAGTGATTTGCCTCTTCGCGCCACCATCTCGCAGCAAAGCAGCCCCGCCAGTATCCCATCCTTTTCGGGCACATGATGGCGGATGGAAAGCCCGGCGCTTTCCTCGCCGCCAATCGCAACTTTGTCCTGCTTGATCAGTTCGCCGATATATTTGAATCCCACCGGCGTCTCGTGCAGTTCCACTCCGTGGTACTGAGCCAGGGCATTGATCAGATTCGTCGTGGCCACCGACTTCCCTACCCCGTTTTTCCAGCCTCGGCTTTCCACCAGATAATCGAACAGCAGCGCAATGATGTAATTGGGCTGAAAGAACGTACCGTCTTCATCCACGATGCCAAAGCGGTCGGCATCGCCGTCGGTTGCGATGCCGATGTGGGCCTTGATCGCCCGCATCTTTTCGCGGAGTTTCTCGAGCAGATGATCGTCGGGCTCGGGAGCGTGTCCGCCGAAGAGCACATCGCGATAGTCGTGAACGGTCGCAACCTCGATGCCGGCATCGCGTAACAGAGCGTCGGGATATCCGCGAGCTGCACCCCAGAGTGGGTCGTAAACCACGCGCAGGCCGGCCTTGCGGATGACTTCGAAATCAATAATTTCTCGCAATCGCGCCAGATACATGCCACGCGGCTCGAGCGATGGCGCGGCAGCCTTGGATGTGGCTTGCGGCAAACCTCCAACGCTCCTGTCGAAAGCCGCAATCTCTGCCTCGATCCGCTGAGTGGCCTCGGGCAATGCGGGAGCGCCGTCCGGGGTGGAGAACTTTATACCGTTGTATTCCGGCGGATTGTGGGAGGCGGTGAAATTGATGGCCCCGTCGGCGTGCTCCCGAATCACGGCGTAGGAAATAGCGGGAGTAGGGGCGGGGTCGCCGATGACCAGCGGAGTGATGCCGTGGACGGCCAGAATGTCGGCTGCGATCGAGCAGAAAGTCTCGCCCAGGAATCGCGGATCCCGTCCGACGATTACGCGGGCCCCCGACGGCTTCTGCGAAGCCACGTAGCGTGCAATCCCGCTGACCGCTCGCCGCACATTGGCAAAAGTAAATTCCTCCGCCATGACTGCGCGCCATCCGGAGGTGCCGAACTTTATTTGGGTCGCCATATAAAAGGTTCACCGTAGCACTGCTGTCCCGGCGGCTGTCCGGCGGGCGTCTTGTCCGCTGCTGACGGCAGGATGCCCTCAGGACAGCCGGCAGGATGCCGGCGCTACACTTCCAGAGTGCTAATCTTTGATGCGCGTGAATTTCAACGCTTACCGCTGAAGGCTGATTTTATATGACTGACAAGAGAATCGTTCTGACTACCGCCGGATCCGTGGATGAGGCGCGCCGGATTGCGGAAGCATTAGTCGACCGCAAGCTCGCAGCCTGCGTCAACATCGTTCCTAAGATTGTGTCGATTTACCGCTGGAAGGGGAAAGTGGAAGAGGCCGAAGAATGGATGCTCATCATCAAGACCACCGGGGCGTTCGAGCGCGTGCGCGATGCGATCACGGAAATGCATTCTTACGAAGTGCCGGAATGCATATCGATCTCGATTGAGGACGGCAGCCCGGCGTATCTCCAGTGGCTTGAGAATTCGGTGGGATGAGTTTCACGGTGTCGTTCCGAGCGAAGCGAGGAATCCCCACTGCCAGCAACAAATTCTACGTAGGGATGCTTCGGCTTCGCTCGCTTAATGCGAGCCACGAACTTCTGTTTTTCTTTCTCGAGGCGATACATTTTTTCCATTCCAATCTGGCAGTTGATTGAGCCGGCACACTCCTATAGGGTTGTGTAGGAGCTGCGCCTTGGACGTCCATCTGGTTGACGGCACGTACGAACTGTTCCGGCACTATTACGCACTGCCGTCCGCACGGGATACGGAGGGGCGGGAGGTCGCCGCCGTCCGAGGCGTCCTCGCGTCGGTGCTGGGCATGATCAAAGACGGTGCCACGCACATCGCTGTTGCGACCGATCACGTTATCGAATCTTTTCGCAACGAACTGTGGCCAGGTTACAAGACCGGCGATGGCATCGAACCCGACCTGTTAGCACAATTCCCACTGCTCGAAGACGTCCTCTCAGCCGCCGGCATTGTCGTCTGGCCGATGGTGGAATTCGAGGCGGACGACGCGCTAGCTGCCGCGGCGGTCGCCGCCGATCTAGACGCGCGTGTCGAACGCGTGATCATCTGCACGCCGGACAAGGATCTTGCCCAGTGCGTGCGCGGCACGCGCATCGTCCAACTGAATCGCAGGACCCGCGTCACCTTAGACGAGGCCGGTGTCGTCCAGAAGTTCGGCGTCTCGCCGGTATCGATCCCCGACTATCTGGCGCTGGTGGGCGATGCGGCAGACGGCTATCCGGGCCTGCCAGGCTGGGGCGCGAAGTCGTCGGCTGCCGTCCTTGCCAAGTTTGTCCATCTCGAATCCATCCCTTTGGACTGTCGCGAGTGGCGCGTGAACGCCGCCAACGCGAGTGCCCTCGCAGACACTCTCTCCCGCGAGCGGGAGCGCGCACTACTCTTTCGAACGCTTGCCACACTCCGGACCGATATCGCGCTCTTCGACGACGTAGACCAGTTGCGCTGGAACGGCCCCACACCCGCCTTCGCCGCGCTCGCGGCTCGACTAGACGCGGCGCTTATGGAAACCCGGCGGCCAGTGGCACGTCGTTCCCGGAGAGAGCCGATTCTCAGGTCCGCAGCGCGGCGATAATCGGCGATGTGCCGGCAACCTTGCGCATAACCTCAAAGAGCGCTCTAAGGCGCTACGGAGACACCAATGACTTCCTCATCCATCAGAAAACATGCGGGCGCTGGGCCAGCGAGTCACCAGCCAACGGTCCCCGAGCCTTCATTCGCCGAGCGTGCGCGTACCCTGATGTACTTGGGCCGCATAGGTAGCCTCTCGACCCTCTCGCGGAAACAGCCGGGGTTCCCGTTCGGATCGGTTATGCCCTACGGGTTGGATGATCACGGACGTCCCATCTTCCTTATCAGCACAATGGCAATGCACACGCAGAACTTGCAGGCGGACCCTCGCGCTAGCTTGCTTGTGACCCCGGATGACGCCGGCGGCGACCCGCTCGGAGCATCCAGGGTCACGCTGGTAGGAAATGTTCTGCCGCTACCGGGGTCGGAGGTGGCGGAGGCTCGCAAGCTCTACTTGGCACGTAATGCCAACAGCAAGTATTGGGTTGATTTTGAAGACTTTTCTTTTTACCGCATGGACATGGTGGACGTTTATTACGTGGGCGGCTTCGGAGTGATGGGCTGGGTATCTGCTTCCGAGTATGACCACAGCCAACCTGACCCTCTTGCTGACTCAATGGCCGAAATCATTCAGCACATGAACGCCGACCACAAGGATGCGCTCGTCCTGCTTGCCCGGGAATTTGCTCGCATTGAGTCACAGGAAGCAACGATGATCGCAGTCGATCGCCTCGGGTTTCACGCGCGCTTGAAGACTCAGGATGGCATGCGTGGTACCCGCATTGCATTTCTGCGAGAGGTAAGCAATCCGGCAGAAACTCGAAAGGTCTTGGTCGAGATGGTCCAACAAGCGCGGTCGCGGGCCGAGTGAATTCTAAGTCTGGCACACAACCGGCACACACCTGTGCAAGAAAGCCCAGGAAAACTGGGCGTCTCGACTGACTCCTGGTCAGTCAGTGCGGGTCAGGTCCGCAGCGTCATCGAGTATGGCGGCAGCTGCTTAGAAGATTGTCAATGCCCCTTTTCAGTGCAATACCACAATGCGACGGGCCTGCACTTGAGGAATGCAACGCATTGAACTTTTAGGGCGTTGTTGAATCTGGGAAGGAGCGTACCTCTTTCTTACAGAAACATTCACAGTACGAGAAAAACGTGAGCAATTACCAAGAGCATAATGCGGTTTGATCCGCGCAGCTACACGATCATGGTCTCGCTGTACCTCATCAGCCTGAGCGCGACCCATCCTCGACCATGTCGTTTTTTCCTGTGGATCTATTGAGCGATCAAGGGTAGATCCTCCGTCCCCGACTCTATCCTTCCCACCGGTGGATATCGGAGAACTTATTCAGAGTCTCCTTAGCGCACATTGCTTCGACGGCGTTCCCGTTCGGCGCGGCGGAGGTCTCGACGCCGTCCGGCATCGTCGTAGCGACGCCGCTGATCGTCGGTCTCAGGGATGACGGCGGGGACCTGAAGATGGCGTCCGCCCGCGTCCACGGCCACGAACGTCAAGTAGGCCGAGCTCACGTGCTTGCAGTCGTCCAAAATATAGTTTTCCACCCAGACTTTTACTCCCACCTCCATCGAGCTGCGGAACACACGATTCACCGAGGAGCGCAGGATTACCAGGTCCCCCACGTGCACGGGAACCCAAAAATCCAAGTGATCAATCGCCGCGGTCACCACATAGTTCCGGGCATGGCGATGCCCGGCCATGGCTCCCGCGAGGTCAATCCAATGCATGAGGCGGCCGCCAAGTAAGGCGCCGAGCGGATTGGCGTCGTTGGGTAGAACAATCTCGGCCATCTCGGACTGCGAATCCCGGACGGGTCGTGGAAGGGTAAGATCACTGGTCTGGTTCATGGAGTTGTGCTCGAGCTGAAGCCCGCCGAGGCGGGCTGGATTCTACGCAGCAAGTACGATTGCAAATAACATTCTGCCATTTTCTGAATACGCGCGTCGGCGTGAGAAGAGATCCACTGGCCGAGCGAGAGATCGTATTCCAGCGTTCCGTGGCCCGCAGGGCGATGACCTGACTCGTAGACGAACCAAAGCAGTAGTTGTGCACCATGGTCGCTAGCGATCGAAAATCTCACCGCATCGTAAGCACGCTTTTCGGGTATCCGCTGACAACCTGCAGCGTAACCCAGATTGCAAAGTTCCTGCAGCTCTTCATTCGTTGGTTCTGCGCCTTCATGGCCGGGTGCGGAACAATGGCCGGTCCATCCGCCACCCAAAGGGAGCCGCGAAGGATGAAGCCAGCCGCCATCTTCCAGCTTGCTCGTTGGCATGAAGAACGGACAGGCCACTCGCTAAAACTCCTGTTGAGGGATGAGGGCATTGTACTCAGCCAGGAAATGGAGCGCTACTAATGGGAAAGCCACCCTGGCGAGCAATACGCGCTACGCGGCATCGCTTGCCCGTGCTCGTCAGTGGTAATGCAACACTCACCAGTGTTCCGCCGTCGTCGGAACGAATGTCCAACTCGCCACCCAATTGCCTCACTCTTGCGGAGCGCAGGGGGGACAATTTGTCCCCTGAGCGGGGGCGAGCGAGTCATCTCTTGTAGGTTCATACACTTACACCATTTCGTCGGAAGGTCCCCGAGGACAATCTGTCCCGGCAAGCAATCCCCCAGATAAACGCTAAGGTATTGATTTTAATGTAGTTGTATATAGTCGGCAATTGGTGTTCAACATGCACCTATGACCACGGATGAAGATTCGACTTGCAGGGGCGGTCAATTGCCAATGAAGAATGAAATCAGCAGGTTGGGGCAGCCAGCAACACGACAAATTCTGGCAGCAACTGGAGTGAGCAATCAATGAAGCCACGAAGACAACCTACTCAGAAATGGAAGGGCATCCGGAAGGCGCTTCTGCGTCTTGCAATTCCGGCTCTCTTCGCCACGGCGAGCTTTGCAGCGTCGCCGCCACAATCCAACCGGGGGCCCGGCGAAGCACATTATGCCGGAAGGTTCGCCAAGGATATCGACCGTCACAATCCCGACGCTCTGGTCGACGTGATCGTGCAGTTCAAGGTCACTCCCCTCGCCACACACTACCAGAGAATGTCGGCTCGCGGTGCTGTACTAAAGACCAGACTGCACAGTATCAGGGCTGCGAGTTTCAGACTTCCGGTCTCCGCTCTCGCAAAGCTGGAGAAAGACCCTGATGTTCTGTATGTCTCACCGGACCGCCCGGTTCATCTGTCCAGTTACGAGGGCTTCGCTCCGGCAGTGCTCGCGGATGTAGCGGCCCAGCAGTACGGATTCGACGGCACCGGGATCGGGATCGCCATAATTGATAGCGGCGTCGCCGATCACGCTGACTTTCGCAATGCGAATGGAACCCGCGTGGTTCACAGCGAAAGTTTTGTTGTGGGCACTACCTCAGCGGTGGACACCTACGGACACGGTACCCACGTTGCTGGCATCGCGGCTGGAGACGGGTCGGCTTCCGGCGCAGGAACCGGTTATGCGAAACACATGGTGGGCATGGCTCCGAATGCCAACATCATCAACCTTCGAGTACTCGATCGCAACGGTTCTGGCACCGACAGCCAGGTGATCGCTGCCATTCAACGAGCTATCCAGCTTCAGACGCAATACAACATCCGCGTTATCAATCTTTCACTGGGACGGCCAGTGTTTGAAAGTTACACGCTCGATCCTCTCTGCCAGGCGGTGGAACAAGCCTGGAACGCAGGCATCGTGGTAGTGGTGGCCGCGGGAAACAGTGGAAGAGACAATTCGCACCACACACACGGTTTTGCCACCATCGGCGCCCCGGGCAACGATCCGGTGGTCATCACGGTTGGCGCTACCAGGACAATGGGAACTGACACCCGAGTAGACGATGCGATCGCAAGCTACAGCTCCAAGGGACCAACCTTGGTCGACCACATCGTCAAGCCGGACATCGTGGCTCCGGGCAACCGCATTGGGTCATTGCTGGTTAAGAACAGCACGCTCGACGTCGCCGATTCGAATCTCGAGATCGCTCCGACGGGGCCCTGCGGCCCGGGCTGCAGCGCCCAGTATTTTCGGCTGAGCGGGACGAGCATGGCGACACCAGTGGTGAGCGGCGCAGTGGCGCTCATGCTGCAGAACGATCCTACCCTCACGCCGGATACGGTGAAAGCTCGCATCATGAAGACGGCGTGGAAGGGGTTTGGCGTGTATACCAACTCCTACGACGTCTACAACAATCGCTACGACAACCAGTATGACGTCTTCACCTATGGCGCAGGATATCTCGATGTCGACGCCGCATTAGCTAACACGGATGTCGCCAACGGCGTCGCTTTATCTCCAACTGCAAGCTACGATCCTGTGTCGAAGACTTGCACCATCGTCAATACCAGTTCCGTGACCTGGGGCACCTCAGTCGTTTGGGGCACCTCGGTAGTGTGGGGCAACTCCATCATCTGGGGTAGCTCGGTGTTGGATGCGAACTCGGTGGTTTGGGGGAACTCTGTAGTGTGGGGCAATACCCTGGACCAAGGCTTTAGCGTGGTCTGGGGCAACAGCGTGCTCTGGGGTACCTCGACAGCAACTTCGGCCTACAGCGATGGCCAGGACGGAGAGAACTAACCATGACAACTCTCTCGATCAAGACCAAAATACTTGTCGCACTCGTGGTTTTCTTCGGCGTCGGGATTCTTGCCCAGGTGCCGCTGACTTGGGGACACCCGGCGTACGGACGCTTCACCGGGACCTTCTTAGTCGCCCTCTTCGCAGCGCGGCTTAGAGTCTCGCTGCCACGGCTCACGGGATCCATGTCGGTGAACCTGCCGTTCATCCTTCTGGCTCTCAGCGAACTCAGCTTAGCGGAGGCGCTCCTGATCACCGGCGTGTCGACGCTAGTGCAATGCCTCTGGTCTGAGAACAGTCAGCAGAAGCCGATCAAAATCATATTCAACGTGGGCGTCACGTTGATGGCCGCCCAGGCCGCATGGTTCACCATGCAGGCTGCGGCGCCAAATTCAGGACTTGGCCTCGCCCTGGGAGCACTGGCTTACTTGCTGGTCAATACCATCCCGGTCGCAGCCATTATCGTCCTCACGGAAAGTGGCCACCTGTTCGGAATTTGGAGACAGATCCTGCAACTCACGTTTCCTTATTTCGTTCTGGCCGCGGGCGTTGCAGGCTTGGCCAAGCTGGCTGCCCATGCTTTCGCATGGTACATTCCGCTGCTGATCCTGCCGCTGATGTTTCTCGTGCAACACTCCTTCACACTCTACTTCCAAACCCTGCGTGACCACACGCAGCAGAAGAGTGCGTATGCCATGGCCGCCGCTGGCGCTGGCCGCGGTTGATGTAAGCGATACACCAGAGTTGAAGCCCGCCGGCCAGGTTCCAGAACCTGGCCGTTGGCTTTTTGGACGTTCTGGTTCGCTAAAATGATTTCGGAAGTCTTCCAAGCTCCTAATTCTCCGCAACCAGCTCATCGTGCGCACCCCATGACTGACGTAGTTTTGGGTACATGCTCGGGGCCAACAGACAGACGCTTTTGGAAAATATGGGGCAGTTAGCGAGAGTGGAAGGTTTGCCGGCGGCACAGTTCGTGGCACGATCGTCCGCGGCAGCTTCCCCGGGGCCGAAACTCGGAAAAGTGAAACCTCACCAGGAAAACTTCAGCGAAAGCTGGATCTGGCGGGAAGTCGTGTTGGTCAATGTAATCTTACCCGCAAAGGGAACTGCACTTCCATCTGGATTGATGATAGCCCGATTGTCATTGGGCGACGTGAAGTTCGCTCGATTGATGATATTGAAAAAGTCCGCTCGGAACTGAGCCTTGAAAGTCTCTGAAACCCTCCGAATGGGAATGTTCTTGGATAAAGAAGAATCCAACTCCACCAGTCCCGGCCCAATCTGTGAGTTACGCCCCTCGTTGCCCAACAGAGTGCTGAATTTCGGAGGAGTAAAGCATTGGAGCTTGACGTATTGATTGGGATTCCCGGGATTTACACCCGTAGCACAGCCCGGACCGAAACTTCGGTCAGGGTATTGAAACGGGTCCCCGTTGTTCATCCCGAGGGGGTCTCCGGGAATGGTGACGGTGAATGGTGTTCCGGATTCCATGGTCAAAATGCCCGCCGCTTCCCAGCCGCCGAGAATCGCCTTCGCCGGTTCCCCAAAAGAGGCCGGTGTGGGGATGTTCCAGACGTAATTCGCCGTAAAATTGTGCCGAATATCCGTGTCGGAGAGACCACGCCTGCATTCCGGACAAAACGGCAGAAGGGTGGAGATTGAATTCCTATACTGATCGGAGGCCGCGGATCCTGAACCGGTGTCGATTCCCTTCGCCCAGGTATAAGAGCCTTCGATCTGAAAGCCGTGGCTCATCGTCTTCTTGATTTGCGTCTGCAGAGCATCGTAATAGTAGTCGCCATGAAAAGACGCCATCTGAGTGCGGCCCATGAAGGGGTTGATCGGCGTTCCGGTCCCGGTACCGTTCGCCGGACAGACGTTGACCACACCGCCCTGAGGAGTAGGGGTCGGCACGAAAGGCTGCGAACAGGGCCACATGTATCCTTGGGGAGTCAGGGTCGGAAGAACCATATTAGCGCCATCCGACTGGATCCACATGTGGATGCCGCGTGTACCCACATAACCGATCATGGCCGTTGTGTTCGGCCCGAGCTGGCGCTGGATGTTCAAGTTCCACTGTGAGACATAATTACGGCGCGGATTAAATTGGAGAACGTAGAAGATTTTAGAGCCTGCAACGGCAGGATCAGCGAAAGCTCCCGCTGGAGTGGAAGACCCAAGCACGAAATCACCGGCCTGTAAGTTCCCCACATTGGTGAGGGTGTGTTGAAACGGAAAAACGCCGTCCACTCCGGGCGCCATTTCGACCCGCAGCGGCAGTAAGTCAAAGATCCCGGCGCCCGCACGCACCGAGGTCTTACCGTCCTTGAACGGATCCCAGGCGAAACCCAGCCGCGGCTCAAAATTCAGCTTCGTGGGGTTTTGCATGAAAGGGCTTCCCAGAAACGGTTGAGGGGGCGCGCTGTTCAAAACCCGAAGGTTCGAGAGCTTGCCATTCACCTCCGTGATGACGCTGGCCATCTCGTAACGCACCCCCCAGTTTAAGGTTAGGTTTGGGCGGAGGTGAACGTCGTCCTGGAAGTAAGTACCGAAGATCCATTGCCGCACCCCTCGCGGAGTCACCGAGCCCGGACTGTCGGCTTTAAACAAAGCTGGAGCATTGTTGGCCAGGAAATCCGATAACGAATTGTAGGTGAAGGCCCCGCCGGGGGAGTCCGGGGCAAACGTGTTGGACTGGATCCACTCGATGTTCGCGCCGAATTTCATCGAGTGAATTCCCCTCGTGTAGAACACGTTGTCATACGCCTGCCACGACCTGTAATCGAACTTGAAGGGAGTCGCCGTGATGAGGCCTCCCGAAAATGTCGTAAGCGGACCGATGCTGACCGCACCCGCCGACTCTCCGGGGATAAAACCATAGGAAGGATCGGCCGTTTTGGGATTAATGGCCGTCGCCCCCGAAGGGGATTGCACCTTGTCACGGTTGAAACCCGCACGCAGGGAATTGAGTAACTGCGCGGTGAAAATGTGGTTCTCTTCGATGGCGATGACATCGCGCCGTGTCGGGTTTTGATAGAGCTTATTCGCGAACTCGTCGGGTATGGTTTGCGACGCCTTGTCGAACATGTAGGTTGTAAATATGCGGTCCTTTTCCCTGAAAGTGTGATCCGCCCGCACGATGAAAAAGTTCTCGCTGGTAACTTGAGAACTCGTCAAGGTGTAGAGCCCGGTATCGCCCGAGACGGGCCCGTTGGGCAAAGGAAAGAATGCCTGCAAGAACCGCACGGCCACCGGATTTAGCTTGTCCGGGGGAGTTAAAAAATTTCCCGCCAGCGCGGCCGCCGAAGGCACGTTGTCGGTCAAAGTCTGACCCAATGACTGCCGGACTCCCTCATAGTCACCAAAGACAAAAGTCTTGTCCTTCTGAATTGGTCCTCCCGCGGATGCCCCGAATTGGTTGCGCCGAAAAGCTGGAATCTTCGGGGGGTCAAAGAAATTCCGCGCATCGAACGCGCTGTTGCGCACGTACTCATAGGCGCTTCCATGGAACTGGTTTGTGCCCGACTTGGTAATCGCGCTGATGACCCCGCCCGAGGTGCGTCCGTATTCGGTTGAATAGTTGGTGGTGAGGACGGAAAACTCTGCCACCGCGTCAGTACCTAAATTGCCTCCGAGTATGCTGCCCGGACCGGCATTCGCGTAGTCATTGATATTGACGCCGTCAAGCAGGTAGTTGTTCTGCTGGGGGCGCCCACCAGAGACGGTCAATTGCGCACCCAGGCCCCGCTTAACCCGGTCGGGGGCATTGATGGGTGGCTGGTCCTGAACAAAATGGACGCCAGGCTCTAAAGCCGCCAAGTCGGTCCACGAACGGCCGTTCAAAGGAATCTCCTCAATGGTCTTTGCATCCGTGACGCCGCCCAGCGTTGCATTCGCAAGATCCACGGTCGGAGCCTCAACCGTCACTCGAACGCTTTCGTTGACCCGGCCGACCTTCATGGTCAGATTCAGCAACAGTTCCTCGCCCACGTTCAACGTGATCCCGCTGCGCACCTGGGTCGCGAACCCTGGGGCTGAGGCTGTAAGCTCGTAGTTTCCCGCCGGCAGGTTCGGCGCAATATAGAAGCCCACCGCGTTCGTGACGGCATTCCTGATATTCTCAGTCGCCACGTTCTTGAAAGAAATACTCACATTCGGAGTCACGGCGCCCGACGCGTCCACCACCGTGCCCGACACCGTCGCCCCCACCACTTGGCCTGAAAGCCTGCACGGTAAGACAACTGCGATCAATATTATCGAAGCTATTCCGCAATATAGACATTGCCTCATCGATTCCCGCCCAATTGTCATCACCCTGCTCCTATTCTCGCCCAGAGTCACTAACCTGAGTCATTGACTTGGCCATGCTTCAGCACCGGATCCAATTTGCTTCCGGCCTAAACATTCGGGACCCAATCTGCTGAACGATTTGTTGCTGACGATTTTGCTGATGACGATTTGCTGATGAACGATATGCTCGTAGATTCGCGAGCAAAGGATGGCTGTGTACACCAGGATTTCCATTTTCAGTCCCCAAGCACACGCCACTCATCTGGAATGCCAGGCAAACCCTCCCTGGTCCGACCACTCTACCACCATTAAGAAAAATCGTGTCAAGGAATCGCGCGAGAGATGTTATTCCGCTCCGACCGCAAGTGAAGGCGCCGCTCGCCGGCCAGGCGCCAGAACCCTCGTCAGGCTGTCTTGAGGGCTGCCATCTTCTGAGCCTAAATGCGAGTGAAGGAGCAATTCAGTTGCGGCAGCGGTGCGCTCGCCTCTTTCCCACATTGGAACGGAGTTTACTTTCTAGTACTGTGGGCCCCCCCACAGGGCCGGACGCCGGGGGGCTGCGGGTGCCCAGCCCTTGTCTCTCCGGTTTTTGGAGAGACAGGGCGGGGATTTTCATTCTGAATTACGACTGCCCGTCCTGTTACTCCTCAGGCTGTCTTGCCGGCCACCATCTTTTGAGCCTTGACGCGAATGAAGGAGTAATTCAGTTGCGGCAGTGAATTAAATCCGGCAGCCTGCGCGTAAAACTCTCGCGCCTTCGCACTTTCGCCTTTGCCCTGATACGCCTGGCCCAAGCGATAAAGATTGCGAGGGTCTTGCTGGTTGGCCTGTTGAAGCTCCGGAATGGCCTTGTCGTAAGCCTTCTCAGCCAGAGCAATCCTGCCGGCTAGTTCATGGGATTGCTTCACCTGGGCCGGATTCTTCGATGCTTCCGCACCCTGTCGAAATTCTTCCGCATGAGTTTTCGCTGCTGCATAGTCCTTCTTTCCTATGGCCAGGCCCGCCAGGTTGAAGTGATGGAGGAGCGTGGCATTGTCCTTGATCTCCTGCGAGAGACTGGAAGCTTCGATCATCTGAAGCGAACGCTCGAACTGCTGCGCGGCCAGGTCATACTTCTGCATCTCAGCGGCAATGTTGCCCTTGGCCTGAAGATCGGCCGCCATGGCCGCCACATCGGTTTTCTTTTCGGCCACGGCATATTCTCGGTCCATCTGCTGCAGTGCCTTGTCCAACTTTCCGCTATCCGTGGCAACCACGGCAAGGCCAAACAATGCGGTGCGCAGCTCGCCGTCGTTGCGGGCTTGATCAGCCATTTTCTGGAGTTCAGCTGTCGCTTCTTCCGCTTTGCCCTTGTACATCAGGTCTGCGGAAATCCCGAAGTGCGATGGCGCAAAGTGGGAATCGACAGAGAGAGCCTTGTGGTACTGTGCGATCGAATCGTCGAACCTTCCCATCTTCAGCAGCAATTCCGCGTAGGAATCGTAGGGATTTGGATCGTTGGGAATCAGTTCGATGTATTTCTTGAAGGCCTGCTCGGCATTTGCATAATCACCCTGTTGCCGGTAGGCGTAGCCGAGAATGTTGTAGGGAGGCGAATAGTTCGGGGCCAGTTCGGTGGCTTTCTTGAATTGCTCAATCGCTTGAGCTATGCCTTGCTGGCCAAAGTAGAAGTTGCCCAGATTCAAGTGCGCTCGCTCATCATTCGGGTAGGCCGCAATCAGTTGGTCGAGATATTCCTTCTGTTTCACGACGTTGCCGTTTGTCCCCGCCTCGTTCGCAAAGATGAGCAGTTTCTCGCCTTCCGAGGCTTTGTCCGCCAGGCTGACTGCCTTCTTCTCGTGGTCGAAAAATTCCTTGGCGGTTGGAGAATTATTGGCCCGAGCTAACTCCGCGGATGCGAAATCAGGATCGAGCGCGATGGCTTGATCAAAATGCTGAAGGGACTCTTGGCCAAGAAGCTTTTCGGAGAGGTCCCGTCCCTGCAGGAATTCCTTTCTCGCTTCTTCGGACTTGGTTGTGATGGGCATCTTGCCACCATCGGATGAAGCCGCGGCGGAACTTTCGTTGTTCGCCTTGTTGCACGCACTCCATGTTGCAGCGCTCAGCACAAGGACTGCGATCGATACAAAACGCGTACGGTCATTTAGGCGCATCGGGTGACTCCTTCCAATTTGTGATTGGGCTGCTGGCCCTGTTGCCAGAGATCTATCGCGTCGCGGCGCTCCATTTCTACGTAGCGTTTTTGACCACTCCGCTTCGCGAAACAAAACTTGTTTCTATCAGTTCGGAAATTCGATGAATGCCTGTCGTTCGTAGACGTTCGTTGTTTGAGTTTGGATAGCAGGCTGGCTCGTCTGTACAGGTCCTTCAGCGGCTTTGGGCGCCACATAACACACAACAATCGCTTGGAGCATTCATCGCGCATCGAACGCACTGCGCTGAAAACATCCGTAGCTCGCCAGCGAACCAAGAGATAGAAAAACCGGTTGCCCGATGGCCCGAGGGAACGGACCGCGAGATCAAGGGGTACCCGCCCGCATTCCTCCTGAGACATTGTGTCAATCTGAGACATATGGCCTAAGACGATCCCAGGGGCCGCCCGGAACGTTCCATCTATCCCATTGATAAAGCGTAACTTGCTATTCTTTGTAGGGCGCAAGGCTTTGGCCGCGCTCGTGCATCCTTAATTACGCGATGCGGTCCGGGTGCCTGAGCCACGCTAACCGGCGGACTGTGGAATCCAGGCCGCATCGACGAGCTTTAGGATTTAGGCCGGGGAATTAGGAATGAGGAACTCTGTGTCCAAATCGGGCGCTGCGGCCGCTCCGGCGCGTGAAAGCTCGACTACCAAACTGGCGAGATTCTTTCCCAATGCGACCCCGGTCCGTATCCCCGTCCGCCTGACTCGGGTTGCGAGTGAAAGCGGAGCATTCACCGAAAGCACGATCATCGAATTCGGTACCCCGAACGAAGTGCTGTTCGCCTCAACCTTGCCGCTCGAGTTCGCCGACAAGTTGCGGCTGCGGAACTCCGATGGCACTCTGGATACGGAGGCTTGTGTGGTAGCGGTGCAATACAACGGGGGCCGCACCGCCGTTGCCGCTCGCTTCACCGGGGAAGTTGCCAACTGGATTGTGAAACCTGAATTGTGAAACTCATGACACCCACATCTCAATTGAGTGAACTGGCGGCGGAGTGGCGCGACGCGCGTCTGCTCTACCCCTTGTATGCAGCGCTGGCCCGGGAATTCGTGATCGAGCTGCCACCCCACAGTGATCTGGAAGCCGCCGTGGATGCGCCGCCCCAGGAATCGGTCGAACAGACCCGGCAACTGTTCCTGGACATGGACGAGCGCATTCAAGTGCATCAGCTTCGCCAGTTCCTGCAAACCACGACCGTGGGCAGCGATGAAGCTCTGCGCACTCTATTGGTTCATCATTTGCGTAAGCAGGGACACACCGATTCCGATCGCGATAAGATTGACTTCCTCCTGGTTCAATTCTTTTCCCATTGCACTCCGTCACGCTTGGAAGATGCAGACGTCGATCTGGCCTACGTGGCCCAGATGCTCGAACCAGCCTTGGGGCCTGTGGACCTGACTGTTCCGGGGTGGCTGAGTCCGCTGGATGAAGTCGTGCAAGCCGCGAATGGTTGCCGCAATCTGAACCAGCTACTGACCAGCCGGATTCTGGAACGGGGAAGAAAGCTAAAAACTTCCTGTGGCAAGAATTATTTTCTGCCAGCCGCCATGATCGCGTTTACCCGTTTCAGCTTTCTGATGAGGCGTATTTTTTTTCGCTTGATGCACCAGGACCTCAACGCCATTCTGGACGGCTTGCGCGAACTGGAACACCTCGGCGTGGAGGCGCTCGACTGCCGCCGCGCCCAGTTTTCCGCCGAGGAGCCGATTGCCCGACTGCGCATGATCTGCCAATCGTGGAAGGTGATGTTTCACGCCGAATATTCATCGGGACAGCCGGTGTCCATGCTGGTCGACCTCCGCGCCATAGTCGAAGCCGCCCTCGCAGCGAATGCGAAGAGTGCGGCTAAGCCGGACGGCGCCACGAAAACTCGCGCCCAGGCCGCTGGCGTTGCGGCGAACTCAGATGTGCCCGACTTCGAGGTTTCCAGCAGTTCCCCGGATTGGAACGACAACGCTCCTACGGGGCAGGATGCTGACGACAGCAACCCGAAGTGACTGCAACCCGAGAAACACAGAAGGGGAAAGTGGATCAGCCCTCCGTATTGATCATTTCGGATGACGCCGAATTGTCGCGCGCCGTGACGGGCCGCTGGCAATCGGAGCGTGCCGTTCCTGCATTCACCCTCATGAGCAGCGATGTTTGTCTCGGCCTCGATCCTGACACCTTTCATCTTGCCATTGCCGGTGGTCTCCGGCCACAAGCACTCTCGGTAGTCTTGGAGGCCATGGAAGCTGCCGGCAAACGCGTGGTGTTCGTCTCCGAAGATATGCGGATCGTGCAAACGGTTCGCGATCGTTGGCCCGGCATGGCGATCGTGCGGCAACAAGAAAACTGGCTGGACACGTTGGTGCTGGTGGCTGGAGAAATCCTGCGCCGTGTGAGCGCCGAGGCCGAGGCTCGCCACTTTGAACAGGCCAATGTGCTGCTAGAGCGGCAAGCCCACCTGGGCCGCTACATGCTGGACATGCGCCACACTTTGAACAACACGCTCACCTCGGTGCTGGGAAACTCCGAATTGCTGCTGCTCGAGCCGGGATCCCTCTCCGCCGGAGCCCGCTCCCAGATCGAAACCATTCGCAACATGGCTCTGCGCATGCATGAAATCCTGCAACGCTTTTCCTCGCTCGAAAAAGAACTCACCGTGGTCGATCGCCAGGCGGAAAAAGAAAGCGGAGCAAAGTCGCACGCAGCAGCGGCAAGCTTGTAGAGCGTCGAGTTCCTGTACGTGCCCCACCCTTTCTCGTTCTCACACCTGCACCAACCGTGCACGCGCTTTCTTGCCCGCCCCGACCAGGTCCTCGTCCAAGGTGGCAAGCGGCAAGCCACTATGCAGAGCCAGATCGAGGTAAGCCGCATCGTACGCCGTCAATCCGTGCTCACGGCCGAGGCGCTGAATCCTGTCAAAAACAACTCCGGCGGGAAACTGTTCCAGCCCGATGGGGAGCGCTGCAAGGTCATCGAGGAAGCTTCGCACCAACTCTTTAGATATGCGCTTGCGTTTTTCCCCAGCGAGCAAGGCGTTCAAAACCTCGTGCGGCCAGAATGAGGGCACAACTGCGGTGTCGCCTTGCTTGAACATACCGGCGACATGTTGTGCCACGGCAGCATGTTCATCGGGAAAACACCACGCGAGGACGACGGAAGCATCGAGCACAAACCGGCTCACCGGCGGCCTTCATTGATCAGATCTTTGATTTTGAGTCCGCTCAAAGACAGGCTGTGGCGCTTGCCGAAACTTGCCAGGCGCTCCACCGCCTCCGATGCAGAGCCGCCGTTAGCCGACATCCGCTCCTTCAGCAGCGCTCCCAGCAGGCGCGAAACGCTGGTATCCTGGCGCGCAGCCTCGATGCGGGCCCACTGGGCTACGTCTTCTTCCAGGGTCACGGTGACATTGCGCAAGCGATGTGTGGATGACACGAAAACAGTGTAACACGGTTTTCGTGTCATCCCCCAAAATCTTGTCAATACCCAGAAACCACCCAAATCCTTCTAACTCGATGAAACCATTCCAAATATAAATCTCCCAAAACTGGCGGTTTACCCCCTCAAAAATGCTATGCTAGAAGTGAAGTCAAAATAAAGGCGTGGCCCACCGGCCGCGCCTTTTCTATTTGGACCACAGAGGACACAGTGAAAACATCCGGTATGGACATCCGCAGCCCCAAAAAGCGAGGCCACTGGGCCGAGCTTCGTTTCATGGCCAAAGCCACCGAACTCGGCTTCCAGCTAGCCAAGCCCCTGGGCGACACCGCCCAATACGACGTGGTCATCGATCTCGGCGGACGCTTCATCAGCGTCCAGGTCAAATCCACTTTCTTCCAGGCAAGCAACTTAAAGCCCGGCAACTTCGTCGCCAGCCTGTTCCACGCCAACGGCCCCAACCGGCGCTACGAGCCATCCGACTTCGACTACCTCGCCGTCTACTGCATTCCAAAAGACATCTGGTACGTCATTCCGTCCGAGGTAGCGGCCCGCAAACATGCCATCCGCACCTGCCCCGGCGACAAACTCAACCAGTGGGAGCACTACCGCGAAGCCTGGCATCTTCTCTACGACCGCGCCCCCGCCCCACTCCTAAAGCGCGGCTGCGTCGACCTCTACGGCATCATCGAAGACTACGTTCCCCCACCCAAAATAAGAAGGACGAAGACCTAGTCAATCCCGGCAACGCGCGCGGAACCTGGTCCTACTTCATACCGGCCATCTTGGACTTGGCGGCATGGCCCTTCAATTCGACTACGATCAAATCCATCGCAGTGTCGCTGCTATTCTCCGGCAAGTGTATGGTGGCAGCCTCGTATTGCGCATCGCCTGCTTTGGCGCTAAAGGCTTTTGTTTTCCCGTCCGGAAAGGTGAACTGCCCCGTGCCGTCGGTGAGGAATACCGCAGCCGTGGCGGGATGGCTGTGCATAACCGACTTCTCGTGCGGACCATAGTGCACCTTGAGAATCCGCACCTGAGCGTTTTCCGTGATGATCGTGTAATGCTTGGGATCAACCTTGACCGCATCTTGAGCCGACACGATTCGCGCGAGACCGAGACACACCAACACCACACTGCACAGCCGTAGCTGCATTCGCATGTTGTGCTCCTTGTATTGTTTTTATTGAGAAACGGCCCAACCTTACTCTTCGGAGCATCGCAATGTCAACCAGACCACGGCCTCCCGTGCCGGTTCCTCTTTCCCAAACCAAAAATAGGGTGCCCCATCTGTGCGTCCTTTGCAAAGGTGGGACGCGATGCTGCCGAAGCGACTTCCGGTAGCCAATTAACTCTGTCATTCCGATAGCCAAATAACTCTGTCATTCCGACCGGAGCGAAGCGCAGTGGAGGAACCTTGTGGGTGGGGGAAGTTGACCTTGCGCACAAACGGTTTTGAAAGGGCCCGGCTTCAGCCGGGCCGCTACGACCTCCCCGCTGTCATCCAGAGGCAGCGGAGTCCCCGGCAAAGCCGGGGACTCCCAACGAAGGATCTCTGCACTCCCAAGCGCCGCCAAACATGCCGGTCAGCCCATCCTGCCAGTGTGGTTCTTCTTCCCCGAACCAAACCGCGGGGTGCCCCATCTTTGCGTCCTGTGCAAAGGTGGGAGGCGATGCTGCCAACGTAATCCGCCCCCATCCTGCTACCCTGCCACCGACACTACGGTTATGGGAAGGGCCCGGCTTCAGCCAGGCCATTACGATCCCCATGAACACCGGGCTTTAGCCCCTGAGGAACGTACCTACGCGACGGGGGAGACGAGCGCGGCGGAAATCGAATCGCAGTGGACGGCGCGTCGCCGGGAGCAGGCTGGCGTCTTCCCCACCGTACGGATGCGTCCAGCCGAGGAAAATCCCCGCCCAAGCTTGGACGCGCAACCCTCGACAGTAAAATGATCGCGATAGTCCGCGCCACCCGCCTTCAGAAGCGAACGCGAATGAAGACCAACGTGGAGGGCTATTAAGAGCCGCTGTTGAGAAGGGCATCGACGGCTGCCTCAACCTTCTCGAAAGGCTGGTCCGGGCCCGGCGCGGGCTGCAGTCGTCCCCGGCGATCGATCAGAAAAATCGCCGGGTAACGCGCGATGTCGCGATAGAGGTTGGGGACTTCCCCAGTGAGCGTGAGAAGCGGGTAACTCACCGGGACCTGTTCCACAAATTTCCGTTGCTGCTCGACGCTCTCGTCCGACAGCCCGAAAACAATGAACCCCTGATGCTTCCGCTCTTGGTATAGCCGGTCGAGCTTCGGCATCTCGTTCCGGCAGGGCTTGCACCAGGTCGCCCAAATATTGACGAGCACGACGTCGCCCTTATGATCCGCCAGGCGCTGGGTCTTCCCGAGAATGTCCACGGTATCGAAAAGCGGCGCGGCCACGTCGCGCATCGCCAGGTTTCGGGACTGCTTCGAGCGAGTGATGCCGTCGCTCACAGGGTGCCAAGCAAGGCCCAGCGAGAGAATCGCGATGGCCAGACCTACTTTTGCGGATAAAGAAAGCGCGTGCCGGCGGCGGTCTTTTATGGCGAGAGCCAAGGTGACGAGAAACGGCGCGGTCATCACGACAGTCGACAGGGAGAGGCGAAAGAGCCAATCCTTTTCCAGATCGGCACTGAACCGAGTCAGGGTCGTATAGACGAGCACATGCAAGAAAAGGGCCGCCAGCGGCGAAAGGATACCGGAGGCGAGCACGCGGTATTTGGACAGTTTGCTCATGAACCGCTATTTCTTTTTGACTAGGCAAACGGCACCCATTTTACATTCAGTCTCGCCCGCTCGCAACGCGGTGAACACCACCCACTCCCCGCTGTCATCCCGAGGCAGCGGAGTCCCAGGCAAAGCCGGCGACTCCCAACGAAGAGCCTGCTCCGAGCCTGCCGAGGGGATCTCTGCACTCCCAAGCCCAGCCAAACATGCCGGTCAGCCCATCCTGCCAGTGTGGTTCTTCTTCCCCGAACCAAAGCGCAGGGTGCCCCACCTTTGCGTCCTTTGCAAAGGTGGGAGGCGATGCTGCCGAAGCGACTTCCGGTAGCGAAATAACTCTGTCATTCCGACCGGAGCGAAGCGCAGTGGAGGAACCTTGTGGGTGGGGGAAGTTGACCTTGCGCACAAACAGTTTTGAAAGGGCCGGCTTCAGCCGGGCCATTACGATCCTCCCCGCTGTCATCCTGAGGCAGCGGAGTCCCCGGCAACGCCGGGGACTCCCAACGAAGAGCCTGCCCCGAGCCTGCCGAGGGGATCTCTGCACTCCCAAGCGCCGCCAAACATGCCGGGCAGCCAATCCTGCCAGCATGTTCTTTCTTCCCCAAACCAAACCGCGGGGTGCCCCATCTTTGCGTCCTTTGCAAAGGTGGGAGGCGATGCTGCCAACGTGATCCGCCCCCATGCTGCGACCCTGCCACCGACACTACGGTTGTGGGAAGGGCCCGGCTTCAGCCGGGCCGCTACGTTCCTCCCCGCTGTCATCCTGAGACAGCGGAGTCCCCGGCAACGCCGGGGACTCCCAACGAAGGATCTCTGCACTATCACGCGTGACCAATAATGTCAGCGGAAGCCGAGATCACCCGCCATAAACAGTTTTGAAAGGGCCCGGCTTCAGCCGGGCCGTTACGATCCCTATGGACACTGGGCTTTAGCCCCTGAGGGACCTGCCTGCGCGACGGGGGAGATGAGTGCGGCGGAAATCGAATCGCAGTGGACGGCGCGTCGCCGGGAGCAGGCTGGCGTCTTCCCCACCGTACGGACGCGTCCAGCCGAGGAAAATCCCCGCCCAAGCGAAGCTTGGACGGAGCACCCTGAAGAGTAGAATGAAGTCCGGGGCCACCCGCCGACCAAGCCAGTAGAGGCAGGTAACATGAATGTCGCAGAGTATGCCGAGGTTCTGCGTAATCCCGCCCTCAGCCCTTATGAAGATAGTTGGTACACAAGCCGCACGACGGGGAGGCAGGGGTACAGGGCGGTATTCCGTTTGGGAAAAAGGTGGTACTGGTATTCGGTTTCCAATATGACGGCCAAGGTTTCGCCGCTTGAAGTCGCCGATGCAATAACATCCCCATCCGCAACAATCGACCGGAGTGGACCTTACAAGGAGGCTGGATTCGAGGCTACGGTGAGATTCGACGGACACTCATACATGCTGAATGAGGGAGACGGCAAACCCTAAAGATGAGGAACTATGCTCCGTGATATGGACTTGTTTCGCAATGTCTTGATTGAGGCTGAAAAACTACCTCCCAACACTTGGTCTCACGTCAGGATTGAGGGACGCACTAATGAGGAAGTCTGTTACCACGTCAAACTGGCGTCCGACGCTGGATTTGTAATCGCAAAGTTCCAACCGGGACCGCAGAATTCGCGGTGGAGCGACTCACCTATGCGGGACACGAGTTCCTAGATTCGGCACGGCAAGATACACTCTGGGCAAAGGCGAAAGATGCAGTGCAGAAGGCAACGGGAACACTCACGATTGATGGCCTGAAGGTTGCCCTCGGGGCCCTGATACATCAAGCCATCAAAAGCCAACTCGGGCAGTGACTGCTGCGACGAGTCGGAGCAACTGGTGTTGAGCTAATCAGAGCAGTGACATTTTATTGCCGGCTGCTCGCAAATCCCACAAAGAGTCACAGACCGACGACGGTTCGGACCGAGAAGCTGTCTCTCGCGTTCTGCCAGATCCCTTGCGCGTCGGTTCTGTTCCGCATGCACTAAGAGTTTTCGGTGAATCTCAAGTTCGATTTGGGCTTTTTTCCAGAACGTCTCCGCTTTCGCGAAGGCTCGGTCTGGCGTTCCACTCCGGCAACTGCTGCAACATGATGCGTCCTTGAACCCAGTCCCCTGGGGAGCTTGATAGGGGCAATCGAGATCGTCCGGTGTCAAACCGTAGAAGCCTGCCTGCTCGCTCCCGACGCGAAACACCCGTCGTGCGCAAAGCACGCAGTGATTTCCCTTCAGAGAGGGATATCCTGCGAGTTTCTGGTACTTAGATATAGCGTGGGGTTTTATTTGGACTCGGGTGTGCTGCTCAACTAGCTTAGCGATTTCTGTCCGAGCCTTCTGCCAGCGACCACGGGCATAGAGGTTCGGGTCGGACGCCATTCGTCGTATTGCTTGTAGAACGACTTGCTTCCTCTCACGACGGGACATTGCTGCGAATCCTATGTTTTTCCACTCAGCCGGGGTGGCTGGCCCCAACTCCGGTTTCACCAAATGCTCATGGCCGGTTTACTGAGATAGTTCTAGGATGAACGGCTTCGACGTCGGTATAACGGGCAAAGTCCCTCTCGTTGAATGTCAGAATCCGTTTGACGCCGTGGACCCGCATTGCGGCTAGCAATCGCGCATCGTGAACCTGAGCGCCAGAAACATTGTGGATAACGAGCAGCCTACGCCATTCTTGATGGACGGCCAAACTATCCGGCAGCAGTCGCAGATTGTCTTCAAACAGCCTGGCACGGCGGTCGGCTTCCGCGGGAGTCAGCCCGTATCCATTGCGGTCGAGTGGACGGGTGCAAGTATTCCAGAATTCCGCAACGTTTTGCGACGTGTAGCAGAGCACAGCATCGCGCCGAAGGATGGCATCGATTGCGGACACGATGAGGGGATAATCGTGATCATCCGGTTTTACCCAGCGGAGCAGGACGTTGCTATCAACCAGGTATGGCGTGCCTGCCATCTAGCTGCGGCCCTCGTAGAAGCTGTCGCGTGTGAAAGTCTCGGTCGGCAGATTCGGCAACTCCTCGGAGCCAGATGCAAGCGATTTCAGCATCGCATGGAACTTGTCTACCGACAATGTCCCTTGAAGGAAAGAGCGCGAAGCCAAAGCCTCCTGCAAAAGGCGCTCCGCCACTTTCTCCAAAGGTAGGCCTTGAGCGCTGGCTTCGGCAGCGAGTTGCGCCGCTATTTCCGGGTTGAGTTCGACATGGATCGTCATTGTGACCTGCCTCTGCGCAATAGCTTACCCGTGTTCCGAATCTAATGCCATCCCTCAGGGGCTAAAGCCCTCGATTTATAAGGGTCTGGGCGGCACGGCTGAAGCCGTGCCCTTCCCAAAACCGATTCTTGACAGCAGATCTACGCAAACAGAAATTCCTTAGTCCGCAATTCCTTGATCGTATCCCTCAGCTTCGCCGCCTTCTCAAATTCGAATCGCTTGGCGGCTTCGCGCATGTCGCTTTCCAGCTTGCCGATGTAAACGTCGAGGTCTTCTTGCGACCGGAATTCGGGGATGCCCTCGGTCTCGCCGCCGGTGAGATCGGTGTAGTCGGCCTCAATGATGCGGGCCAGCGACATCTCCAGCGGCCGCACGATGGACTCGGGCGTGATCCCGTTGGCTTCGTTGTAGGCTTCCTGGATGGCGCGGCGGCGGTCGGTTTCGCCCATGGCCTTCTTCATCGAGTCGGTCATGCGGTCGGCGTACAGGATGGCCCGGCCATTCAGATTACGGGCGCAGCGCCCCATGGTCTGGATGAGCGCGCCGCTCGAGCGCAGGAAGCCTTCTTTATCCGCATCGAGAATCGCCACCAGAGAAACCTCGGGCAGGTCGAGCCCCTCGCGCAGCAGGTTGATCCCGATGAGCACGTCGAACTCGCCCTTGCGCAGGTCGCGCAGGATCTTCACCCGCTCCAGAGTCTCGATCTCGGAGTGCATGTAGCGGCACTTCACGCCCACTTCGCTGTAATACTCGGCCAGGTCTTCCGCCATGCGCTTGGTGAGCGTGGTCACCAGCACGCGCTCGCCGCGGCCGACTCGTTCGCGGATTTCATGCAGCAGGTCGTCAATTTGCCCCTTGACCGGACGCACTTCGACAGGAGGATCCACCAGGCCCGTGGGCCGGATGATTTGCTCGACCACCACTCCCGCTGACTTGGTCAGCTCGTATGGACCCGGGGTCGCCGAGACATAGATGATCTGGTTCATGCGATGCTCGAACTCTTCGAAGGTGAGCGGGCGATTGTCCAACGCCGATGGCAGCCGGAATCCGTACTCGACCAGCGTTTCCTTGCGGGAGCGGTCGCCGTGGTACATGCCGTGCAACTGGGGCACGGTCTGATGCGACTCGTCGATGAACATCAGGTAATCGCGCGGGAAGTAGTCGAGCAGAGTCGGGGGTGGCTCACCCGGAAGGCGTCCGGTGAAGTGCCGCGAGTAGTTTTCAATGCCATGGCAGTAGCCCATGGATTTAATCATTTCAAGATCAAACATGACCCGCTGATGAACGCGCTGCGCCTCCACCACCCGGCCTTGCTTTTCAAGCTCCGCTTCCCACCACTTCAACTCTTCTTTGATTGAATCAACAGCCTTGGATCTGGTCTCCGGTTTCATCACGTAGTGGGTCTTCGGATAGATAGGCAGCCGCACATATTTCTGCTTCACGGTCCCAAACAGCGGATCAATCTGCGAGAGCGACTCAACTTCGTCCCCCCACAATTCGACGCGATAAGCCATATCGTCATAAGTAGGAAAGATCTCGATCACATCCCCACGCACGCGAAAAGTCCCCCGCCGAAAATCCCCATCGGTACGCTCGTAGAGAATTTCAACCAGCTTGCGCGTAATATCCTCGCGCTTGATCTTCTGCCCCTTCTCCAAAAACAGCATCATCCCGTAATAAGCCTCAGGCGAGCCCAACCCATAGATGCAGCTCACCGAAGCCACAATCAAACAATCCCGCCGCTCAAACAGTGACCGTGTAGCCGAGAGCCGCAGCTTATCCAATTCATCATTGATGGTGGCCTCTTTCTCGATGTAAAGGTCAGCCGCCGGAACGTACGCCTCCGGTTGGTAAAAATCATAGTAAGAGACGAAGTACTCTACCGCGTTGTGGGGGAAGAAGTTTTTGAATTCGTGATAGAGCTGGGCGGCGAGGGTTTTGTTGTGGGCCATGACGAGCGTTGTGCGGTTCAACTGCTCGATCACCTTGGCTGCGGTGTACGTTTTGCCGGAGCCGGTGACGCCCAAAAGAACCTGATGCTGTTCGCGATCGAATAGACCTCTGGTCAAAGATTCGATGGCGTTGGGTTGATCGCCCTTCGGTTTGTAATCGCTGACTAGTTTGAAGTCCATGGGGAAGCTTCTGGCTTCTGGCTTCTGGCTTTTGGCTTCTGGCTTCTGGCTTTTGGCTTCTGGCTTTTGGCTTTTGGCTTTTAGCTTTCGGCTCTCAGCTATCAGCGGGCCGCACAGAGGATCCATTTTTGGCCAACACTTGCAGAAAAGAATTTCAGCGAGTGGGCATCTCTTCATTATAGCGTGGTGGAAGAGCTGCATTCAGCGGCGCGATTTGCGAGGGCGAGTCTAAAACAAAACGGCGCGAGGTATTGAATCCTTGCGCCGCGCTTAAACTTTGCGCTGAACCACGCGCTTACGGAAGCTTGAATTTCACTGTGATCTGGGTCTGAATTTCCACGGGCTGATCGTTTAAATAGTAGGGCTTGTATTTCCACTGCTTGACCGCATCGATTGCGGCGTGTGACAGGACCGAATCGCCACTGAGCAGCTTGACTTTCGTGATGCTGCCATCCTTGCCGATGTTGGCCAGAAGCTCGACCGCTCCCTGGATGCGCATTTGCTTGGCTAGTGAAGGATACACGGGCTCAACGCTTTTGATCAGCAGTCCCTGCGATACCCCTTGCGATACCTTCAGTTGCTGAACAGGCTGGGGCAGATTCACCGCGGCCGTGCTCATTATTCCAGAGATGACCTGGTCGTTGTTTTTTTCCGAAGCAACTCCCAAAGTTCCGGGAGCAGGCGGTTGTGCCGATTCCTCAGGCGCGGGGCTGGGCCGCACCCGTTTAGAAGCTTCGTTCCTGACCACCATGGGTGCTTGCGCCTTCGCATCCGAGGGGGTTCTGACTACGGTGTTCGGCGCGACGATAGAAGGTGACTTCTTCGGCGCCGGAGGACGCGTCTCGACCGTAGACAGAGTGATATCGGGCCCTTGCTCGACGGGGGATGCAGTGGTTGAGTTGGCTGGCTGCGATGGGGTTGGTGTGGCAGCTATATCCTGCGCCGGACTCGCGGAAGGCGGAACTGCTGCCGGAGTTGGAGGCTGAACCTGAAGCGGAGCGGTCTGCGGGGGCGCAGTCACCTCTTGCGGGACGGGAGTCTCATTGACTGGATGCATCTTCGTCCAGCCGACATAGCCGACGGCGGCTGTAAGCAGAATGACGGCTGCGATCAGGATGGTTTTCTTACCGCCGCCGGATGCAGGCTCACCGGATGTACCGCCAAGCGAAGAAAATGTGGGCGCCTCCATTTGTGGCATCTGCGCCTCTTGGTGTGACTTCGGCGATGCTTTGGCTCGGGCGGTGGCCGCCCCTTGACCGGATGCCAGGCTGCTGGTGTATGAACCGCCGATTGATATTGGAGCGTCGGAGACACCTGCTGCCGAGGCGGTTTTGCCGGTCGCGGAGGAATCAACTTCCGACCTTCCAGCGGCTTCGGCTGCACGGCGGAGAGCTGTGGCCATGGGTCCGGCTGCTGGCCTGGCAATCGGCTGCCACGGATATTCTTTTGGAGTGCCAGGTGTGGCTATAGGATCTGCCGCCCGGTTTTTATTCCCGAGCAGGTTGGGCATGGATTCGAGCAGAGCCGCTTCTGCCGGTTCCGGTTTGGGAGCGGGGTCCTCTTCAACGTCGAAAACGGAAGCCCGCACCGCTGGAATCGGAGATGGAAGCGGCTGCACGGGCAAAGCAGTGGGCGGACGCTTGGCATCGATATTGGCGACGGCGGGTCGCGGCGATGGGAGCGTGGCAGGCATCGCGCTCGCCGGTTTCGTTGTGTCGCTTTTCCGGAGCAGGCCGCGGGCGACCCGCAGCGTGCCCTTGGATTGTTCAACATTAATGGGCTTCGTCAGAACCAGGTTGGCGCCGATCCGGAACGCCTTGGCAACTCCACTTTGGCCCTCGACAACGGCGACGGCGAGCGACGCTTGATTGGATCCCGAATTGTGTGCGCTCTTGAAAAGCAAGGCCGCATTCTGCTCGTTCTCACAGTCCACCACGATGGCATCAAAGTGTTCCGCCATCAACTTCTTAACTGCCGCGAAAGGCTCGTTGCAGGGCTCAACCCGGAACTCCAGGTCGCTCAGAACCTGCGTGACTACGCGAGCGGTTTTCTCATCCGGGCAGAATAAAAGGGCCTTGTAGCTCATACTAGAATCGTAGGTACAGTGGTGCGCACCATCAAGTTACGTAGGTAATGGGCGGCGGGGGAGAGAGTACAAGGGCAGCAATGAGGTGCGGGTTATTGTCCTGTGTTAGGTTCAGCCTGAAATGGCCACCCCGCCCCGTATAATTTCACAATAGAGCATGATTGAAGTCAAAGCACAACAGAGTGGCAAACTGGATTTATTCATATCGGTTGCTGGGCCAGCGGTCTACTTGGACAACTTCGCAATAAAGGAGTTAGCCAAGGGCGACGCTTCGCGAAGACGACGGTTTCTTGCTGCTGTTAATCGAGGTGCTGAGTTATTGTTTTCTGTTGCAAATGCCGCTGAATTAACGGGTTTCCAGGGCGGTTCGTTTCGGGAAGTAAGGGCGTTCCTCGAAGAAATCGGTCCACACTGGTTTCCTGTAGAGCTTGATCCTCACATGGTTGTTAAGCGGGAGTTGTCTGGAAAGAAGGCAGAGGAGAGCTGCTTTTCGGATAAGTTCATGAGGGACTACCTACGACGTCGCGCAGGTAATAAACCGCTCAAGCAAAACATCTCTGCGGAGTTCTTTCGCTTGGGCCCAATAATGGACTTATTAGCTCCGCAACGAGACTCGATTGCCAGGGGAAAGGCCGAATTAGACGATAAACTCATCAGGAAGATTAAAGAGCATCGGGCGAAGTACGAGGCTGATCCGCAATGGTTGGAGAAGGCCTTTCCGTTGGCGGCTTACGAAGCTCCTCCTGCGACCTTCGCGTATAACAACCTGATCAGAACGCTGATTCTAGAGACAAAGAGTTACCACTTAAAACGTAATGACGGGATTGATTTTTGCCAAGCCGTGGTAGCAAGCGCTTTCACTAGCTTTGCGACGCTCGATAAACCGTGGAAACGACGAATAGAAAGCCTGCCCAAGCCGAACAAGATGGCGCGTATCTACTACGCGCAAGAACTCGACAGCATGGTTGCTGACGTCGACTCAGCCTTGAGTCGAATCGCCCTCGCGAGAGGTTTGCAGTTAACAGCTTTGACCCCTCAATGACCCGCGGGGGGCTGGCCTACCAGGTCATTTGTGTCTTGTCGCAGCGTCATCGCGCGGGATAGAATGCGTGCTCCAGCAACATTCGGCAGCTTGCGTTCTACTGATCGCGGTGCCAGGGAGAATGGGGCGTGACCTCGCGTAAACTAGAAATCACATACTCATCCGACCTGACGATCAAGGACCCTGAGCTTCTGGCGACACTCTCCGTGTTCTATGACAAGGTCTATTTACCTTATCCGTACAACTGCGACCCGGATGCAGAGCCCCTAATTGGAATGCTGAATGTCTTTAAGCGGGAAGTATTGTTGAAGGAACCCGACGTACGGGAATACGTTTCGTGGAAGAGCAAATATAGAGTATTGTTTGACTGCGGAATACTTGAGAGTGTGCCTCCGGCGGTCATCAGGCATTCACCAGGCTGGACCGACGAGCAAGAACAAGAGGTCATGTTGGCTCTTGGAGCCGCTGCCTTAGCGGCGGATCAAGCAAATAGTTCATCAGAAGAATGGGGCATCAGGAGCTTGATTGCTCGAACAATACATGCTTCGTTTACGAGGAAACCATGCGCTGAATTTTTTAGCGCCGACAGCACTGCTGCTCTCGCAGGCCTGGTTGCACACCCACTCTTTTGCTATAGGCTCCCCCGCCTTGCAGATCTCAGCGGGGAGCAAATTCTTGAAATCCGCGCGTTAGTAAAGGACACCCGAGAGGGGTTCATCGGTTATATCTTCGAGTGTACGGATGATCTTGAATCAAGGCTCAGAGATAGCGCCTCCCACCCCTCGGATGCAGCAAGTAAATTAGTCGAACGCAAGCTGATACCAAAATATGAAGAGTATCGTAGGCAGCTTGACGGGAACAACACAAAATTTGGTTCGAAACTGTTCGCAATGGGGGCAAACGCGATGCAGATCGACGCAAGTCCTCTTACCCCTAAGTTCTACGGCCAGATCTTCCAGATTCTTCTCAAAGCGTTCGGAGACGTTGCGACAGTTGAAGCCAAACACAAGACCAATGCCGGTCAGGCTTTTCAGTACCTTTCCAGGCTGGGAAGCCATTCGTAATAAAAGAAATGTGGGGTGGCCCACCCTTTTCTCTTGTGGAAAACCGGCGACAGACGGGACGTTTACCGTATTCTTGCTCCGGGAGAATCTGGCAGGAACTCATGGAAATGGGCCGGGTGCGCCGCTCCTTGCGTTTTTTGCAAGGGGCGGGAGGGTCAACGCCCTCATCCTCGGCTTACGTTTGCTCTTAGCACATGCACCCGCCCCTTGCAAAAAACGCAAGGAGCGGGGCACCCAAAACCTTTTGTTCATCTGCCGAGGTCTGGGGCACCCGGCACTCCCGTCTTTAAGACATCATCAGTAACCTCCCATCGTTGAAAGTGAAGCTCTTAACCTCCCTCCCATTTTGATAATGACCAAAACGAACGTAGGTTCCGCCGAACGCCGTTCCATAAAACATTGCTTCGATGATCCAAATCTCATCGACATGCGCTAGGTCGGGAAAAGAGGAACTGCGTTTCTTGATCTCATCAAGCATCCGGTCGGGATACAGGTTCATGTGCTGGCGTTCGAGCAGAAGAATGCGCTTATCAGCCGTCGTGTTGACGAGCTTTGGAAGTTTCCTTCTCAGGGCCTTTTCAATCACTGCGTCGAGGTTGTCTTCAACCTGCTGCCTACGAACGTGCAAACTGCCAGCCTCGGCAGTCCTACCAGTTTGCAAGGGATCTACCCTGACGTTGAGCGAAACATCGAAAGGGGGTTTGCCGGGAATCCCCGTAATGGTGCAACGATGTTCCGAAATTCCCTCGGTGAGGACTAGTCGATTCGCTTTGATCCACGCGTGGACAGACCGGACTATCAACTCTCGTGCGATCTTGGGTTGATTCTGCAATGCGCCGACAGGCACAAACACTTGAATCCAGCGTTCAGGGACCAACAAGGACGTATCACGTTCGATTTCAAGGAACGCAGCCTCGAAAGATGCGAAGTCAGCCTTCTCGCCGACAAACGGTTCGATGATTGTGTGTTCAATAGCCAAAGTCTCGCCGTCAGATTTTCTCTTCGCAAGCCAATCGACTGCTGGCTTGGTCCTCTCAATCTTGTCTGGCTGCCGATGGAGAGCATCTGCCCATGAACCATTCTCATACGCCGAAAGGAAGAGGCTGATAAAAGTGTCCTCTCGAGAACTCGTTGGCATATTCCGAGTTTGCCACTGTACGGCTTCAATGCGCTACCTCCGAGAGGCCAAAGTTCGCCAAGCGCGCAGCCATGAGAAGTTAGTTGGAAGGTACCTTTCGTTCGCGCCTGGGAGTTCTCGGCCGTGGCGAAAGAGGTTTGCGTCAAACTTTCTGGCGTCCATGCGGGGCCTCAATCGTCTTTCTGTCCTTACCCAGGACTTACGTCCTGGGCTATTATCGGTCGCCCCTTAACGGGGCTGGTGCTTGGTAGCGCGGTACTTTCTCTCCGCTCGGAATGTTCGTGGCAGGCGAGCGGGCTGCTTTTTCAAACCCTCTACACGACTGATCTGATCGTTCGCGCCTGGGTTCTCGGGCGTGGCGAAAGAGGTTTGCGTCAAACTTTCTAGCGCCCGTGCGGGGCCTCAATCGTTTTTCTGTCCTTACCCAGGACTTACGTCCTGGGCTATTATCGGTCGCCCCTTAACGGGGCTGGTGCTTTGTAGCAAGGTGCTCTCTCTCCGCTATCTTTCATCGGAGCATCTTTTTTTCATTGTGCAGCGCGCGCCGACGTTCAGCCAGATCGACGATCAGCAGGGCAACAGAGAAACTCAGGAGCGGGCCTGCTATGTTGAAGATCGGCCTTGCCGCCGCGGGTCCCGCGTCTGGGGCGTCATTGTGATATGCCGTGAAACCCAATGCGACTAGCGCTGTTAGGAAGGATGCCATAACCCATTCGCGGGGCAGATGTTTCAGCCGCCACAACCCAAGAGGCAGTAACCAGGCAAAGACATACCAGAAGTTGAGGTCTTTGAGAGCGGCCGCTGCAGTCGCCGGGCTGGCGAGGCTCGATCTCAACATGCCGGCATAGGTCGAAGGAAAAAGCAGATATCCATTGGTGGCGGTCAACACGGCTGTTAGCGAGATCGCGCCTGCCAATCCAGTTGCCACAAGCCACATCACCCGCTTCCCTAGCGGTTTCTGCCGCCTGTTCATGACCATCCAAGTTGCAGCAAATACCAGCGAAAAGGGAAGAAATGTCTCCTTTGCGAGCGAACCCAATACGGCAGCGAGAGGGAGGAGAAAGAACCATTCGGCGGACAATGCCCACACCAACGCCATCAAGAAAAATGCTTCTCCTGAGTCGACAAGGCCCGCCAGCAGGAGATTCGGAACGGCAAAATTGAGCAGGAATATTGCTGAGCTGAGCAAGGCGATGTTCGGACTTCCCATAATCCGAGACACCACCATGAACAGCAGGAATGCCGTCCCGGAAACAAACCAGCTATTTACGAGCAACAGCGCAAAATAGGCGGGGTCCCATGAGCCCACCCGACCAGTGGCAGCGTGGAATATGGGGCGGGCGAGGTAGGGAATCAACACGCGATGCCGGAAATGAGTCGGAACGCCCTCGTCACTGCGCACCATTTTCGAGTACTCCGAGGCGTCGGGGTTACGAACACCGGGGTCATAACGATTCAAGGTTGGGTAACCGAGCCCGATGCAGACTGCGAAGAAGAAGCTCCACAGCGCCGTCGCAGTTGCGAGTGACGAAAGCGATTTGTTGAGTCGTAGGGGTCCTATGTGCACGATTACTCGCTAAGATATTTCCGTCGCGATCAGTAGTAAAGGCATATTAGCTTTGGCGGCCCTTGAGCGCAAAGATGCAACTCCCGGTAGTTTTCTGGGCGGGTACAATGGCGGACATGCGCATCCCCCTTTGGCTCAAGGTTGGCTGGAGTGTGTGGGTGCTGGTTTGGATGCCGTTTTACTGGCATCAATATGGATTGCAGAACTTCTTATATTTTTGTGACCTGGGGAACTTTTTTATTGCGGCGGCGCTGTGGTTGGAGAGTCCGTTGTTGTTTTCCTGGCAGGCTTGCGGGTTGTTGCTTTTTCAAACTCTCTACACGATTGATTTGATCGGGGAGGTGGTTAGCGGTCGGCACTTGATCGGCGGGACCGAGTTTATGTTTGATCCGCATGTGCCGGTGTTGATCCGGCTACTCAGTTTGTTTCACGTGGTGACGCCAGCGCTGCTGCTGTGGGCTATTTGGCGGCTGGGGTACGACAAGCGCGGCTGGAAATATCAAACCCTGGTCACTTGGATTGTGGTTCCGATCAATTATTTCTGGCGGCCGCAATACGACGTGAACTGGGCCCGCGGACCATTTTTCCGGGAGCAACATGTGGTGCCGGGGATCGCATATTTAGCGGCTTACATAGTGGTTGTGCCGGTGTTGGTGTACTGGCCTACACACTTGGTTTTGCAATTGTGGGTGGGCCGTCTGGGTCAGCCTCCAACTCCAAGGCGTCATCCCGAAACCCGGCGCAGTTCAGCCGGGTGAGGATCCCACGTGGGGCGGCAACTTCATGCGGTGACTACGAATGGGCAACGCCGCAGCCACTTCGCGCCAGATCCCTCGCCCCGCTGGTGAAAGCGTGGGCTTCGGGAGGACGCCCTTTAGACAAGGGCCGAACTGACCCACTACCTGAATTTTCGACTGGGGTGCGCACACGGGCGTGGACGCCCGCGTCTACGTTGGCAACTTAATCAGAGGGTCCCTAGGAGTGTGAAATAAAATGTGGCACTGGTATTCTCCGCGCCCTCGGCCCATACCTGGCCTCCGTGACGGTGGACGATGCGTTCCACCGTGGCCAAGCCAATGCCGGCGCCAGGAAATTCCTTGGCGCCATGCAGGCGCTGGAAAGCGCCAAACAACCGGTCAGCGTAGGCCATGTCAAAGCCAACGCCGTTATCCCGGACAAAATAGGCGACTCTGCCGTCGGTCTGCGGCGCGGCGCCGAATTCGATGCGTGCGGGGACGCGTTTGGCAGTGAACTTGTAGGCATTGTTCAGCAAGTTTTCCAACACCCTTTGCAGCAGCCGAGGATCGCCGTTAGCGGTGATGCCTGCGGCAATGACAAATTCCACCTTGCGGTCGGGAGCGCTCTGCTGCAGGTCAGCAGCAACCCGGCGAACCATGGCGGTCAGATCTACGGGTTCTCGTCTGAGTTCGGTACGCGAGAAGCGGGCTACCTCTATGAGGCCGTCAAGCATGGCCCCCATGCGTTCGGCGGAAGCGCGAATTTTCTCGATGAAACGTTGGCCTTCAGGGTCCAGTTTGCGGGCGTAGTCTTCTTCCAGGGCTTGGGCGAAACCGCCAATCCAGCGCAAAGGCGCACGCAAATCATGCGAGATCGAATAGTTGAAATTCTCCGCCTCTTTATCGAGGACTTCCAGTTGGACAGTGCGATCCTGCAAGCGTTGTTCCAGTTCGGCATTGAGGTGGCGGACTTTGGCTTCGGCCTCCTTGCGCCGCGTGATGTTGCGGATGTTGCATTGGATCACTTTCTTGTCACCGACCATATACACGTTGCTCACGAACTCCACGTCGACGCGCCGTTCGTCGCTGGCCTCGAGCGGCAGATCCTCATAGCGGATATAGCCTTGGGTCTGCAATTCCAGGAAAGTAGATTTTGACGCCTCAGTGTCTTTGAAGGTGCCGATTTCCCATAGTTTCTTGCCGATAAAGTCTTCTTGAGGGTAGCCCAACATCTTGACCAGGTACGGGTTCACGTCCGTGATCTGGCCTGTGTCCGCGTCAAGGGTTAGTATGCCGTCCTGGGCCGTTTCGAAAAGCCGCCGGTAACGAGCTTCCGAGACTTGCAGTAAGTGTTCCGTCCGTTGGCGCTCACGTCCTACCTCGACCTCGCGCATTACCTCTTCGATGGTTGGGACCAGACGTTCCAGTTCTTCTTTCCTGATATAGTCCCGCGCCCCGCTTTTCATTAGCGATACGGCAAGACTAAGGTCATTTTGGCCGGTTACTACGATGAACGGGGCGTTGGGACGTAGTTCCTTGGCCAGTGCCAGTGCGGCGGGGGCGCTGAACTTCGGCATGGAGTGGTCGGAAGTGATTAGATCCCAGTCTTTGTGTTCTAGTGCCGTGCGCATGGCGGGCAAAGTGTCCACGATCTCATAGGCAGGCTCGTAGCCCGCAGGGCGCAGAACACGCAGGAGTTGGTCGGCGTCATCTTCGGAATCCTCAACAATCAGCAAACGCAGGGGCTGGCTCATAACTTCTCCTGGCTCCGACCGTTGACGGTGGGGCGATCGCAGGCACAAATTGTCGCCCTGCACGTTCGCTCGGTGGGGCTTGTCCTCAACGAATTGTTATTCGGAATTAAGTGTAGGTGGAGGGAGTTGGCGCTGTCAGTGACGGATGTTGTATCGCGAACTGTGGAAAACAGGCTGGGCGCAAGATCGGCTTGTCTGGATTTCCGGGTGAGCACCCACTCATCTCACCAGCCGCCCGGGGCGGGCAGCGGGTTAGTCTGATTTGGATCAGTCAGATTTGGATCAGTCAGATTTGGATCAGTCTGATTAAGAGGCTTGCGTCTCGGTTCGACGTCAATTGTGTCCCCCTGGTGGAGCTTGGCTTCGCCGCCCTTTTGAAAGATGATGAGGGCCGCAGAAACAGCAGTTGCGACGTACCGGGCTTTAGTCGCTCCGATGGCGCCGTCCACGGCGTCGTCGGCCAATTTCGCTGCCGCGAGTGAGCCTCCCAACTTGAGCAGACGCATCTTATTTCCGGCACGAAATACTCCTTCACGGTCTTTTGTAACTGGCACTACGGGATCGTCAAACACCAAAGTCATTGAGCCACGCCGCAGCAACAGTTGCGCCGGATGCGTGACCAAATGCCCGTTGTAAATCTTTCCTGCGGCATCCCTGGCTGTGAACGCAGTCCCGGTGGGAAACTTCGAGCTCAGATCTTCCAGAAGAGTCAAGGTTACGGTCTGGGCCTCGGCGATCGTGCCCAGAGCGATGACGCATGTCAGGAGGAATCCGAGTCTCCACATGAGACGATTCTACGCGGCGAGTGCTTTGAGCAGCAACCCTTTGTCGAGCGTCGCCGATGTCTTCAACACGAGCTTTTCTCTCCTTCAGCCTGCTAACGGAGTCGGCCTAGAAGTCGTCCAATCTTTTCAGCGCCGGGTTACATGCGCTTCAAGGGCTCGGCCTCCCTCTGACGAGAAGGCCGCCAGGTAAAACTCGAGAAAGCGGAATGGCACCAGTCGGCCGTAGATGCGGCAGTGAAAAACATTCTCCAAGGAGGTCGTGTGATATCTCGTGCTGTGATTGCTCTCGTTATTCTGCTTCCGCTTTCGCTCTTAACTACGGATGCCGCCGCCGTCCCCGCCAATGCTGCCGGGGAATATTCCAAGCACTTTGGCGCTCTCAGTGAACTGTCAGTGGCCGTAGCACAAGCCATGCCGCCTGAGCAGTATGGTTTCCGCCCTCACCCGGAATCCATGAACTTTGGCGAATTGATGTCGCACATCGCGACCACCAACTACCAATTCTGTGCTGGCCTGAAGGATTCAGCTCCCCCGGCATTGCCTTCACCCACCGACAAGGACGGTGTGGTCAAGTTCCTAAGCGATTCCTTCGACTATTGCTCCGCCGTGATCCCAAACCTTACTGACGAGCAGCTCAACCAGACGCACAACTCTCCCGATGGACGCCTCCTCGGGCGAGAAATCCTGCTCGCGATGTACGTTCACGTGGCGCATCATCGTGGCCAAGCTGAAATCTATCTCCGGGACAAAGGCATCAGACCGCCGTCCTACCGGATTTGAACCAACGGGCGAAACGGCGTATGGTGAGGTTCTTTCGTCCCGCTGGGGTTTTTCTGTTTCCCATTTTCCCCCACGGCTGCGTCCTGCATTTTGGCGCCGCTTCGCGGCTGGAAACTTGCGGCTTTGAGGCGACGCACGGACGGGACGCCCGCGCCCACATTGACGAATCGAGTTTCCCCTAAGCTCAGTTCGCTTTCATCTTCTCTTTCACACTATGGGCCAGCTTTTCGATCTCTTCCGCCTTTCTTACGACGTCCAGGGAGAGAGTATTTTCATTGGATTTGTCCACGTACTGCTTTAACTCGGTGGCAAGCTTGAGCAGGTTGTCAGTATCGCGGTGCAGTTGCGTCCAGCGCTCGCGGTTCGCCTTCTTGGCCATATCTTTTTCGATTTTTGCGCGTATCTCGTCTTCGCGATCGTCGGGATTGGGCCCCGGGTTGGGGTTTAGGCGTGGAATCTGCGCGGGGTTCTGACCGAACGACGGTTGCGACAACACAGGCGTGATCGGCAGGAGCAAAATAGCCAGCGCGAAGGACTTGAATCGCACAATCACCTCGGCAACAGCGGGAATAAGGAAATTATACGGTGTTCATGAATTCGGAAACCAGTTGCCATGGTCGAAGGAAGCAGGATTCAGTAGAGACGAATTGATTGGCTTTCTGGAATAGTAGATTGTCCGCGCGAGAACAAGCAGGCGGGCGAGGGCGCCCGCCCTACACAACGCAGCTACAACGAGCTCATGTTCGCCAGGAACTCGCCGTTTGACTTGGCCTTGTTCAGCTTGTCGATGAGCAGTTCCATGGCTTCGACCGGCGACAGCGGATTCAGTACCCGGCGCAGCACCCAGATGCGGGTCAAGTCTTCCCTCGGGATCAGCAACTCCTCTTTTCGGGTGCCCGAGCGCTGGATGTCGATGGCCGGGAAGGTGCGTTTGTCCACCAGTTTACGGTCGAGAATGATTTCAGAATTGCCAGTGCCTTTGAATTCTTCGAAGATCACGTCGTCCATGCGGGAACCGGTGTCGATCAAGGCCGTGGCGATAATGGTCAGCGATCCACCTTCTTCAATGTTGCGGGCCGCGCCGAAGAAGCGCTTGGGGCGCTGCAGGGCGTTGGAGTCGACGCCGCCGGAAAGCACCTTGCCGCTGGGCGGAACGATGGTGTTGTAGGCGCGCGCGAGACGAGTGATGGAGTCGAGCAGAATGACTACGTCGCGCTTGTGCTCGACCAATCGTTTGGCCTTTTCGATCACCATTTCCGCGACTTGCACGTGGCGGGCGGCGGGTTCGTCGAAAGTCGAGGAGATCACTTCGCCCTTCACCGAGCGCTGCATGTCGGTGACTTCTTCCGGGCGCTCATCGATCAGCAGGACCATCAGCACCACTTCCGGATGATTGGTGGTGATGGAGTTGGCGACGTTCTGCAGCAGCATGGTCTTGCCGGCGCGGGGCGGCGAAACGATGAGGCCGCGCTGTCCCTTACCGAGGGGCGTGAGCAAATCCATGACGCGGGCGCTGACGTTCTCGCGGGTAGTTTCGAGCTTGAGGCGTTCCTGCGGATAGAGCGGCGTCAGGTTGTCGAAGAGAATCTTGTTGCGCGCCTCGTCGGGCGACTCGAAGTTGACGGCTTCAATCTTGACCAGCGCGAAATACTTCTCGCCCTCGTGCGGAGGACGAACCTGTCCGCTGATGGTGTCGCCGGTCTTGAGGTCGAACTTCCGGATTTGCGACGGCGAAACGTAGATGTCGTCTGGGCCGGGCAAATAGTTGTAGTCGGGCGAGCGCAGGAAGCCGTAGCCGTCGGGCAGGATTTCCAGCACGCCCTCGGCAAAGATGTGGCCTTCTTTTTCGCTCTGGGCCTGAAGAATTTTGAAGATCAGGTCTTGCTTGCGCAGTCCGCTGGCGCCGGGCAGATCCAAGGATCGGGCGATCTTGGTCAGCTCTGTAATGTTTTTTTCTTTCAGTTCTGCGATGGTCATTATTCAATTCACCTGCGAAGGGAGATTTTCAAAGGGGGGTCACTCAGACAAGACTTGGTTAATCGCGGGCAGGCGGCGGGGCTGGTTTTACGCAGCCCGCCGTTGTGCCTCGGCGAAGTTTTCCGGTTCCGACAGAACCGTCTGCCGTTCCGAGCTTGCAATCTTATCCAGAACCTCGTTCATGGTTTCCTGGATTCTGGTGTTGGGCTTGTGAAACTTACGGGTTGCCTTCGACGCAAGCTGGCAAAGCATATAGCGGTTCCGCAAAGTATGTAAAGCATCAAAAACGCGATCAGACCGCATGATAAGTCACTCTCCTATCCCAGCAAACTGGCCGCGCGCCCATCTTTCCTGGCAAGACAAAACCTGACCAGAGTGTCTAACCTACTCAATTCAGATGGGTTGTACGGGAAATCTCTGGTTACTCGTATAGATGCTCCGTCCGGCCCGAAAGTTTCTCGGTTCTTGGATTATGTCCGGTCGCCAGCGGAGATTCCTCAGACCAACTGAATATGTAAGCCTTCGGAACTGTACACCGTACGTGAGAATGAACGAGACGTCAAGTGTTTCTTGCAATACTCTCAACTTCTCACCAGAAATGTGCGTCGGCGATGAGAGAGTGCCCAGCGATTGAGCCAGATTCTTGAACATCAAGATACTAATTCTAAATGACTTAGCGTCCTTCTTGGCCTTCTGAGTCTGCGCTCTCCCAGACGGGCGGGACGCCCGTCCTCCATCGCGCTTGGTGCTTACGCCCAGAACGTCCGATCCAGAGTGCGGTACTGGATAGCCTCGGCGATGTGCTTAGGCTCGATTGACTTTCCTCCTTCAAGATCTGCAATCGTTCTAGCGACTTTGAGGATGCGATCATGAGCTCGAGCCGTCAGGCCTTGCTGGGCCATGGCGCGCTCCAGCAACCGCTCGCAGTCCGCCGAAAGCTCGCAAAAAGCGCGAATGTGCCGAGGCCCCATTTGCGCGTTGCAATAAAGCTTTTCTCGCGGCGAAGACGAGAATCTTCCTAACTGCGCTCCGCGGGCGCGCATCACCCGTTCGCGAATCTTGGCAGAGCTTTCGGGCTCGGTGCCCGAGCGCATCTCCTTATGGTTCACCGCGGGCACGTCGATGTGGATATCGATCCGGTCGAGCAACGGCCCCGAAATCTTAGACATGTAGCGCTGAATCAAGGGTGGCGTGCAATGGCACTCGCGCGAACGATCGTTGAAGTAGCCGCAGGGACACGGATTCATCGCCGCAGCCAGCATGAAGCGCGCGGGAAAAGTCAGCGACATGGACGCACGAGCGATGCAGACGGTCCCGTCCTCAAGAGGCTGGCGCATGACTTCCAAAACGTTGCGCGGAAACTCGGGGAGTTCGTCCAAGAACAAGACGCCATTGTGAGCCAGGGAGACCTCGCCGGGACGGGGAACGGCCCCGCCTCCGATTAATCCAGCGTCGGAGATGGTGTGGTGGGGTGAGCGAAAAGGGCGCACGCCCACCAATCCGGCGCCGGGATCGAGCACGCCCGCGACACTGTGAATCTTGGTGGTTTCGAGGGCCTCTTCAAATGTGAAAGGCGGCAGGATGGTCGGCATGCGCTTGGCTAGCATGGTTTTGCCTGAGCCGGGAGGACCGATCATCAGGATGTTATGACCGCCGGCGCAAGCTACCTCCAAGGCGCGCTTGGCGGAGTGCTGACCGCGCACATCCTTGAAGTCCACGAGGAATTGCTGCGCCTCGCTAAGCAAGGTGTCGCTGTCCACTTTGAGCGGCTGGATGCCATTGCCTGTGTTCACGAAGCGGATCACATCCAGCAGCGATTTCACCGGATAGATTTCCACTCCCCCGACCATGGCCGCTTCTTTGGCGTTAAGTTCAGGCACCACCAGGCGCGCGATCTTTCTCCCGCGCGCCTCAATTGCGATGGGCAGCGCACCGCGAACCCCGCGAACCCCGCCATCGAGCGACAGTTCCCCCACGAAAAGGCAATCGGGCACCTCCTTCTTATTAAGGCCACCGTAAGCGCCCAGGATTCCCAGGGCCATGGGCAGGTCGAAGCCGGAGCCCTCCTTGCGAATATCCGCGGGCGCAAGATTAATCGTGATATGCGTGGGAGGAATGTCGTACCCGCAGTTCTTCAGCGCCGCCCGCACCCGATCCCGGCTCTCACGGACGGCAGCATCGGGCAGACCCACGGTGTGGAAGTGATCCTCCATTGTCTTAATTCCAGACACATCGACCTCGACCTCGATGATGCTGGCATCGATACCGTAAACTGCGGCACTCAGCGTCTTATAGAGCATCGGCGTCTTATAGAACTTGGATCTGTGCGTCAGGCAAACAGATTTGTTCGGACTCGTCGTGACGAGGGAAGGCGACAAGTCGGCCTAAAGTTCCACCCTACGCCTTGCGGTCTTGAATAAGTGGTGACTGATGTCACAGTGAGTTTGTGACAAATGAACAACGGTCTAACGTTTCGTCTGTGAACCAAATTACCCAACACCCTTTCGGTTGTTTGCATCCGTCCCATAGACTACGATTCGCCTAGGCTCAGGCCCTTCAACCTTCAAGAGCACGCCGGCAAGTGTGGGAATGCTTTCATGTTAGAACCAAAAAAAGAACCGACGCCTCCTGCTGCCACGCCAACCAACCTGGAGCAGGAAGAAGCCTGGTTGTGGCGCATTGCGCTTCTGTTTGTGGTTCTGCTGGCTGCGGGATTAGCGGCGGAATCCTGGGAACGGCTGCAAAACCTCCCCTATCACCTCGGTCTGCTTTCCATCGCCGTGTTCTGCGTCGCCATCGCGTTTGCGGGCTTCGCCTACGGACGAAGGAAGCGGGTTACCGAACTAAGAAACCTGGTCCGCGGCATGCAAGAGCGCGCCACCACACCCACGAATGATCAACTCGATCAACTCGGGGAGCTCATTGCGCGTTCCCAACGCAGTTTCAAAGAACTGATCGATTCCTTCGATGACATTGCCTTTGCCACTTCCCTGGACGGAAAGATCAAGACCGTAAACCGGCGCGTAACTGAATTGCTCGGGATGCCCTACACCGAGGTGATAGGTCATCGGGGAGAGGAGTTTCTGGACGAACCGAAACGTGAAGATGTGGATCGCGGCTTAGCCCGGTTTCTTGAAAAACGCCGCTGGTCGGGTGTGGTTTCTGTCCGGCTGAAAGGGAGCGCCCGCACACTCTACTTTGATTGTGCCCTCAATGCGATCGTGAAGGGTGACGAGGTAGTGGGCGTAAGCGGCCTTGCCCGCGACGTCACCGAAGAACGCGAAAAGGAACGGCGATTTACCGAGCTGTTCGAAACTCTTCAGGAAGGCGTTTACTTCAGCACACCGGAAGGCAAGTTACTCGACGGCAACGCCGCTCTAGTACAGGTTCTGGGATATGAGAGCAAGGAGGAGTTAGTTTCGCTCGATCCCAGGGCATTGAACTCCGATCCCAATCAAAGTCCTGTGCTGGGGCGGACTGCGGATGATCAAGGCGGCATACGCACGCGGGAAATCATGTTGCATCGCAAGAACGGCACGCTTGGGGTCTTCCTCGACACTTCCCGGGCGGTGTGGGATGCAGGGGGCAAGATCGTCCGCTACCAGGGCACGCTCGTAGACGTAACCGAGCGCCGGGAGATGGAAAAAGCGTTGCGGCGTCAGGAAGAGTTCCAGCGCTATCTTTTGGAAAGCTTTCCCGACCTGATCCTGGTGATCGATCTGAACGGACGCTACAGTTTCGTGAGTTCGCGCATCCACGACCTGCGTGGCTACAAGCCAGAAGACCTGCTAGGCAAGAAAGTCGAAGAAGAACAAGATTACTCGCCCGAGCTGCTTGGGTTGTATCGCGACCTGATTACGGGCCGGAAGATGTTTGGGTCCTGTGACTATAATGCGCGTCATCGCGACGGAAGCTGGCGCACCACCCGCGCTTCCGCCAGCCCGCTGTTCGATGCGGAAAACAAGCTGAGCGGCGCGATTGTCTCCGTGCGCGACATTACGGTGGAAAAGAAACTTGAGCAACAGATCATCCAGAGTGAACGGCTCGCGGCCATGGGACAGATGATCGGCGGATTTGCGCACGAACTGAATAATCCGCTCACCAGCATTCTGGGGATGTCCGAATTGCTGCAGGAGGGCGAAGCCCCCGAGTCAGTCCGGAAACAAATGGTCGTTCTGCAACAGCAAGCTCGCCGTGCGGCGGAAATTGTTCAAAACCTGATGTACTTCTCCCGGCCTCCAGCACCCGGCAAGAGCCCCATCGACCTCGGCGAACTGGTGCAAAGGACCTTGCACCTGCACGCGTATTCCTTGCGCAAGAGCAATATCACGGTAGATTTCCTGAAGGAGACATCCGTCCCGGCGGTTAGCGGAGACGCGCACCAGTTGATGCAAGTGTTTCTGAACCTGATGTTGAACTCGGAACAGGCGATGCGGGAAGTGCGCGATCGCGGCACTTTGCGCATCCGCCTGGAAAAGAATGAAAAGTCGGTCGCAGTTATTTTTCAGGACGATGGGCCCGGAATCTCGCCAGAGATCCTGCCCAACATCTTCGATCCCTTCTACACCACCAAGCGCCCAGGCCGCGGGACTGGCCTCGGCCTGAGCATCTGCAAAGCCATCCTGCGAGAACACAATGGAAACGTCGAGGCCGCTTCGGGGCCGGGAGGCGGCGCGGTGTTCACGGTCACGCTGCCGAGCACGGCGTCAGTCGAGCGACCGCCCGAGTCCTAAGCCTGATGTCCGGTGCCCCACTCTTTCGGGTTGGTCAAGACTTCTTCTTGGTTGGCTTGGGCTTTAACGTCTTGACATATTCATAGCTCAATTCGAGATACTTCTGCAGCTCTTTCGTATTCCTCAACAATGTGTCAGGAACTGTTACATACTCTTCCATGACGGTGCCGTACGCCTTAAACAACGTAGTCTTATACTTCTTCAAAAACTCCTCTCGTTTATCCTCGGCCAGCCTGATGGCCAATGAGCAAGATTGATGCAGCAGTGTAAACATGTGGCCGTTCATGGATGTGTACGGATTGGCAGCGCCCTTGCGTTTGATCTCGGGAATAGTTGCGACGAGTTTGTCGTACAGATCTATTTTATCGGCAGAAATCGTGCTCTTTTTCGGTGCGCCCATGGACGATCCTCAATTGATAGCGAAAATGCAAAGATACAACCATACGCCATCCGCAACGGGAATCGCGTGCCCCATTTTTCGCGTTGCGAAAATTAGATCCTTAACCACTCGGTTCCGCAAAATCCATCGTAGGACCCAAGAAGATGTCATCAGGGAGAATGTCATCCTGAGCGAGCGCGCACTTTGCGCGACTCGAAGGACCCCACCCCGCCAATCGTGGCAACGGTGCAACAGGGAATTCTCCCCACGTGTCCGAGACAAGCCGCCAAAATACCCAGGGCCAAAACATCCCGCCGCTCACCACGCGTCAAGCTGCCCGCTGCAACGAAATCAAAAAGCTCGAAGCCTCAATCGAAGGCGCAATGCGCGGCGACTGGCGCGACCTGCGCACCGTGTTCAACGCAGTCGGCCTCACCCCGCCCAAGCCTCCAAGCAGCCAGAGAGCCGCGCCACGCAGAAAAGGAAGACACGGTTTGTCACCAGGCACGGAGAAAGCATAGAACTGGTTTCATAAATGGTTTCGGAAGAACACGGCTCCACAGCCTTGCGGAAAAACTCCCGATTCGTATCAGGGTATGCCTTCAGGCATACCGTAAGTCGTCGAAAAGAACCCGGCTTTAGCCGCCGGGGTTGGACGTTCTTCACCAAACAGCATTTCGGCGCACGAGCGAGGACGCTCGCTTGTACCGCTGCAGAGTCTTGCTCGTAAACTCTAACCCCCCGCAATGGCCCCTAGGATGACAAAGGGCTCTGCCCCCGACACGACGGCGTCGGGCAGTGGGGCGTCCGGCGGCTCATGGGACAGATCCTCTTCGCAGGCGAAGAATCGCAAGAACGGCCGGCGCTGTTGCGTGACGTGATCGCGGATCGTACCGCGAAGCATCGGATAGCTGGCCTCCAGCGTGTCAAGCACCGAGCGCTGCGTGACCTCACCTTTGACGTCGAGCTCGACCTCGCCGCCGACGTGTGCCAGCGTCCGCAGATGTGGCGGCAATATGATTCGGATCATGACAGTGTGATGGTTGTTAGTTTGATCATGGCAGCGTCTGAACCTCGACGGAGAGCACGCCCGGAAGATCTCGGACGATAGGAGCCCAGCTGTCTCCGGCATCGGCCGAGGCGTACACTTGTCCGCCGCTGGTGCCGAAATATACTCCGCACTTGTCGAGCGAGTCGACGGCCATGGCGTCGCGCAATACGTTGACGTAACAGTTGCTTTGCGGCAGACCTTTGGTGAGCGCTTCCCACTCGTTTCCGCCGGTGCGGCTGCGGTAGACGCGCAGCTTGCCATCCGGAACAAAGTGTTCCGAGTCGCTCTTGATGGGAACGACGTAGATGGTCTCGGGCTCGTGCGCGTGAACGTCGATCACGAAACCGAAATCCGTGGGCAGGTTCCCGCTGATTTCTTGCCACGAGTCGCCCGCGTTGTCGCTGCGCATGACGTCCCAGTGCTTCTGCATGAACAGCACGCCCGGGCGCTTCGGGTTCATGGCGATGTGATGAACGCAGTGACCGACCTCGGCATTCGGGTCAGGAATGTATTGCGACTTCAGTCCGCGATTGATCGGCTTCCAGCTCTTGCCGCCGTCGTCGGTGCGGAAGGCGCCCGCCGCTGAGATTGCAATGTACATCCGCTGCGAATTGCTCGGATCAAGAATAATGGTGTGCAGGCACATGCCGCCCGCGCCCGGCTGCCACTGAGGGCCGGTGCCGTGGCCGCGCAAGCCAGAGGATTCCTTCCAGTTCTCGCCGCCGTCGGTCGAGCGGAAGATGGCGGCGTCTTCCACGCCAGCGTAAACCGTGTCGGGATCGGTGAGCGACGGCTCCAGATGCCACACCCGCTTGAACTCCCACGGATGTTGCGTGCCGTCGTACCACTGGTGCGTGGTGAGCGGCTTGCCGCTTTCGGGAGACGTGTCGTAAGCGAACTTGTTGCTTGCGGCCTTCGGAGGACCGGGGGCGGGCGGTTCTCCCGGTGGCGTTCCGGGCTGATGCCAGGTTTTGCCGCCGTCGTCGGAGCGCTGAATGATCTGCCCGAACCATCCGCTGGTCTGCGAAGCGTAAATGCGATTGGGATCAGCGGGCGATCCCTTGAGGTGATACATCTCCCAGCCCGCGAAGTGCGGGCCACTAACGTCCCATTTTTCGCGCTTGCCGTCTGACGTCAGGACGAATGCGCCCTTGCGTGTGCCGACCAGTACTCGTACCTTGCTCATCCCTCGCTCCTTTTCATTAGCATCAGTCTTGCGCCGGTATTCCCGGCAGTATTACACAACGAAGTATTTGTGCGGGCTAGCTCGCCCATTTGCGTCGGCGCGGACGTCAGCGCACATCCGTGGGTGCAGCCGTCCCGTCCGACCACTGGCCGACCGGAATTAGAAACACGGTCAGTCGCTCCGGAGTGTCCTTAAATGCTATAACCGGAGAACCCGGCAAGCCTGCGCCCCAAGCTGCAGGGTCCGTTAACGGAGCGAAAAACATCAGGTGGGGACGCCAGCGCCCATCACGGTCGCTCAAGTACCCTTGCTTCGACATCATGTAGCACATCGCGCCGGATTCCAGCGTCGGCAATTCCTTTTTGTCGAAAGCCGCTTTGATATCCTCGAACATCTGAGCTTTGGATCGTGCAGCCAACACCAACTCGGTTTTCTTGATCGTGAGTGGAAGGTAGGATCGCGCGGCCGGCGGGTTGAGGCAGATCGGAGCCCGCAGCTTGGGATTCCAAAAATCGGGATCGTCGATTCCCGCGGCCCATGATCGTTCCACCATGCACACGAAACCGTTGTTGCCTTTGACCGCGGTTTCGTAACCATGCCCTCCGAGGACCATGACCTCGGCATCGTGGGAGATGGATTCCGGGGCAGCGCTCCGCGCCAGCGCTATCTCGGCGTTTCGCTCCGCCATCAGGTACTGATCAAGTGGGGCCATGCTCGGGTACGGGGTTTTGGGGTCCTGTGCTTGTGTTTGCGACACAGCGCTCATCACAACAACCAGCACGAGGGTTCCGAATGCGATTGTCTCAGCCATCTTTCCGTTCATTGACCGCTCCTGAGCTACGGGATTCTGAATCCGCCGTTTACATAAGACTTCGTTAAATCTCAATCAAGCTGCTCTCGATAAATGTGATTACGGCTTCTCGAGCACGGACAGGATGTTGCCCGCCGGATCTTTGAACCACGCTATGACGGGTCCCCCGTTGCGGAAGATGCCTTTCTTGTCCGTTTTGAGGCCGGGATCGTTATAGATCTCAAAGCGTACGCCGCGCTTGGTGAGCTCGTCCACGGCTTCGTCGACGTTCTTCACCGGAAAATTGAGAACGGTGAATGTTGCCGGAGAATGGTTAGGCTTGGGGTATATGAGCACTGAAGTGTTGCCCGCAAGGTGCAGCTTCAACAGGCCGTTAGATTCGGATACCTCCAGCCCGAGTGTCCGCCCATAGAATTGCTTTGCCTTTTGGATGTCGTTCACCGAAAAACCGCTGAATGCACTACTTTCTTTTAACATGGCTTTGCTCCTTAAACTAAATGCGAGCCTGCGCCGCAGAAGCACGGTTATGCGCCCTGGGCGCAGGCTCGATTGCTATTTACTCTGGCGGCTGCGTCAGGCTTCAGGCTGCTGTTGTAAGCTGAGTTCGCATCTGTTTCATAAACTGGCGCATGCCGGCGATATTTCCAGGATTGCGGCTTTCAATCCAGGCTTCGTAGCGTTGCGCAGCTTTTTCCAAGTGCGCGAGGAACTGCTTATTTACGAACCGCTCCCGAGCCTGCGGGACGACGGGCTTGACGCGCTCCCAGACCCCGAAAAACTCGCCGCTGGTCTCAAAGAAGAGGTCTTCGTGGAGCAGACCGTAGTTGAGCAACGCGCAGGCTTGGTCCCAATAACTGAGCACCATCATCGCGAGCGCGCCTGATTCCGTTCCGGGCGCCGCGATTCGCATCCAGTCATCGAGATTGTCCACGAAGTAGTTCTTGAAGAACCAATCGCGTCCCTGGCGCAGCCGGGCCTCGCGGCGCATGTCATAAACCTGCAAGTGGAGTTGCGCTTGTTCGTGCGTGGGTTTTATTTCCATGGTCTTTGTCTCCTTTTCTTTATTGTGTTTTATGAATCGACTAGTTGAGCTTCGTCTTCATCTTTTTCGCTTCTTCTCCGCATTATCAGCGGTCTCTGCGAGTAGCCATGATCCATCCTCCCGGAATACCCGCTCGCCGGTGTCCCCTGGAACGCAAGGATTAGGCCGCTTGTTCGCAGTTGATCATCCATGGTACGCCGAAGCGATCGACAACCATGCCGAAACGGACGGCCCAAAAGGTTTCCTGGATCGGCATTTGCACCGTCCCGTGTTCTGCCAACGTGTGAAATATGCGTTCTGCTTCTGCCACGCTGGCGATGCCAATCGCCACCGAGAAGCCTTTCGCTTTTTCATAATGCTCAGGCGGCGCGTCAGAACCCATCAATACCTGGTCGCCAACGGTCAGGCTGGCATGAAGGATCTTGTTGTGCCATTCGGATGGCACTTGTTTCGCTATTGGCGAATCCCCGTGGCTGAGCATGGTAACGATCTTGCCGCCAAGACACTGCTCATAGAACCTGAACGCAGCCTCGCATTGCCCGTTGAAAGTAAGATAAGAATTCAGTTTCACAGTGCCCTCCTTGGGCTGGTGAATGATGGATGGTACTGGGTTATGCCCTGTCGTAGGCCTGCTTCAAGCCGTTGATGTCAATTTTGCTCATTTGAAGCATTGCCTGCATGACCCTTTTTGATTTCTCAGGATCTTTGTCTTGCAACATCTTTCCCAGAGCAGAGGGAATGATTTGCCACGACAGGCCATACTTGTCCTTCAGCCAACCGCATCTTTCTTTTTCTCCGCCTGCAGAAAGCTTCTCCCACAGGTCGTCTACTTCCTGCTGCGTTTCACAGTTCACGAAGAACGATATAGCCGGCGAGAAGGTGAATTGCGGGCCACCATTGAGTGCGAAAAAGTCTTGTCCATCGAGTTGGAAGGTCGCGGACATTACCGTGCCCTTCGGCCCCGGCCCTCCTTCTCCATATCGAGTAACCCTTCCAACCTTTGAATTCTTGAAGACAGAGACATAGAAATTCATCGCCTCTTCGGCTTTGCCGTCGAACCACAAGAACGGAGTGATTTTTTGCATATAGGTGTCCTCTTTTGTTGTGCCGCTCCCGACAGCCAGCTATTTCGCCGGGAGGTCTGGGATCTCGACCACCGGCCGGATCTCGACGGTGCCTTTGCGCGCGCCTGGAATCCGTCCGGCAATGCCGATCGCCTCGTCGAGGTCCTTGGCGTCGATCAGGAAGTAGCCGCCGAGTTGTTCGCGCGTCTCCGCGAACGGACCGTCGGTCACCAGTCGTTTGCCCTCGCGTACGCGGACGCTGGTCGCGGTCGACACGGGCTGCAGCGGGGAGGCAGCCAGGTACTGGCCATTCGATTTAAGCGCATGGGCAAGCTGTGTCGACTCCCCGTAACAATGCTCCCGCTCAGTCTCAGTCCATGCCTGCTCGTCGGCGTAAATCAGCAGCATGTATTTCATTTGCGTGCCTCCATCAGTAAGTCGAACGGCGACCGGCCAGATCGACACACCCATGAAAATATATTTACAATCAGGTATGTCGCTCGGTGCCACTGAGGCCGTCGAAACAGTTTATCGCTCCGACTGGGGCCGGGTCGTGGCCACGCTGATTGGCCTCATCGGCGACTTCGATCTTGCCGAGGAGTGTGCGCAGGAAGCCTTTGCAACCGCTGTAGATCAATGGCGAGTTTCCGGCGTGCCAGAATTTCCGCGCGCGTGGATCATCCAGACGGCTCGGCACAAGGCCATCGACCAGATCCGGCGCAAAGCGCGGTTCGAGGAAAAACTTGAATCGTACGCCACCTCCGGCTTGGTCAGTACCATCGAAGAGCCGGATTACGACACCAGCGAAATTCCCGACGACCGCCTTCGGCTGATCTTCACTTGCTGCCACCCGGGGCTCGCGACGGAAGCGCAGGTGGCGCTGACCCTGCGCACGCTGTGCGGCCTTGATACGGACGAGATTGCGCGGGCGTTTCTGGTGCCTGCGACGACCATGGCGCAGCGGCTGGTACGCGCCAAGCGTAAGATTCGTGACGCCGGCATTCCGTATAGCGTGCCCGAGACGAACGACATGGTTGCGCGGCTCGACGCGGTGCTGACCGTGATCTATCTGGTCTTCAACGAAGGCTATGCGGCCACTCGAGGCGCGCCGCTGGTGAGGACGGAGCTCTGTGCTGAGGCCATCCGCCTGGGGCGCTTGGTGAAGTTGTTGCTGGGGCCGCAGGCTCCGGCGGAAGTTACTGCTCTGCTCGCCCTCATGTTGCTTCAAGACGCGCGGCGCCATGCTCGTCTCGATGAGGCCGGGGATCTCGTGGTTCTCGAAGAGCAAGATCGCAGCCGCTGGGATCATGGACAGATTGCCGAGGCGCTGCCGCTGGTCGAGGAGGCTTTTCGTGGCGGACCCGGTCCATTTGCGCTGCAAGCAGCGATCGCTGCGTTGCATTGTCAGGCGGCGCGAGCTGAAGATACGGACTGGCGCCAGATCGTCGGCCTCTACGATCTTCTCGAGCGAGTGCAGCCCTCTCCCATCGTGTCGCTGAACCGCGCGGTGGCCGTGGCGATGGTGGAGGGTCCTAGACCGGCGCTGGCGCTGGTGGATGCGCTGGCTGCAACCAACGATCTCGCCAACTATCACCTGCTGCATGCCGCACGGGCCGATCTTCTGCGCCGCCTGGGGTCCCCAGTCGAAGCGGCGAAGAGCTACCTGCAGGCCCTCGCGCTGGTTACCAATGACAGCGAGCGCCGATTTCTCGAGCGCCGACTGCGGGACGTTCAGTCAGCTTCACCTGCATCAGTCGACGAATTGGCCGCAGATTAGGTCCGTGTCGCCATGCGTCCTCGCAAGGAGTTGCTGCGGGTACGCGACGGACGCGCGATCGAGACGAGCCTATCTTTCGACGGCCATTGCCACCGCGTTCCCGCCACCCAGGCAAAGAGCTGCGACGCCGCGGTGGACATCGCGGCGGATCATTTCGTAGATGAGCGTGACCAGCACTCGCGCTCCGCTGGCTCCGATGGGGTGTCCGATGGCGACGGCGCCGCCGTTCACGTTTACTTTGTTGGGGTCGAGGCCCAGTTCGCGCATCACGCCCAGCGCTTGCACCGAGAATGCCTCGTTCAGTTCATAGAGGTCCACGTCTTCATTCTTCCAGCCGGTCTTTTCCCAAATTGTGCGAACGGCACCGACCGGGGCCATCATGACCCATTTGGGTTCGACTCCGCTGGTGGCTTGTGCCATGATCCGGACCATGGGTTTCGCGCCGAGCTCTTTCGCGCGCTTGGCGCTGGTGACCACGAGGGCGGCGGCGCCATCGTTCACTCCGGGAGCGTTGCCGGCGGTGACCGTGCCGTCTTTTTTGAACGCTGGCTTTAGCGAGCGTAAGACTTCGATCGTTGTATCCTCGCGGGGTGATTCGTCTTTATCGAAGATAACTGGCGCTTCGCCCTTTTTCTTGGACGGCAGTTCAACGGGGACGATCTGCGATTTGAAGCGGCACTCCTTGATGGCGGCGAGTGCCTTGCGGTGCGAGTTCACAGCGAACTGGTCCTGCTCCTCGCGGCTGATGCCGTATTTTTCCGCGACGTTCTCGCCGGTGATGCCCATGTGGTAATTGTTGTAGATGTCCCATAGCCCGTCGTTCACCATCGAGTCAATAATCTGCGCGTTTCCCAGGCGATATCCTCTTCGCGCCTGCGGGAGCAGGTAGGGGGCGTTGGTCATCGATTCCATCCCACCCGCGACTACGACGGAACTGTTCCCGGTCTGTATCGCTTGCGCTGCAAGTGCGACCGCTTTGAGTCCGGAGCCACAGACTTTGTTTACAGTCATGGCACCTACCTCGGGAGCGAGACCACCGAAGATTGCAGCTTGCCGTGCCGGATTCTGACCGAGGCCGGCGGAGAGTACGTTCCCCATGATGCATTCGTCGATCTGCTTGGGATCGACCCTAGCGCGCTTCACGGCTTCACGAACCGCGATCGCTCCCAATTGCGTTGCGCTCAAATCCGAAAGGCTTCCCTGAAACTTTCCCACGGGCGTGCGGCAGCCGGAGATGATGACGACATCGTCGAAAGCAGCCATTTATGTGCTCCTCTGATTATTTCGTGCCTGTCAATTATAGATGTGCCGGGGTGGAAAAAGATGAATTCAGTTGGAGCGCTGCGGTTGTTTATGCGGCAGCTCTGTCTTGAACCAAACATAGATTGGAGATAGTTCGTAGACACAAATTTCGTCGAGCTTCGCGAGAGAACTTTCCTTGACCGAGGCGATGAAATGCGTTTTGCGCGAGGAAATTTTCTTCCTGAGACCAGTTCAGTGACTTTGGTGTATGGGTCTGTGCTCATCCAACGTCATTTTTTTCTTGACATCACTTTTCATTGACTCTATACATCAATGAGTTGCAACAAACGACCGTTGCATTTCAAGTCCATGAAAAATGGAAAGGGAGAATAGATCAAATGGCAACCAAGAAGAAAGCAAAGAAGGCCGCAAAGAAGAAACACTAAGAGCCTTCCACCAAAGTAAAACAGGGGGACGCGAAAAGCGTCCCCTAAGTTTTTGCGCGCTAGTTTCGGCTGATTAATTTCTTGTCAACGGGAAGGCGTTTTTCAGTGGCGGGGCAGAGGCTACGGTAAGCGCAGAAGCTGCAATAGAAACCCGGCTTGGCATCAAACTCTTCGGCGGCAATCTTTCGCGCGACCTCTTCCACTTTTGTTTTGCACTCCTGCAGTTGGATGTCGCTGCGGCGCGTGACCACCGAACTGTTTTCTTCGAGGTTGTAGAAGACGATCTGATCGGCGTGGTAACCCCACTTTTCGCGCGCGGCCAGAGCATAGATCGAAAGTTGCAGGCTCTTGTCGGCATCTTCCTGCGATTTGGGCCTGCCTGTCTTGTAATCGGTAATCACGACACGACCGTTGTCCAGCCGATCGATGCGGTCGATGCGGCCGACCACCTTGGCCGGTCCGATCTGCATTTCGAACCCCTCTTCGGTGTGCAGCACCTGGGGCACGGGAGCCCGTTTGCAACTGGCTAAGAACTCGCGCAACTGTTCAATCCCCTGACGCTCGTAGAGTTCCTGCTGATATTTTTCTTCAATGCCCGCGGCCCTGAGGTCGGTCTTGAAAAGCTCGATCAGTTGGTCGTCCTCTATGGTCCGTCCGAGGCGCACCGAGGCGTAATAAGCCAGCAGGATGCGATGAATGGTGGCGCCGTACTCCATGGCCGCGGGAACTTCGCCGGGGATCCTCCATTCACGCTCCAGCTTGAATTGCAGCGGGCAGATTTCATAAGTTTGTAGCGCGCTGGCGCTGAGTCTTGCGCCGAGATCGAAGGCGGGCGGCAGTTTGAGCCATTCACTCACGGCCGAGCCGGGCAGTGCAGGCGCGGCCTCGGCAAATAAATCGGTTTGGAATTCAAGCGCGTGACGTTGGCGGAGCCAGGGCTTCAAGCTGACGTCCTTGAGCAGGTCGCGCAGAAAACCATCTGGGGTAAGGTCTTTTTTTCCCCTTCCCTGCCGTGCGTAGATGGTGAGCGAGTCCCGCGCGCGGGTCATGGCGACATAGAACAGGCGGCGCTCCTCCTGCCGGCACAATTCCTTGTCGTCGAAAATCGGCACCGACCCGAGGCCTTGTAATTCGCGGGGAAAGTCGACCAGGGGTTCCTTGTAGGACGACGGGAACGAATTGGAATTGGCTCGAATGATAAAAACGTGATTGAACTCAAGCCCTTTGGCGACGTGCGCTGTCATCAGACGGACTGCGTTCTCGGTGCCCGTAGATATCGGGATCACACCGCCAGCGGTGCGGAAATACTGGAGGTAGTCAATGAATTCACCGATGTCGCCGGTCTTTGTGATTGCCCTGGGTTTCTCCTCCCATTTTTTGACGAACTCGAGGACGGCTGCGATCGCAGGGGAAGTGCGATTCAATCCAAACTGACGAATGATTATGTTCAACACCCCGCTGCTCGTGGTTGCCGCCCGCGTCACGTCGTCCCGGACTTGCTGCAAGGCATTCAGCACGGCGGCGCCATTTTCGATCTTGGCCAAGACCGAGGCCACTCCGGATTTCCTTTCTTCCCTCGGAATCGCTCTTATCCCGGCACGCAGTTTCTCTGGATCGATGGCGAACGGAGGGAAGGCCGCGACTCGGAAGAGGCTGGCGCTGTCGTTCACCGAGACGATTGCTCCCAGGCTGGCGAACAGGTCGCGTGCTTCGGGAGTGTCCATGACATCCATGTTTTCGATCGCGAACGGGATGCCCTGCTCGACCAACTCCGCCACTATCTGTTCCCGATGGAAATGTTGGCGGTAAAGGATGGCGAAGTCGCTCCACTTGCAGCGGAGTTTGCGTTGCCGATCGCGGATGGTTGTCACTAAGTCAGAGCATTCGACTTCCTTTGCGGTCAGCACAACTGCGTCGACTGGGACACTTGGCAACGGTCTCCCGTCCCGAGATGCTTCTTCTTCGCGGGCGGAGATCAGCGGGGAACGATGGTAGGCGGATGCTGGGCCTTGCGCGGCAGGAAAGACATCCGGGTTCCTGGAAATCAGCGCGAAAGCGGATTTCAGGATCGTGGTGGTGGAGCGCCGGTTCTTTTCCAGGACGACCGTCTTCGCTTCCGGGAAGTGTTCCTGAAAGAGTCCGAATGCGGCGCTAGACGCGCCACGGAAACGATAAATGGCCTGGTCGGGATCTCCCACGGCGAAGACATTGCGTTCTTCTCCGGCCAATTGCTGGAGAATCTTGACCTGAGCGAAATTGACGTCCTGGAATTCGTCCGCCAAGATGAACCGGGTGCGCTGGCGTTCGCCGGTGAGCAGTCCGGCATTTCCTTCCAGCAACGCGTGCGCGTGTGTGATCATGTGGCCGAAGGTGCCGAGGTTGTCTTCGCGCAGCATGCGCTCGACGGTGGCAAATACGCTGGCGATTTCCTGGCAGCGTCCGATGACATCTTGGTCGGACAAATCATCGGCATCTTTTGATTTGCTCACCCGCGGAATGGTGGCCTCGCCTCGCTCAAGCTGATGCACGTAGTTCGCGTATTTTTTCGGGTCCACCAGATCGTCCTGACAGCGCCGCATGAAACCGAGGAGATCATGGAGAAACTGGCTGACATTCGCCGCTCGCACGAAGTAGTTCAGGTGCAACTCGGGGATGCGCCTACGCAGATAAATCCAAAGATCTTGGTCGTCGAGCACATCGAACTGCTTCCCATATCGGCCGAGGAGATCGTTGCAATACTCGTGAAACGTGGCAATCTGCAAACCGGATACATCAGTGCCGCGCAGTCCGTCGCGCACCCGTTCGCGCATCTCCTGGACGGCATTTTTTGTGTAGGTGACAGCCAGGATTTCGTTGGGTCGAGCGTGGCCGTCGCGGACTAACCGCGCAATGCGCCGGGTGAGGACGGTGGTTTTCCCGGTGCCCGCGCCGGCGACCACGAGCATCGGCCCGCGCACGTGTTCGATGGCCTCACGCTGGCGCTGGTCGGGTTCGAAGGCTCGCGCAGCCGGGATGGGTTTCGTAGCAGCCACTGGGCAGGAGCATATCAGAGAATGATTGAAGATATTTTGCAACGGATGGTGTGGCGCGGGCGCCCCCGCCCGCGAAGGGATGCTTGCTTTCGCCACAGTGTGCTTGGGATTCCGCAACGCGGACTGGGGCGCCCGCGCCACACGGTAATTTGACTAGGCCTGTAGTTCTGAAAGAGCCACCGCCAGGCTGGCAATTGCCGCTGTCTCAGCGCGGAGGATTGTGCTCCCCAGCGACGCCGAAAGCCAGCCCGCTTCTTGAAACAATTTCAATTCCTCGTCCGTCCATCCACCCTCAGGGCCGAGAGCAAGAATAACCACGCCGTCGTTGGAGTGAGATTGAAGAACGTCTTTCAGCATTACATCGGTTTCGGTTTCGGAGAGGACAATGCGCAAGCTTCCTGGCAGGGCAGCGGCAGCCTTCAGCTTCAAGGGCGGGGAGATTTCGGGCGGCGAGATTCGACGGGACTGTTCAGCGGCCTGTAAGGCAATCCGTCGCCACCGTTCGACGCGTTTCGCAGCCGCCGTCGCGAGATGAGCTTCGGTGCGCCGCGCAATCGCTGGGACGATGCGTGCCGCGCCGAGTTCCGTGCATTTCTCGATCGCCCATTCCATGCGGTCAAACTTGAAAATGGAGAGAACGAGCGTCACCTGAACAGAAATCGGAGCGGGAATCTCGGCACCCAGTTCGAATTCAACTCGGTCAGGCGTGATAGCGGTGATGTGTCCGCGGCGAACTTTGTTTCCGGCAGTGATATCGAATTCCTGGCCGATGCGGGCGCGAAGCACGTGGGATAAGTGCTGAGCATGAGCGCCAACCAGAAACGCGCGCGTACCAGAGACTTCGTCGGCAATCCAGCGTCGGCGGGTCATGGATCGGAGACCATTGATCAGAGACAAGGTTAAACCACAGAGGACGCGAAGGCAGTGGGTTGGCCTATCCGAAGATGTCCTTCACCTTGCCCAGTAGCGTCCGGCGCTGAGGCTTATTCTCCACCCGCGTCATTCCTTCCAACTCCTGCAACAGCTCACGTTGGCGCTTGTTGAGTTTGCCAGGAGTTTGGACGCGAACTTCGACGAACAGGTCGCCTTTCCCGTGACCATTCAGCACGGGAACGCCTTTGCCCCGGATGCGCATCGTAGTACCGGACTGTGTGCCGTCAGGCACTTTCAATGTGTGTTCGCCTTCGAGCGTCGGTACTCGAATCTCAGTTCCCAACGCCGCCTGGGCAAACGAAATAGGAATTACGCAGTGCAGGTCGTTGCCTTCACGCTCGAAAAACGCGTGTTCCTTAACGTGCAACACGACGTAAAGGTCACCGGGTGGCCCACCATGTGCCCCCGCCTCGCCCAGCCCCGTGAAGCGGATGCGCGTCCCGTCTTCGACTCCGGCGGGAACCTTTGCGTCCACCGTCCTCTGACGCAGAACGCGGCCTTCGCCTTTGCACTTCAAGCATGGATCGGTGATCACGCTCCCTGCCCCCTGACAAGTGGGGCAAGTGCGGGCCATGCTGAAGAATCCTTGCTGGTAGCGTACCTGGCCGCGCCCGCCACAGGATCGACAGGGAACGGGAGCCTTGCCGGGAGCCGCACCGGAGCCGCGGCAGTCCTCACAAGTCTCGTGGCGGCGAATGGAAACGTTCGTTTCCGTGCCAAAAACCGCCTCTTCGAATTCCAGCGTGACATCTTCACGCAGATCGGGACCGCGCTGGGCACGGGTACCCCGGCGTGAACCGCTGCCGAAAAGATCTCCGAAGCCGAAAAAGTCACCGAAGATTTCGCTGACATCATGGAAAACCGTGGGATCGAACCCTCCCGAGCCTCCACCGCTCACAGCAGCGTGTCCGAAGCGGTCGTATGCGGCCCGCTTGTCTGCGTCTGCCAGGATCGCGTAGGCTTCGCTGCATTCCTTGAATTTTTCTTCCGCGGCGGGATTATTCGGATTGCGATCAGGATGAAACTGCAGCGCCAGTTTGCGATAGGCGCTCTTGATCTCCTGCTCGCCGGATTCGCGGGCAACCCCGAGGACTTCGTAATAGTCGCGTTTTACGTTGCTGGCCAGAATAGTTCCAAGTCCTTTCAAATTTCTTGATCTTAGTGCTTCGGGTTGCGCGCAACTTTGACCATCGAGGGACGCAGCAGGCGGTCCTTCAACTTGTAGCCGCGTTGCAGTTCTTCCAGTATTTGATGATCTGCGGCATCGGTGGTTTCAACCATCTCGATGGCCTCGTGAACGTGGGGATCGAAAGGCTCACCTTTCGCCGGAATGGCGCGCAGACCCAATTTCAGCAGTGCGTCCTGCAACTGTTTGTAGATGAGTTCAATTCCGTCGCGGAACTCGGATTTCTCCGCCGAACCGGTTTGCAGCGCGCGTTCAAAACTGTCGAGGGTGGGCAGCAGCGCTCTAATCGCGTCCGCCACGGCGTATTCGCGAAAGTCCTGCTGCTCGCGGGTGGTGCGCTTGCGGGCATTCTCAAACTCAGCCTGCAGACGGGCGAGACGGTCGATCAGCGTGTCCCGTTCCACTCGAAGTTTGTGCAACTCGCCGCTTTCGGTCAATGCGCGCGAGGACGGAGACTCAATCGTCACGGCTTCGTCCCCGGCATTATCCGATGCAGGTAATTCGTGCGTCGCATCAAGTTCCTGGGGATCGACTTCCGATTTTCCGTTTGTTCTTGCCATAAAACGTTTCACTAGTGCTACTTATTCAGACTCGTTCAAGATTTTGTCAAACAGACGGGCGATATAGGAAACCGCCGTCATCGTGTGTTCATAGTCAATGCGGGTCGGTCCTATGACCGCGAGCGATCCCATCACTTCGCCGCCGACGCGGGCCGGCGCGCCGATGAGTACGAAATTGCGCATGGAGGGCAGCGTCTGGTCGAGTCCTATGACCACGCGCACCGCTTCTTGTTTGGCATCGAGGTACGCGCCCAGCAGCCCTACGATTTTCTGTTTCTCTTCCAGTGTCTTCAATAATTCCTGCAAGCGCTGCCGGTCCTGCTCTCCGGCCACCAGATTGGCCGCACCTTCAACGTAAACCATCTGAGCGCCGTCGTCCGCGGCCAGCGCGCCTTGCTTATAGAGTTGCTCGACAGAGGTCATCAAGCGGTCGTATTCGCTGCGCTCTTGCTCAAGTCGCCGGGCCAACTCGATCCGCATTGCTTCCATGGTCCAGCCGCGGAAGTTCTCGTTGAGGAAGCGAGCAGCCGCATCCAGATCGGCTTGCGAAATGTCGAGACGCAGCACCCGGTCGCGTACCAGGCCGGACCGCGTCACCAGAACCGCCAGCACCTTCTGATCGCCCAGCCGGGAAAAATAAACGTGCTCCAGCGCGTTCTTGGGTCCTTCAATGGCTACCGCGACTCCTACATTGTGCGAGATCAGAGAGAGCACGTGCGAAGTGCGCTCCATGAATTCCTGCACGTCCGAGACGCCGTGAAACGACTCCTGAATAATATTCTCATCGCTATTCGAGAGCCGCGCCTTGCCTGTAAGCTGCTCGACGTAATACCGGTAGGCCTCGGTACTGGGCACACGGCCGGCAGAAGTATGGGGCTGCTCCAGGTAACCCGAGTCCGCCAGATCCGACATCACGTTGCGGATGGTTGCCGGGCTCAACCCTTCCCGGTTGGCGCGCGCAAGCGTGCGTGACCCCACCGGCTCGCCCGTGGCAATAAAGGTCTCCACAATAGCGGTGAGGATTTCCCGTTCGCGCTCGCCTATGGGTGGTCCCGGAGGCATACACTCCCTTGTATCACACTGAGCCGGCGGGGCCTGCCGGCTTCTAAGTTACTTATGGCTAAACTATGTAGATGCAACACTTACATCGCAGGATGCAAACGGACATCGTGAATTCTAGGAAGCGTGGGCGAGGCCTGTCAAGCATAACTCGATCCCAGTGGCTTGACCGACGTAAGATTTGACGGTTACCCCAGGTTCGCCCGGGCGTGTAGCAAAATCCCCTCGCTGCGTATTACCCCTGTCCTTCGTTGACGGGTTGGTGTAAAGGTGACGGCAAAATGCCTCCTCCCTATGTTAGGCAGGATGCGACGGCTAGTCAATGATCTGTCGGGTTTGTGTATACCGACGGCAAAAGTGCTACACCCGTCTTAGTGTCGCGTGTGCGGGGGCGGAAGAATTGGCAAAAAAATCTTCAGGGCTACCTAATGATGTACGATTGGTGACTTCGGTGGTCCACTCCAACGTGAACCACCGTTCTTGGAAGGAGGTTCATGGAACATGTCCGCTCCTTGGGATCCACTCGAAAGTGTTCGGGAGCATTCAGACGAGCTGATCATCGCGGCACGCAAACGCGAGATGCAGAACATTCTCCAAGTCATACGTGGGCTTTTTCGACCCCTTCGCGGAACTTATTCAAAACGGCATGGACGCGGTAGATACTCGCAGGCGGGAAGACAGCAAGTGCAGGAAGCATATTTCTATTGCCATAAATCTTCAGGACAACTCAATCACTGCTACAGACTGGGGCGTTGGGTTCCGGTCAGATCAGTTTAAGACCTTCCTCTGCCCGAACATCTCGTTTAAGGACGGGCTGATAAGTCGCGGAAAGAAGGGCGTCGGTGCGACCTACCTGGCATACGGCTTCAATCATTTGAAGTTGATGACTCGAACGGCTGATTTTGAGATGGTGGCTGAGATAAAGGATGGTAGAAAGTGGCTCGACGACACAAAGGGAATAGTGATCCGTCCCAAGGTCACTGAAATTCCAGCCGGAGACAAGGCGTTCTCCGAGAGGGTAGACCGCGGCTCATCCTTTACGTTGTGGGTTGACGGCGAGAACACGCGCCCCAAGGACCTCGGTTGGATCGGTGCTTCGACGGCAGAGCAATGGAAAACTGTCTTGCTTCTTAAGACGCCACTTGGCCATATCAGCTTAAGAGAAAGCCTTGGAAAAGACGTCATCACGTTTGATCTCGACGTTACGGACACGAATGGGAAGATGACCAGCCTTAGAGATCAAATTGCCTCGTATGTTTATCCGCATACTGTCATTCCTGGTTGCATTTGTCTACAAGACGTTGTGTCCGAGCAACAGCGACGTATCGAGAAGGATCTCGATGCATCCAAGCTGCCCGACCGCTTCCGAAACCAGAATGCGATATACGGTGTCTGGAAAACTGATGAAATCGCAAAGTTCTTCCCCGCTTCGGATGAAGCAGAACACCGTGCCCTAGTCGCCAAATTTTCTATTGAAGCATACGGTTTCTTTTGCTACTCGACGAGCATTTGGGATTATTTCAACGATAGTGTCGCCAAGCTCAGAAAGGGCAAGAGAATTTTGCTCAAGGGAGGCCTGCAGCTGGCGACGGACGGGATGCCGCAAGGTGATCTCTTAATCATCCCCCTAACCTCGAACACCGGCTATCAGAATCAGTCACATGTTGTTGTCCACTTCCGCAACGCTGACCCGGATCTGGGGCGCAAGGGGTTCCAACCCGAGCTCAGGGAAGTGGCCGAAGTGATCTCGGCTGCAGTGGTTGGCATTCTGAAAAAGAGGAGGCATCTGCTAAAGAAGGATTCGGGAGTCGTTCCGTCGATCGTCGATGAAGGCAAGCTCGATACATGGATGCAGGAACAAAGGCAATACGAGACGACGAACCCCCTAACCTTCAGCAACCCTAACTTCTTTCTTCCGTTGAGGGAGATCTCTATTACGTCGAAGCCCCGCTCCGAACAGGATGTGATCGTACTGTTCAACCAACTCATTGCGGGTGGAGTGATTCGGGGCCTCAAGTTGATGGCGACCAGCTCCCACCAGCAATACGACGGCGTGTACCGGTATTCCGTCAAGAATCCGGTCGAGAATCATGTTTTCGACAGGACAATTAATCCGCTCGGGGTTCCAGATGTACAGCTAAAGGGCGAGTATACCTCTAAGCCCTACGTGCTTGAGTACAAGCACAACGTCGACGCGTTGATCCAGGAATTTGAAAATCAAGAGAAGAACGAGTCGGACGTCAACCTTGTAGTCGCTTGGGACATTGGCTCGGAATGGAAGCGGCGCTACGCCGTTACGTCGCTACTTGATGTGAACAACATTCAGCACCGCCCTTTCCACGGAGTCACCCATATTTTCCGGGATCAGAACTCAGGGGATGTACGATTTTATGGGATCATCCTCTCTGAGTTAGTCGAGGCTCTGAACGACTTTAATGGATCGCAGGCGAAGCAGTCGCTCAGATATGGCGAGACGCTTTAGTTGTTTAGACGCAAAAACATAGGGTGACCCACCCATTCCAAGCGAAATTCTAAATCACAGTTAAAATTGGGTTCCCCATTCTTCCGCGTTCTGTGCGGAAGGGTGGGAGGCGAGAACGCACGAGCCACGAAGGCGAGGATTCCGGACTGTCCATATCACTTTCGACGCAGGAAGCTCCGCAAGCGCATCGACGGCGCACCCACCCGAGCCGTCAGTTCCGCAGCGCGTTTTGTCGTTGACCGCCGCCCCAAAATCGGATAACCTAGTACAACGTACATTATCTACAAGATAATATTTGATCTTTGACAATCTGACCCGGGCGGCGGCGGCTTCCGAACCCCTGCTCCAAAATGCCAGCTTGGTTCCAAAACGGGACGTCTCCCCAGCCGTAACTCCCATGTTCTCTAGATTTTGCGCGTAACTCCTGTAAACTCAAAGATCTAGCACATAGTCGCAAAATTGATCGTTTGTTTTCTAGATTTTGCACGCCAAAGGGGGAGGGGGGTACCCGGTACTAAACAGTAAACCAGCCCGTTATGGGCCCGTTATGGGCCCGTTATTGGGAAAGAAGCAGGCTAGCGCCTGGATAGTCCAGACTCGTGCTCGTGAGGCGATGCTCACGTAGCCAATTAGAGAGCATTTCGTCACAACATGCATTCAAACCCGCACGTCGCGGTAGTCGGTGCCGGCGCCTTCGGAGGATGGACCGCCTTATATCTGTTGCGGCGCCGAGCCCGAGTAACCCTCATCGATGCGTGGGGGCCGGGCAACTCGCGATCCTCTTCCGGCGGCGAAACTCGCATTATCCGGGGCACCTACGGGCCGAGCCAGCCTTACACGAAAATGGCCGCTCGCGCCATGCGATTGTGGAAAGAACATGAGGCGCGGTGGGATCGACGGCTATTGCATCGCACCGGCGTTTTGTGGATGGCGACATCCGGCGATGACCAGTTCGAACGCTCTTCGTTGCCAATGCTGCGCGAGGCCGGCATCGCTTATGAAGAATTGTCTGGAAGGGAACTGGGGAGACGCTGGCCTCAGATCAATGTTGAAGACGTGCGCTGGGCGATCTACGAGCCCGAGGGTGGTTTCTTAACCGCGCGGGTTGCGTGCCAGGTGGTGGTGGAAGGATTTCTGGCCGAGGGCGGAGAGTACAGACAAGTAGCGGTCTTAGCGCGTGATCTTGAAACCGTCATCGGCGATGGCCCGATGTTTAAAGGCTTGATGCTTTCGGATGGCTCAAAGCTGATGGCTGACCAATATGTTTTCGCGTGCGGCGCATGGCTGGGCAAATTTTTCCCGGAGACGATCGGCAACCGCATTCGCCCCACCAAGCAGGATGTATTTTTCTTCGGCACGCCCGCCGGAGATGATCGCTTCTCGGAGGCGAAGCTGCCGGTCTGGGCCGATCATCGCGACCGCTTTATCTATGGCATTCCGGCTAGCGACGGTCGCGGATTCAAGGTTGCCGATGATACCCGAGGACCAGAGTTCGATCCCACTTCGGGGGAACGAGCGGTGAGTGGCGACGGACTCATGCTTGTGCGCGATTACCTCGCTTTCCGGTTTCCGGCGATGAAAGACGCGCCGCTGGTGGAGACCCGCGTTTGCCCGTACGAAAACAGTCCGGACAACCACCTGATCATTGACCGGCATCCAGCAGCGGACAACGTTTGGCTGGTGGGAGGCGGCTCAGGCCACGGCTTCAAACATGGGCCTGCGCTCGGCGAGATGCTGGCAGAGTGGGTGATGGAAGGCAGAGAGCCCGATCCATTGTTCGGGTTGCGAAGATTCACGCGATAGTGCGGGAGACGTTGCGGAAGTTTCCAGAAACGGCAGCGGCTGAAGCCGAGTTGATTCGAGCGCATCTACGATATGGCTGAAGCCATATCCTGATACAAACCGCGAGTTTTGCATCAGCCGGAAACGTTGCAAGCAACGTTTCTACAGTCCGGCCTACTGGATCTGGATTACGCTTTCCCCGGCGCTGGATTTGATCTCATCCACGCGCGCGATGACCTTGCGGGCAAAGTCGTAAAGCGACTTGGCATGGGGGGAGGCTTCGCCCTCGAGGACCGTGGGCCTGCCGCTGTCTCCGGCTTTGCGGATGTCTGGATCGAGTTGGACGTTTCCGAGAAAGGAAACGTCGAACTGCTTCGCGGTCTTCTCTGCGCCGCCGCGAGAAAAAATATCGATCTCGTGATTGCAGTGCGGGCACACGAAGTAGCTCATGTTCTCTACCATGCCGACAATGTCCACTTTCATCTGGCGAAACATTTCTATGGCTTTGCGTGCATCCTGCAACGAAACATCCGATGGAGTGGAAACCACGATTGCCCCGGTAAGCGGAACGGTTTGAATGAGCGAAAGCGAAACGTCCCCCGTGCCTGGCGGGAGGTCCACGACGAGATAATCGAGCTGCCCCCACACCACGGAACCCAGAAACTGCTTGATGATGGAGTGCAGCATCGGCCCACGCCAGATCAGCGGTTTGTCTCCGGGGTTCAAGAGGCCGACGGAGATGACCTTGAGTCCGTGAGCGTCGATGGGCTCAATACGATTGTCTGCGAGCACCTTGGGTTGCGTATTCAGTCCCAGCATGAGCGGCACGTTAGGGCCGTAGACGTCGGCGTCGAGCAGACCGACTTTGTGCCCGAGCTTGGCCATAGCGAGCGCCAGATTCACCGCTAGCGTAGTCTTTCCTACTCCGCCTTTGCCGGAACCTACGGCAATAATCGTTTCCACGCCGGGAAGAGGCTGTGGGCCTTGCGGTTGTTGTCCGGGACGAGGAGCCATAGGTGTATTCAAGAAATCACCTTCCAGATCGGTTAGATGCGGCCTAGCCCTTGATTATACAGGGGGCACACGGCCTCGAATCGAAGACGTGAGAGCCAATCAGCTCCCGCAATAATTCAGAGAATGCACAGAGCTGGCTTCACAAATGCCTTGACGCCTAGAACCTTTACCTCAGGGGCTGAAGCCCGCATTTCTCGCGGCTCGATCGGCACGGCTGAAGCCATGTCCTTCCCAACAAAGCATTTATGAAACTAGCTAACCAACTCTAGATTCCTTCGCTTCGCTCACGATGACATCAATCTACCGGGCCGTAATGATGTCGGTCAGCACATCTGGCTTGGATTCGTCCCGCACCAGATGCGGATATTGCTCTCCACCGTGATAGTCAAGTTTATAAACCTTGTAATACTCGGTGTTTTCAACCAGCAACTCGATCGGGTCGGAGGTGTTCTTCGCAGCTTTCAACACGTCGCTCAAAACCTCTGCCGAGAAGCGGCGTCCATTCACTGCCGCTACTTTCATCCCGGGCCCGACGCCAGCCTTTGCCGCCGGCATTCCTTCGACGGTGTCGACGATATTTCCGCTCTCCTCTAGCAGCAGTCCGATTGAATACTCCGCGTTGATCTCCTTGCGCTCGCGCTTTCGCGCCTTTATCAGTTCCGATGGAGTCTCGTCATAGACCAATCTCCAGCCGCTTCCCTCGATGCCCGCAAGCGGCGCGCCCGGTCCGTGGTTCGTAAGCCGCTCCGTCCAGAATCCACGCCAGTCATAGGCAGCAACTTGATTCAGCGTGTTCACCACGTCGTCAAAGGTGTAGGTTTTCACCTCTGGCAGGCCGCTCTGCCCGCCGTAGAAACGATTGCAGAAATCATCCATCGACTTCTGACCGTGGGTCTGCTGACGGATGATCGTATCCACCCACAGCCAGTTCAGAACATCTTCGTCGTAATAGTCCACTGTCCTTCGCCAGGATTCCCACTGGTGTGGAGCCCCCTGCATGGAGGGCACTCCGTCCGCCGTATCTTGCAGGTTGCGCCAGGTGCGGCCCGGAACGTGATCCAGCCGGGACGCAATCGAGGCCAGGTTTTCGCGGAACTGATCCGCGGTTCGGATTCCGCTGCGAGCACCCAGCATGTCGCCCAAATACGAGGTAAGCCCCTCGTACACCCAGAGCAGGTCGTCCTGCATGGGCTTCTCGTAATCTGGCGTGGCCAAGTCCGCAGGACGCCGGTATTTGCCATTCCAGGAATGGACGTATTCGTGCGACAGCAGGCCGGAAGCCAGAAGCCGCTGGTCTGCGTCGACCAGAGAGCGCTCCGGACTCCGGCTGTCATTCGATTCATGGTGCTCCAGGCCGAAGTGCGCCACATGGTTGCTCAGGCTGTACAGAAAGTGGTAGTCGCGGAAGTGCTGCGCCCCGAAAAGCTTCAATGCTTGATCGGTTAGAGTTTTGTAGTGATCGAGCACGTCTTGCGGCGCATCCAGGTCCCCGGCAGTATCGGCGGCAATGTCCATCTCCTGAAGCGGGTTCTCGCTCAACGGCACTACGCGGAGGTATTCGCCAGCGATCACTGGCGAGTCCACCAGCGTAGTCAACGATGCGGATTTGAAATTGATCTCGGCTCCCGACTGTGAAGCAATCGGTAAAGGAGTACCAAATTTCCATCCCTGCGGCAGGCGCAGGCTCGCCTGGTACATGAGTTCATCGCTAGTGTAGCCCGCTGGATATAGCAACACTGTGTTCCAGCTCAGGACCGTCATTTTGTTCGTGGCCGACGCGCCGGCCGTGAAGATTCCCTCCTCTCCCGCCGGAGAAATAAAGTCCAAAGACGCCTTCACGGCGGAGATTCCTGCCGGCACTTCGATGTGGATTGTCCATCCGTCGAGGAGGTCTCGCCGCCATTTCAAGGTTTGTCCATTGGCGGTAAACTTCAGCCCTGCCAAGTCCTGGACCGGGCCGGTAGGCCCGTGCTCGCCGGGAATCCACTTGGGATAGTAGAGCGTGAGCGTGCCCGGAGCGGCCGGGATCGTCATTTGTGCATGAAAGATCTTGCGAAGAGCCTCAGTTGCATCCACGGCAATGGTGATTGTGGGCGCCGATAATTTTGGTGCTGCCTTGGTTTTTTGTGCCACAACTGGCATTGCTATTGTGCAAACCGCAATTACCCAAAACCGAATGCAGCGAGACGGTGAAGTCATGTAGCTCCTTGATCGAACAGAAAGGTTGACGACACACCCAAAGAACCAATGACTATATCAGTCGAGCGTGAACGGAGTCACGCCGCGAGAGAACATAGCCGCACTACGACTCCCTCAACGCCGTGAGACCTTTCACCTTCAGAAACACACCTTTGTTATGATCTCCCCGTGCCATCCCATGCTCAGCGGGGCAGATTCATCACTTTCGAAGGGCTCGACGGATGCGGCAAGAGCACTCAACTGGCGAAGCTAGCCACGGTGTTGCGTGCTCAGGGCCTGCCCGTGGTGGTGACTCGGGAACCGGGTGGCACGCCCACCGGAGAAAAAGTTCGCCAGCTTCTGCTCGACACGAATACATCCTCGCTTGCCCCGCTCGCCGAGTTAGCCCTGATGTTCGCTGCGCGGGCACAGCACATCGCCGAAGTCATTCAGCCCGCGCTTGCTGAAGGTCGAATCGTGCTGTGCGACCGCTTCACCGATTCGACTGAGGCGTATCAAGGCGGTGGACGCAAGCTGGGCAGCGAAGCTGTGTTGGCGCTGCATCGAATCCTATGTGGCAATATGCGGCCTGAACTCACAATCTTGATGGATTCGGACGTCGCCATGAGCGTGGATCGCGCCCGGCGCCGCAATAAGACTCAAGCTGGCAAGAATAGCCGTGCGAAAAGTGACGAAAATCGCTTCGAGCAGGAGAGCCGCGCGTTCTTTGGGCGGGTGCGAAATGCATATCTCGCCATCGCGGCCCGTGAACCGGAGCGCATGGTCGTCGTGGATGCTCGCGGTACTCCCGAAGAGACGCACCGACAAATCGTGCAGGTCGTGCGGCGAAAGCTGAAGCTGAAACCAGCCTTTAGCACTTAGCAGTTAGCATTTGGCTTGAAAAGCGGCGGCAGATGAATTTTCTCCGTGACTCCGTGTCTCCGTGTCTCCGTGGTGAACATGCCTTTTTCTGACTTTTACGGCAACTCCGAGACAGTCCGTCAGTTGCGCGATATGCTGGCGCGCAACCGCTTTCCCCAAGCCGTAATCCTGGCCGGCCCCGCCGGTTCGGGCAAGTACACCCTGGCTTTGATGCTTGCCAAAACCATGAATTGCCTGACGCCGGTCACCACGAACGGCTTGCCCGACTTTTGCGGGAAGTGTTCGAATTGCGTCCGAATTGCCCAGGCGGAAGATCTCGAAGCCCGCTTTGCCGAGGCCGTCGAAGCCCGCGAAGGTCTGCGCGAAACCGACAAGAAAGAGACGCGCCTTTTCGTCCAAACTCATCCCGATGTGCTGGTGATTCCTCCCGATCCGCCGCAGATGATGATCAAGGTGGATCAGGTACGGCGCGTGATCGAAACCATCTATTACCGGCCTGGAGAAGCCAAGGAGCGGGTTTACATCTTTACCGACTCCGCATTCATGAAAGAGGCGGCTAACTCCTTGCTCAAAGTACTCGAAGAACCGCCGGAGTTTGCCACCATCTTCCTGTTGACAGAGAACGCGGGCGAGTTGCTGCCGACGATCCGGTCGCGTTCGATGGTGGTTACGCTCAATGCGCTTCCTGCCGAGGAAATCGAACAATATCTGGCGACAACTCGTCCCGACTGGAACCCGAAACAACGCGCACTGCTAGCCCGCCTTTCAGAAGGCGCCGTGGGCCGCGCCCGCAGCTTCGATCTCGCGGCCTACACGGCGGCCCGCGCGCACGCTCTCGCCATCCTCAACTCTGCTTTGCGCGCCGGAGATCACAGCGAACTGTTCAAGATTACCGAAACCTACCGCGCCGGAGCCGAGGGTCGCGACAAGACGGAGAAACTGCTGCGCGCAATTTACTCCCTGCTGCAGGACTTGACGTTCCTGAATTCCGGGACGCCGGAACTTATTCGTAACACGGATATCCAGATCGAGCTGAAAAGCCTCGCCGAATCCGCTGACTTCGCCTGGATTACCCTCGCCTCCGACCGCTTGGCCGAGGTCGAGCGTGGGATGCGCCGCAACCTGTTGCGCTCGCTCTCCCTGGATGCCTTTGCCACGGCGCTGGAGCGGGGCTAGTAACCAGCACTTAGCACTGGGCATTTGGCACGTGGTCCAAAGCCGCAATAGTTCGGTCCGGGGCGGCAAAGCTTTGGATGGCTCAGTGCTCACTGCCAACTGCTTCTTTCCCCAAGTTGAGGATTGTCATCTCTACGCTCCTGTGCTACGGTAGTGGAAAGTTCACGCCTTCAGAATCCACAATCACAGTCGCGCCCGATTGTGGCCCGCGTAAGAAAAAAGCGTGTCGGACAGGTGATGCTATGGTTATGAAAGATGCGATTGATTCCATGCCGGCCGAGCGGACAATCGAACCGGAAGGTTTTGGCAACCGGAAGCTAATTCGTCCCTCGCTGAACCGCACCGACCACAACCATGCATCCTCGCTGATGGGAGAGCGGCGCGATCGCCCTGAGCGCTCCGTCGACCGTAGTGACCGCAACGACCGCAACGACCGGAATGGCGGTGGCCGCAAGGCGACGCCACCCGAGCAAACCAACGCCGAGAATTTCTATTACCAGAAGCAGATGCAGGCGAAAACCCCGATGGTCATCGTGCTCCGTGATGGCGAGGAAATCCACGGCGTCATCGAGTGGTACGACAAGAGCTGCCTCAAGGTGACCTGCCACGGGTCGCCCAACCTGATGATCTACAAGCCCGCGATCAAGTACATGTACAAGGAAGGCGAGAACGCGGGGAAATAGGTGCCAGCCCTCGGGATTCCTGGAATCCTGCGATCAGCCTTTCTTACGCTTGGGTTCCTTTTCCAAGTAAGAATTAAGGGTGCTCGTTCAGCACCGCTGCATCCCTCGTCTTAACTGAGAAGATAACCTCCGGTTGACAATCTCCCATATCTCCCTTAGCATCAATCACTTGGTGCAATCGTACTGACTCCATTCGCCTTGGGGGGAACCGCCTGTGATCAAGCTCGATATCATCAACGAAGTGGTCAACAAGACAGGAATCACCAAAACCAAGGCCGAACTGGCCGTGGAAACAGTATTCGGGAGCATGAAGCGGTCGCTTGCTAAGGGCGATCGCATTGAACTGCGCGGGTTTGGCGTGTTCAATGTCAGGCCGCGCAAGACCGGCATCGGGCGCAACCCGCGCACTGGCGCCGAGGTTTCGATTCCCCCGGGCAAGGCGGTACGCTTCAAGCCGGGCAAGGAGTTGCAGTCCATCGACTGAGTTCGGCCCGGTACAATGGAGATACGGGCGTCCTTACCCGTACTTACTCTAGCCCCGGCAGCGCGGAATCTTGATGCCTGAATTCCTTCCCCCAGTTTCTTCGACCACCGACTATTACCGTCCCGTCGAAGTCTTCGTTGTACAGCCTCCGAAGCAGCGTTACTGGCTGCACATCGTCCTGCTCCTGGCAACGATCTTCACCACCCTGGTGGTGGGTGCGCGTATGGAATTTAACTTCCAGCACAACCAGCCGCCTTTCTACACCAGCGATGACAGCCTCTCCAGCATTTTTCCTCTGACATGGGCCTTACACTCGTCCCATATTCTGCTTGGGATTCCGTTCTCCTTTATGCTGATGGTCATTTTGGTGGCCCACGAGATGGGACACTATCTCTGCTGCCGCTACTATGGCGTCTCGGCTACGCTTCCATTCTTCATTCCGTTTCCTTCGCTCTTCGGCACCATGGGGGCTTTCATTCGGATTCGATCGCCAATCCGTTCTCGGGCAGCATTGTTTGACATTGGAATCGCTGGGCCAATCGCGGGTTTCGTAGTTGCGGTGACAGCGCTGATTTTTGCCATGCCACTCTCCAAGATAATGCCGCGGGCGGCCAGCCCCGACATTCAACTGGGATACCCGCTGATTTTTCGATTGGTCTGGTACGTTCTTCCGCTCGCGCAGCTCAAAGCTAGTTCGACGTCTGCGTTGCAATCTATTTATTTTCACCCCACCGCGATTGCGGCTTGGGTAGGCATGCTTGCGACCGCGCTCAATCTTTTGCCCGGCGGCCAACTCGATGGCGGACACATCGTCTTCTCGCTCGCTCCGCGCGCACACAAGATGGTGTCGCGCTTTACTATTCTTGCACTCATTCCGATGGCGCTTTATTTCTGGGCGGGCTGGTTGATCTGGGCGATCCTGCTGAGGATCAGCGGCATGCGGCATCCGATGGTAGCGGAATGGCCGGGAGTGACGGGTGTCCGCCGCTGGCTTGCGGGGTTCGGTCTCGTCTTGCTGATCCTTACCCTGGCGCCCATGCCCTTCGCACATAGCTCGTTGCTGGAAGTGCTGCGCGAGTTGCGGTCAGGACGTTAGTGGCCGCTTTTGAGTTCTTCGACTCTCAGATAAGACGATGTCGAGCATGCTTTTGGGTCCACGACAACCTCTGCGTCTAAATGCTTTCCTTAACACCCGCGAACAAGTCTGTCTCCTGCTCAATCAATCCGGGAGTCACCCTGGCGGCGAGATGGAACATTTCCTGGCGCCCGCGCTGGCGAACGTGGGATTCGACGAGAGGCCACAGCGGCGCTTGGCTGGTGTGAGCCTTGAATGCGGCAATCTTGGTTTCCAGGTAATCACCAATTTCAATGATCGCGGTTGCCGGCGGCAGCGTGATCGGTTGGCGGTCGGGCAGGGTGAAGTTTGTCGTGCCGTAGTAGAGCTTCTGGGTTCGGTGCGGAGTTACATCGCCCGCAATCTGGTCGGGATACCGGTTGGTACGTCCCGCCCAATGAAAAGCCAGTGTGGCGAAAACTGAAGCCATGGAATGATCCGTATGGCCGGTAATGGAGCCGTCCGGACCGAAGGTGACCAGCACGTGCGGACGGAACCGGCGAATGTGGAGCGTCAAGTCGCAGACCACTTTATAAAGATCCTGGCGGTGGAGCTGGCCGTCGGGATAATCCAGCACGATTCCGCGGGAAACTTTCAGGATTTCACAAGCAGCGGCAAACTCTTTCCGGCGCATGGCTGCCAATTCCTGGTCGCTTGCGGCGCCACCACGATTGCTAGCGGCCTGCCCGGAAGTAAGGCAGACTACGCAGGTCTCGATGCCGCGATCGTGGTAGAGGCGCAGCGAGCCCCCAAAGCCTCCGGCCTCGTCGTCGGGATGGGCGGTGATGCACATCAGGCGAAGCATGGGTTCATTGTAACTTGAGCTTTGCGGGTCAGTGGCTTGCGGGCGAGTTGCAAGATCTTGCAGTTACCCTCAACCGATGACACAAAGAAGTGTTTCAATCGTGGGTCATTCCGAAATAGAATAGGGCGGTCCAGAAGCGGGAGTGCGGGTAAAGTATCAGTTTCCACTGGGCGATGCAGGGCAGGAACGCCCGCGCCTACTTTGGCAGGAGACGCTCGTGCACGTTCTTGTGACCACCGATACGTTGAGCGGGGTGTGGACTTACACGCAAGAACTGGTCACCGGCCTAGTGAGTCGCGGAGTCCGAGTCACGCTGGTCAGCCTCGGCGATATTCCACTGCCGCAGCAAACTTCTTGGATGGAGAACCTGCAGGGTCTGGAATACCGGCCGACTGCATTTCGCTTGGACTGGATGCAGGAGGCAGAACAGGATCTGAAAGACTCTTCCGCATATCTCACCGCATTGGTCAAAGAACTCAAGCCCGACCTGCTGCACCTGAACCAATTATGTTATGGAAGTCTTGCCGTCGAGACTCCACGCGTGGTCGTGGCTCATGGCGATTTGATCAGTTGGTGGAAGGAGGTTCACGGGCACGAACCCAGGGAGTCGCACTGGATGCGCTGGTATCGGGAGGCAATGACGCGCGGTTTGTGGCACGCCAGTGCGGTGGTCGCGCCTTCGGTATGGATGCTGGATGTGCTTCGCGCCTGCTACACGCGCCCCAGACGGGAGGCGGTGATCTACAACGGCCGTAATCCGGTCGCCTTTAATCCGTACGTGAGCAAGGACGATTCCGTGCTGGCGGTGGGACGCCTGTGCGATGCCGGCAAGCAAGTAAGTCTGCTGACCCAACACACCCACCCGCTCCCGGTCTGCATCGTGGGCTCCGACGCGGCGGTTGCCGATCCGGAGATTCCGATCCGCACCGATGTGAAACTTGCAATCGAGCGAGTGTTTGTGGCGCTAAAGGGACCGCAGACGCAGGCACAACTCCGCACGCTGTACAGCCGTGCCTCCATCTACGCAGCCACATCGAGATATGAGGCTTTTGGGATGGCGCCACTGGAAGCCGCGTTCTCGCGATGCGCCATCATCGCCAATGACATCCCATGTTTCCGCGAGATTTGGAGTGATGCCGCGATCTACTTTCAAGCCAATGACGCGGAGAGCCTGGCGGATGTGATTCGACGATTGCATGAGCATCGCGACCTATGCCGCGGCTACGCCACCCGTGCTTATCAACGTGCGCGCGAATGCTTCACTGCCAAGCGCATGATCGACGAATATGTGAGGCTCTACCACAGCCTGCTCGGAGCGAGAGTGGCAGCAGCGTGAGGAACGCTTCTGGCTCCTAGCTGGTGGCTTCTAGCTTCTGGTTCCCGCCCGTGGCCACCCCCTAGCCATTCCGAGGGAGCCTCAGCCCGAGGAATCTGCAGTCTCTTCTCTGACGCGGAAATGCAGGGCCCGCGAGTTGCCCTTACCTCTCCAGCGCGTCTCTCGGGATGGACTGCAGGAGCTCTGAGCCAAGAGCTAGAAGCTGTTATCTTCATAACTCAGATATATTTCAATTGGAGGCCTCATGGCTACAGTCAAAATCACCGTCAGACCCAACGGTCCCTATCGCGTCGAAGCTCCCGAAGGTTCGATCGAACTGGTCGACGCCAACGGCAATACGTACGACTTGACAGGAAAGCCGGCTTTTTCCCTTTGCCGTTGTGGCGGATCAGTCAACAAACCGTTTTGTGATGGAACCCACAGCAAGATCGGATTCCAGGGTGCAGAGTTGGCGGTGAAGAAAGTGGACAGCACGAGCTGAAGCGCAAGGGAAATCAAAACATTGGTGTTACGGGTTGAAATGAAAAGTCAGCCTGGCCCTTGTCCGGGAATCCATGGGTGCGTACTTCCATTTCTTAAGCGCCTTGACGGCGGCTTCGGCAAGAATCGGGTTTCCGCCGGCTACGGTAGCGGCTTCAACGGTTCCGCTCGGCGAGATCGTTGCATCTACGCGCACGTAACCGCCGATGCCAATGCGCTTCAGGTCCGCAGGGTATTCCGGCTCAACCCGGTAAACAATTTTCCTCGCGTTGTTTTCGGTCTGGTCGTTGCTTTGAGCGTGTAACGCAGGTGCAATTGGCGCCGTCACTACTGAGAGACTGGCTAGCAGAGTGAGGCAAAGCACTCTCGATGGACGGCGGGGCCGTGCCAGTCTGCGAGATGGAATTGTCTTGAGCACAGAACTTCCATGGAAACCGCGTGAACTGAGACTAAAGCTCCAGAATCTCCAAACTAGAGGATGTGCCGACTGGCGCACAAGATTACCAAGGTAAGTGGTGGCGTTAGGGTGGGTGACGCCGCAGGACATTGGATTAGGGTGGGACCTATTGGAACTTCCAGGTTCCACAAGCGTTGTTTGCCGAGCCGAAGACAGCCGCGCGAGACTTGAATTAGTGGATGGTCTTCGTCTTTCGCGACATGTAATCCATTAGCAGATACTGGCCCAACGTGTACGGCGTGGTGAAGTAGGCTTTGCCGCGGCACATTTCCGTGACCTTCTGGACGAACTGCACCAGACCGTAATCGGATGCCAGCATGAAAGTATTGATCAAGACGCCGGCGCGCTTGCACTTGGAAACTTCTTCCAGAGTCTGGCTGACGACTAGCGGATCCAGACCAAAGGCATTCTTGTAAATACGTCCGTCTTCGAGCGTCAGCGCGGACGGCTTGCCGTCGGTGATCATTACAATCTGCTTCATGTCTTTGCGCTGCCGCTGCAGAATACGCTGTGCCAGCCGCAGTCCCTCGCGGGTGTTGGTGTAATACGGGCCGACTTTCACGCGCGCCAATTGCGAGAGCGGCACCTCCTCCGCCGAATCATGGAACAGGATTAACGACAAAGAATCGCCTGGGTACTGGGTGCGGATCAGATGCGAGAGCGCCATGGCGACTTTCTTCGCGGGCGTGAAGCGATCTTCTCCGTAAAGAATCATGGAGTGCGAACAGTCGAGCATGAGCACGGTCGCGCAGGAAGACTGGTATTCGCACTGATGCACCTGCAGGTCGGAATATTCGATGTTCAGCGGAAGCTTCAAACCCTCGCGCTGGATGGCGCTGGAGAGTGTAGCGGCGATGTCGAGATTGAGCGTGTCGCCGAATTCATATAATCTCGATGCGCCGCTGGCCTCGATACCGGTGGCCAGATCGCGCGTATCGTGCCGTCCGAAGCTCGATTTTCCCAGAGACCCCATCAGATCGCGGAGCGTCTTGAAGCCAAGAAAATCCAGGCTCTTGTCGGTGATTTCGAACTTTACTTGCTGTTGTGCATCGCCCACTTGACCGCCCACGCCGGATTGCCGCGAAGGATCCTGGGGCTGGGCTTCGTCAATGCTGATGTAATCCTCTTGCTGCATGCGCTCGATCAATTGATCGATGAGTTCATCCAGCGTGCCTTCCATTTGCATCTGCTGAAGTTGCTGTCGCATTTGCTCATCGAGTAGGTCGCTGTCCAGTAATGCCTGCTCGATTGCGCGGCGCAGATCGTCCAGCGTCTGCTCGCCATCGCCAAAATCGTCGTACATATAATTCTGGAATCCGCTCTGCAGCAGGTAATCGGAGAGCGCGCTGAGCAGGTCCTCCATGCTCATTTCGCCCGCAGGGTCGGGAACGTATTTGCTGTAACGAATGCGTTTCATAGAAATAGTCGGTGGTCGGTGGTCGTTGGTCCAAAACCGCTGGGTCCTTAGTGCAGCGCTACTGCGCGCATCGACGGACTAACGACCAACGACCATCGGCCACCGACTAGTTAAACGGCCTTCTCCCGCGAAACGGCGCATCCTCGCGTTCGAAAGGTTTTTCCGCGGTTTTCTGCGGCTTTTCTCCGGCGCTGAACAGACGCTCCTCGTTCCGTCCGATGCGTTTATGGGCGTAGAGGCCTTCGAGCACAAACTCCGCCGCCGAAACTTGCGACTCCGGGCTCTCCTTCGGTCCCACGTTCAGCTTGACCAACTTTTCCATCAGGCCCTGAATCCCGCGAAGCGATTGCAGCGCCTCGCCCGCACCGGCGGTGTCCGCCAATTGAATCTCGCCGCCCAGGTCGAACCACTGCACGACCTGGTTCATGTCCGTGCCTTTGAAGTATCCGTCGTAAGTCTTAGCGATGGCCGTTCGTATCAGTTCGCGGCCCACGTGGTCCGCGCCTTTCATCTCGCCTTCATACTCCAGTTCAAGTTTGCCGGTGATGGCTGGCATGGCCGCATACACATCTCCGATGCGTGGCACCACCAGCTTCTCGTCATGCCGGATGGCGCGACGTTCGGCGTTCGAGATTACGTTCTCCATGCACGAAATGGGCAGACGCTGGCTCACTCCCGAGCGCTTGTCGACCTTCTTGTCCTCGCGCGCGGCAAAGGCAATTCGTTCGATGACCTCCTGAACGTATTTGGGGATGTGCAGCTTGTATCCGTCACGATTCGTCCAGGCTTCTTGCGTGGTAATGGCCATGCCCTCTTCGATCGAAGCCGGGTAGTGCGTGCGAATTTCGGAGCCAATCCGATCCTTGAGCGGTGTAATGATTTTGCCGCGAGCCGTGTAATCCTCCGGGTTGGCGCTGAACACCAGCGCGACATCAAGCGGCAGGCGAATGGGGTACCCCTTAATTTGTACATCGCCTTCCTGCATGATGTTGAACAAACCGACCTGGATTTTGCCGGCAAGGTCCGGCAGTTCGTTGATCGCGAAGATGCCGCGATTGGCGCGGGGCAACAATCCGTAATGGACGGTCATTTCGCTGCCGAGTTCGTGGCCGCCACGTGCTGCCTTGATGGGATCGATGTCGCCGATCAGATCGGCAATGGTCACATCGGGCGTGGCCAGCTTTTCCACGTAGCGCTGTTCCTGCGTGAGATACGCAATGGGCGTGTCGTCACCGTGCTTGGCGACCTCGTCGCGGCAGCGGTGGCAGATGGGTGAGTAGGGATTGTCGTGAATCTCGCAACCTGCGATGTACGGAGCCTGCTCGTCGAGCAGCGTGGTCAGAGCTCGCAAAATGCGGCTCTTGGCCTGGCCGCGAAGTCCCAGCAGAATAAAGTTATGACGCGAAAGAATGGCATTGATGATCTGCGGCACGACGGTATCGTCATAGCCGACAATTCCCGAAAATATCGGTCCGCCCTGGCGAAGTTTCGCCATCAGGTTGTCGCGTAATTCGTCCTTCACGCGCCGGCTTCGCAATTGTTCTTCGGAGAATGGGCTGTGGCGCAACTCGCCGAGCGTCCGAGGAAAACTCATGATAGAAAAACCCCCAGAGAAAACAGCTTCTCGCCAGATTATACGCCCGTCTCGAACGTTATCCCGCGTGCCCATTGCCTCCGGCTTTGCGGCGTACGTGCACGGTGCGGCGCATCGTAGGTAGGATGGTTTCAAAGAACGAAATGATGCCTCGCAGGCGCTCGGCCTCCGATTTCATCCCCAGCAACGTTTGTTTGAAATCGAGATCAAGAGGAAGCGACCCCGCGAGGTGAAACGAGAGTTGTCCTTCGTCAATTTCCGAGGATTTCTCCGGCTCCGCTCCCGCCAGCTTCATGATTTCTCCGTGCAGTTTCATAGCTTGCGTCATTTCCTCCTGCGAGGCGACACCGGGTTCGTCCTGCAAATAAAGAACTTCCGCTTGCAGAAATGCGCGCTCCTGATTTAGTTGGATGACCTCGAAACGTGCACGGCCCTCGGTGACGATGTCCATGCGCCCGTCGGGGTATTTCTTGGTGACCGTAAGGATTTCCGCCGTGCAGCCAATCTCGGCGAGTTCCTGATCCTTGCCTCGGACCACGCCGAAATGCTGGCTGCGGTCGAGGCATTCGGAAATCATCTCCTGGTAGCGGGGTTCGAAAATGTGCAGCGGCAGGGGTGTGCCCGGAAGCAGAACCAGGTCCAGCGGAAACAGCGGCAGCAGCGTGCTCAAGAACAGCCTCCGAGAATTCTCCGCGACGATTAGCGCGCGAATTTCTAGGATTGTACGCCAGAGCTTGACTTGAGAGCGCCAGAAGAATAGAAGCTCGAAATGGGATCGAGCAAAATGCAACTCTCCGGGAAAGTCGTGGTGGTAACCGGCGCCTCCATGGGCATCGGCGAGGCGATTGCCAAGAGTTTCGCCGATGATGGCGCGAGCGTGGTGCTGCTGTCGCGCGATGCCGAACGCGCTGAAGCCGCCCGCGGGCGGATCGGCCATACCGAGCGCACTCTGGGGCTTGCCTGCGATGTGCGCAATCGAGAAGAAATTGACCGTGTTCTCGGCCTTACCCTGCACCACTTCCAGCGCATCGATATCTGGATCAACAACGCCGGCCACGGAATATTGGATTCAGTCGCTAACGTGGATATGGCTGCGTGCCGAGAAACGTTCGAAACTAATTTCTTCGGAGCGGTCGAAGCCATGCAGGCGGTGATTCCCGTGATGAAGCAGCAAGGCGCGGGCACGATCATCAACGTATCGAGCGTTGCCGGGCATATCCCACTGCCGTTTCATGCGGTTTATAGCGCCACGAAATTTGCCCTGAACGCGATCGGCAAGGCCGCGCGCATCGAACTCAAAAGCTCCGGGATCAACGTGATGACCGTATGTCCAGGCTACGTGCGCACGGCTTTCGGCGCCAACGCAGTCAAAGGCAAAGAACAAAAACAAGTGCGGCCCGCCGGGGTCCGAGGGATCACCGTCGAACGCGTCGCCAAGGCCGTGCTTCAAGGGTATTTGAAAGAAAAGCGGGAAGTCGTTGTCCCTTGGACAATGCATCCGATGATCAAGCTGTATCAACTGTTCCCGGGATTAGTGGAATGGTCGATGGTGAAGATGGCGCGAGACCGTGTATAGCGCCGACGTCCCGCCGGCTGGCAAGCGGGCATCTTGCCCGCAACACTGGCCGGCAAGATGCCGCGCTAGAAGTTATTTCAGTTCCTCTAGCATGGCTGTCATCTCAGACTGCGCATGAGTATTGCCAGTGCGCCTCGCCGACGAGATCCCGTCCACCAACATTTTCTTTGCTTCATCAACTTGATTTGCACTCGCCAGGGTCTGCGCGGCCATGAAGTACCCAGCCGTGTAATCGGGATGAGCGGAAAGCAACTTCCCGAATTCCTCCAGCGCCCGTTCAACTTCACCGGCTTTCGAGTACTCCATGGCGAGGCCGTAACGCGCGAAGGCATCGTCAGGATTCTGCGAAAGAACTTCGTTGAGCATTGCAAGTCGGTCCATAAAAGCAGCTATCAGCCAAACACCCGGATACGAGGGTACTACAACCCTGGCGTGAACTCTTTGCGGCGGAATTCCCCTCAATACTTTCCTCCTCAGCAAGGGATTGTAATTGATCGGCTCGGTTTCCTGAGCAGGCATCCTAAGTGGCGCGTCACCGGAAGACCGCCGATGATCTTTTCAATTCCAAGCCAAGCCCGCGAACTGAGTCCATGGTCGCTGCTGCGGTTCCGTGGGCGGAGCGGATAATGAAGAAGATTGATAATGGGTTGGGGAACGGATGAGGGCGAGGAGCCGAGCGGATCATATCATTGCGAAGATCGACCGCAGGTGAGGCGTGTGAGCACTGCATTGCCAGCGGAAACGTGCGAGTCCCCCCAAGCTACTCCTCGCTCAAGAATGAAATTCGACCTAGAGAGCGGAGCCAGTGCGCTCGTGGATTGAGGATTCATCTGCTGCGATCCTGCAACCATTGCTCCACTTGGACGACGTCGAATCGGACATACTTTCCGAGCTTGAAATGGGGGATAGGGTTGGATGCGTTCTGCCGATTTCGGTCGTAGACAAACGAGACCGAGACTGGGGGTGGCCTCGAAATTTGAGTCCGGAGACCCGGACGAGAAATTTAGAAATTTGAATCTGTATTTGCCGAGTATGGACCGATTGAGACAGTCTCTTTACATTCCTCGCAAAAAACGCCGTTAGAACCAAAGCAGGTGCAAACCCGTTGACTCCCGAACGGAGCCGACGGATAACGTATGAAACGGCCCCGTAGAACAGCTTCCAACTTTTCCGAGACAGTCCAGCAGCATCTCAACATGTATTCTCTCACGGCCAGTGCAGCCGGAGTAAGCTTGCTGGCCTTAGCACAGCCAGCCGAAAGGCCAGATCGTTTACAGGCCGATCTGCGGTGGACGGCAATGCGCAACCTAAGTGCGAGCTGGAGTCCCGGAGAAACTTGCGACGCTGATCTCCGAGCGAAAGAATCGAAACGTGTTCGAACGTTACAACATCTCGAACGACCGTGATGTACGAGCAGCGGCCCTGAGTCTCGACGCGGCGCGGGAACACGAGCACGAGGCGGCCAAGCACGCGGAGGCGACTCTAGGAACAAGCGGCCCGGTTTGGGAAGAGTCGAGCGTAAAACCGAGTCTTCCCACCTCCCCGATGACCGGTTAATTGTACTGCCTAACTAGCGTGTTTCGAATGGGCTGGATTGTGGTAGGCGCGGCAGGAATTGAACCTGCAACCCTCGGATTAGAAATCCGATGCTCTATCCGTTTGAGCTACGCGCCCACAATCACGAGATTATTGTACGGCCTCAATCATTCATTCGTCTCGCCGGGATTAAACGGGATCGCATCAGCGGGATCGCATGGCGGGTGAGATTCGTGTTTCGGATTGCGCGTCTCCCCAGCCTTATCCTGCGGAGGAGGCTACCAACAAACCGTTCCCGGACCGGGTGGCGGTTCTAGCTGCTTTTGTTTTGTATACTGCCCCCGTGCCTCATAGCTGTGGCGCCAGCGATGACTCCTTCCGCTCCATCCCGGCTTGCGTATATCGACTGGATGCGCGGCCTGGCCTGCGTATTGATGTTCCAGACGCATTGTTACGACTCCTGGTTGGGTGGCGGTGCGCGCAAAAGCACTTTTTTTATGTGGTCTCAACTGGGCGGAACTCTGCCTGCCCCACTGTTTCTTTTTCTCGCGGGAATTTCCATCGCACTCGTGACCGATAAGTTGCGGCAGAAAGGCTTGCCCGCTGGTCAGGTGGCGCGCACTACGATTCGCCGCGGTGCGGAGATTTTTGGACTTGGCCTTCTGTTTCGGCTGCAGGAGTTTCTGATTGCCTGGGGCTGGTCGCCATGGAGCGACTTGTTGCGGGTGGATGTGCTCAACACGATCGGCCTCTCGATGATGTTGATGGGAGTGGTCTGCTGGGTCATCCTACTGCTCAACCACGGATCGCACACGCGTTTCGCGCTGGGTGTGACGGCGGCTGGTGTCGGCATGAGCATTTCCCTGTTGACCCCTTTGCTATGGACGAGTTGGCGTCCACGCTGGATGCCCTGGCCGCTTGAGTCTTACGTCGATGGTGTACACAACCTCGGCGAGCCGCAGTCATGGCTGTTCCCGATTTTTCCGTGGGCCGCGTTTGCGTTCATGGGTCTCGCGGTAGGATTCTTTCTGTTGAGCGATGGAGCGAGAAAACGCGGCGCTGCGACCTTCGCACTGGCGGGCGTGGGTGGAATTGGGCTGATTTACCTGGCGCGGTGGCTGGATGCGCGTCCGCGTCAACTTTATGCGACTTATGATTTCTGGCACACCAGTCCGAATTTCTTTCTCATCCGCGTAGGGTTACTGCTGGTGATTCTGGCTGCAGCTTACTCATGGTGTCGTTGGGGAGCGGGACAGTGGGGTTTCAGCCCCTTCATACAGCTTGGGCAGACTTCCCTGCTGGTTTATTGGGTGCACATTGAGTTCGTATACGGGCGGCTTTCTATTCTGCCGAAGCGGGCCGTCGACATTGGTACGGCTTCTGTTGGATTGCTGACAATTTTTATTTCGATGGTGTTGCTGTCCGTATTGCGCACCAGGTTCAAAGGACGTGGCGCCGAAGCACGGGCGTGGTTCCACAGGCCGGTGAAGGCCAGCTAACCTCAACCCACAGACAACTGGCGGATCGCATTCTGTACCAACTTCAATCCAACCGCCCAACGTTGTCGTGATTGAATCTCGTCGTCGCCGTACCCGAATACGTAAAAGGTGATGTAGAAGCCATCCCGAATCTCTTCTTCACCATGGTAGTAACAGCGGCGGATTAGGAACTCGGCGGCAGCCGGAATCTCAGGAGCGCGCTGCAAGAGCTGGGTCAGCCGCTTTGCCAGTTGCTCGTGCTCGGGGAACGAGATGCGCTTTTGTTCATCGGAAAACAAGAGATCGACGTAAGAGCCAAATTTGTCAGTCGCTCCGAAGATTTGCTCTTCGGGATTCATTTCCGTGCTTGGCCAGGCGTCACACTTGGCGGTCTCAAGCGGGCTCCCGGGCGAGTTAACCTGGGAGAGAAATTCGCCCAATTCTGGCACTCGCCCGGCTTCCTCAAGATTGGGCAGAAGCTCGGGATGGCGCTTCAGATCGCAGTAGCGTGGGCCACCACCTTCGGCAGCCCACGGCATCTCCAGCGTTTCGTCATCGGCGCCGAGTTCGATTGCGAAGTCGGCTTGCACGCTACTTCGCAGGTGCCGGCTGCGGGACCGCCTGCGGTGTTGCATTCGGAGCGGAGAAATTCACCTTCGGAACTTGGCGAGATTCCTCCGAAGCAGCAAAATACGCTTCGTTGGGTTTGAAGCCAGCCCAGCCGGCGTAGATGTTATTGGGAAATTTCTGCACGTAGGTGTTGTAGTCCTGCAGCGTATCGTTGTAACGCTTGCGTTCGACCGCGATGCGGTTTTCGGTTCCCGCCAACTCATCTTGCAGACGCAGGAAGTTCTCATTCGATTTCAATTGCGGATAGTTCTCCACCACCAGCAGCAGGCGGCCGATTGCACCGTCCAGTTGTTGGTTGGCGGCGATTTTGTCCGTCGGCGTGCCGGCCGAGAGCAGCCGGGAACGGGCCGCCGCGATATCGCCAAACACCTTTTGTTCCTGCCCGGCGATGCCCTTCACGGTTTCGACAAGGTTGGGAATCAGGTCGGCGCGGCGTTGCAGCACGATATCGACCTGTGACCACGAAGCTTTGACCGCTTCATTCTTGGTCACCAGGGTGTTGCGGACGCCCACATACTGTCCGAACGCAACCAGCGCGATTAGCACCAGGACAACAATCACAATCAAACCTGTTTTCATCGTTCTTCTCCTGTAAGAAAGCTATCAAACTCACACGCCGCGTGGTCCCGGCGTGTCTAGCATTTTATCCACTGCCGCGGCCACCTGCTGCACCGCAGCCAGATAGCGGGCAAAAACATCGGTTACGTCAAACTGCTTAGTCTCCGCTTTGCGCTCGCGAATGTCGAGCAGTTGTAGGAAAGCAGAATTATCGAACGGAATACGCGCGGCCAGCGCCTGGACCGCGTCGCGCTTTGCCTTGGGAGGCGTCTCGCCCAGCGCAATCAACCCGTGGCGGAACAGAGTCGTAAAAGTTGATAACGAACCCAGCAGCAACTCCCATAAGTGTTTTTTGTTGTTCGCGGCCAGCAGCAGGCGTCCGCGCAAAAGAATCAGTTTCTCCCGCAGTTCATACTCCAGTTGGGCGCGATGCAAATGCATGGGAATGTGAAGCCCGCTGAGGAGGTCATCGCCGAATAGCACACGATGGCGTTGCTGCATGTCGAGAAGTTCGATGGAGAAAACATCCGTGGAACGCTCCAGTTCCTCCCGGGTGAGCACCAGCGGCGCATGATGCTTCTGGCGGGTCCACCACTCAACGGCGGGCGCCATTGCGGTTAGTGTCGCGAAAGAGGTCTCGCGCAATATGCAAAGCAGGTTGACATTGGAGAACTCCGGATGAAATTCCCCGTCCGCCGCGGAACCATAAAGGATCACGCTCTGGAGATTTTCTCCGCAAGCCGCACGCAACCGGCTGATGAATTCGTTAATTTGTTTTTCCGCAACCATAATGCCTCTTGTGTTTCGACCTTACCAGCTTCCACTGGTGCCGCCCCCGCCCGAACTTCCACCGCCAAAGCCTCCGAACCCGCCGCCGCCGCCGAAGCCGCCACCACCGCCGTACCCGCCGCCGCGGCCTCCTAACAGCAAACCCCAAAGCAGCAGCCGTCCGAAAGGCGTGAACAGCAGAATCAGACCAATAATAACGAGGACGACAATCCCAGCAGCGGATAGCCCCGGATTCGGTTCTTGCGCCGCTGTCGGGGCACGCGGGCGTGCACCAGTCAACTGAATGCCCGCGTCTTGTGCGATCACGTCCGCAACCCGCGACGTCAATAGAGATACGGCGCCGTTGTAGTCATTCTGTTTGAGCAGCGGAACGGCTTCGCGTCCGAATCCGCCGACTTTCCCATCGGGCAGAATCGGTTCAAGTCCGTAGCCGACCTCAATTCGGTACTGCCGGTCCTGCGTGGCCAGCAGAATCAGCACACCGTGGTCGGTCGACTTGCTGCCGATACCCCATTTCTTGAACAGCGCCACTGCATAACTTTCGATATCAGAGCCATCGAGTGACTTGATGGTGACGACGGCAATCTGCGCGTGCGCTTTCTGATCGATTTGCTGACAAATATTGTCGAGTTGCGAGATGGTGTTTTGGTCAAGGACGTGGGCAAAGTCGTTGACGTACTCCGTCGGGCTCAATTGCGATATCGGCTCAGCGCCTAAGGCCAGCCAGAGCGTTAGTGTGGCCATGGCGACGAAAACTGTTTTCGCGCACGACTTCATTCGACGCTGATTGTATAGGAGATGGAGTCTTCAATCTGCCTCATAAATACGGTTGTCATGCTGAGCGAAGCGAAGCATCCCTATCGCCACCCATAGTTCGTGGTAGAAATAGGGATTCCTCGCTCCGCTCGGAATGACAAGAGAACCGGCGGCGCGAGCAATCGTAAGGATCAGACCCCTCGGAGGAATTCCACTACTTGCCGTTCTGCCCAGCGGCCATCGTCGCCTTCAGGCTCGGCGAGAAATGAGCAGTGGCCACCGTCCTCGGTCTCGACGAAGGTGATGCTGGTATTGGAAAGGATCTTCTGCCGCGTTTCCGGAAGAATTCGGATGAACGGATCGTTGGCTGCATGCAGGATCAAGGTGGGCACGGCAATACGGTCGACGACGTTGGCCGCAGCCGACCGCTGATAGTAATCGGATGCGCCCTCAAAGCCGCAGTAATAAGCTGTAATCTTGTCGTCGAAATCTCGCAGGCTGGTCAGACCATGTAAGCGTGAGGTGTCGAATACCTTGGGAAACAAGCGCGCCTTCGCCATTAGCCGACGCCGAAGTTTCCACATGAAGTGATACTCATAGAGGCGATTGCCTGCCAGATGCAGCGCGTCGGCAGAGGCCGCGAGATTCACGGATGGGCACACCGCCGCAACCGCCCGGAACTGCGGCGGCCCTTCCCTTCCCCATTCTCCTGCGAGCTTAAGCACGAGATTGCCGCCCATGGAGAATCCCGCCAGTGCGAAGCGGGAAATCCGGTCCTGATCCATCAGGTTTTGGGCGACGGCGGCGATATCCCCGGAACGTCCCGAATGATAGAGCGTCGGCGACAACTCGTCTGTGCCGCCACAATTGCGCTGGTTCATGCGCACCACATTCATGCCCGCGGCGAGGCCCTTCGCGGCCATGCCCAACATGTACTGAGATTCGCTGGAACCCTCGAGGCCGTGCACAACAATCACCGTCAACGCATTTTCTCGGTCTTGCTGCCAATGGCAGTGGCACAGCACCTGCACGCCGGGTTCGACTTCGATCAAACGCTTTTCGGCTGGAGGCAACACAATTCGCCGCGGCAGAAAAAAACTGGCCAAGGTCTGAAGATGCCCTCCACCCAAACCGCGTCGTGACACAAATTTTCGTGCTACAGTTTGCTTAGTTCCCACACTCTGATTTTAAATGGAGATGAGAGCGTTAAACCGTCAGGAGTTGTTCATGCCCATCTTTGAGTACGTCTGCAAGGAATGCGATCATCAATTTGAAGCGCTAGTTTACGGCAGTGGGAAAGCGGAATGCCCCAAATGCCAGAGCAAAAAGCTGACGCAACAACTCTCAGTGTTCGCGGTGTCAGCCAAGAGTTCCGCGAGTGCATCGCCTTCGGTGGGAGCCTGCGGGAGTTGTGGCGATCCGCGCGGCCCCGGCGCCTGCTCGATGCCTGACATGGATTAATTCTGCTAAGAACCCGGCCGTCATCTACTTCCTACGTGAGGCGTGGAAGGTGACTTCCGGCACCCGCTCCGGGGTGACCCCGGTAAGTTTCAATCACTCTCGCTATGCCCTAACATCCAATCAGTCTGCTCGAAAAGACCGCCCTATGTATCGTCGTCGCAATCGACGCGTTGCTGCGTTTCTGACGGTGCGCATCTGGGGTGTCGACGCCAAGTCTCTGCCCTTCACACAACATGCCCAGGTCAGAAACATTAGTGATGGGGGAGCGGTTTTGCAGGGAATGATCCGCCCGGTCAAGGCAGGCGCGATCCTCCATGTGCAGCATGAAGCGGATCAGGCCCAGTTTCGAGTCGTGTGGGTGGGCAAACAGGGCACACAGAGACAAGGCGAAATCGGTATCGAGAGGCTGCTTTCCGAGCCCTCCATCTGGGATGTGAATCTGCTCCACTGCTGTCAGCTGGTGGGAAAAGGGTAAGATCAGTTCCCGGTTCTCAGTTGTCGGTTCTCAGTCGTTTCAAAAAGCGGAATCTCTGGACAAACCTTCGCTTCGATTTGCGGACTGCTCGCGATTCCACTATCCTGCCCCTTCCACGTGGCAATCCAAGGAGAACAGTTCGTGCGGGCTATTTTTGTAGTTCTGATGCTGTGTTCGGTATTTGTGTCTTCCTCTGCAGCCGATCCGCGGCAATTGACTCTCATGCCGATGCCGGCCAGCGTGCAAATGAAAACTGGTCAGCTTGTAATTGATCCTTCTTTCACGGTGGGAATCAGCGGCCACTCTGATGTGCGGCTGCAGCGTGCGGTCGAACTCTTTCTCGATAACCTCCGACGCCAGACTGGCATGCCTCCATTGGACATGAAGGTGACGGATGCAGATCAAGCCAAGCTGGTCGTTCATAGCGAACGCGCAAGTAAAGCTGTGCAGGAACTCGGCGAAGATGAGTCTTACTCGCTCGAGATCAGTCCTGCAGGCGCGAATCTCGATGCGGCGACGCCGCTCGGAATCATGCGTGGGCTGCAGACATTTCTGCAACTCGTAAAAACCACGTCCGACGGCTTCTCCGCGCCGGCAATTTCGATTCAGGACAACCCCCGCTTTCCCTGGCGTGGATTGATGATCGACGTGGGCCGTCACTTCATACCGCTCGATGTCCTGAAGCGCAATCTCGACGGCATGGCGGCGGTAAAGCTGAACGTATTTCACTGGCACCTCTCGGAGAACCAGGGCTTCCGCGTCGAGAGCAAGAAATTCCCCAAGCTGCAGGAGATGGGCTCTGACGGCCTGTACTACACGCAAGACGAAGTGCGCGACCTGATCGCCTTTGCGCGGGACCGCGGCATTCGCGTTGTCCCCGAATTCGACATGCCGGGGCACGCCACCGCGTGGTTTGTTGGTTATCCCGAACTGGCCAGCGGACCGGGGCCGTATCAAATCGAACGCAAGTGGGGCATTTTCGATCCGGCAATGGATCCGACCCAGGAGCGGACCTACAAGTTTCTCGACGGATTGATCGGGGAGATGGCACAACTTTTCCCTGACCAATATTTCCATATTGGCGGCGACGAGGTCAACGGAAAAGAGTGGGACGCAAGTCCAAACATTAAGGCGTTCATGCGCGCCCACGGACTTAAGAACAACCAGGATCTTCAGGCGTACTTCAATCAGCGTGTGCAGAAGATCGTGAGCAAGCATGGAAAGACCATGGTGGGATGGGATGAGATCCTGCGGCCGGATTTGCCCAAAGACATCGTGGTGCAATCGTGGCGCGGTCAAGATTCGCTGGCGGCCGCGGCCAAACTGGGATATCGCGGGCTGCTCTCCTTCGGATATTACGTCAATCTGATGTGGCCAGCTTCGAGACACTACGCGGTTGATCCGATGAGCGGCGCAGCGGCAAACCTGAGTCCGGAGGAGAAGCTGCGCATCCTGGGGGGCGAGGTCTGCATGTGGTCGGAGTATGTCTCGCCCGAGAATATTGACTCGCGCATCTGGCCTCGAACCGCAGCCATCGCGGAGCGGCTATGGTCAGCGCAAGATGTAACCGACGTCAATTCCATGTATCAGCGTTTGGCGCAAATCAGCCAACAGCTGGATTGGCTCGGGCTTACGCATAATTCCAGCTACGAGCCCATGCTGCGTCGGATCGCAGGTTTGAATGATATTTCTGCTCTTCGAACATTTACCGACGTTGTGGAACCAGTGAAGGACTATACCCGTGAAGAGATTGCCACCGTCGAGGCTACAAGCCTATCCCCGCTGAATCGTGTCATCGACGCCGCTCACCCGGAGAGCGCCACCGCGAGGCGCTTTGCGGATCTTGTCGATGCGCTGATTGGGGGCCGGGCCGATCCCGAGGCCAAACAAGAAGTCAAATCGTTGCTGACCCGCTGGCACGACAACCCGGCCATTCTGCAGCCGCTTGAGACCCAATCGTTTCTGCTGAAAGAGATCGCTCCACTATCGCAAGACCTTTCGGTGGTAGCCATGTCCGGTCTGCAAGCACTGGACTACATCGATCGCGGAGACCGTGCACCGGAAGCATGGGCAACACAACAGTTCGCTCTATTGGAGCAAGCGCAGAAGCCGAAGGCGCAATTGTTGCTCATGGTGGCGCCATCAGTGCAGAAACTGATTGAGGCCAGCAGCGGACAGAAAGCACGGCCGCAGAAGTAGTCGCCAGCAATCAGTTCAGCGCCCCGGTAATCAACTTCGACTCAACAACTCTCCAACTGCACGGTACGCCTGGTCGATAGCCACGTCCGTGTAGGCGCTGGCGCCCGCATCGGAGTTCGCGATCGCAATCCGGCCAAATGGCATTCGTCCCACCACCCATGGTTTCTCGTCTTCGGTCCAGTCGGGATCGAACAGGGAGTTGGGGCTGTATGCATAGCCGTGCGCCCACCGGTTTACGGTGATGCCCTCAACATCGCGCGCCGGATCGAAACCCGCGGAACCCAGCATTCTTGCTAGTTGATCACGAATATTTCGCTCAAACGTGGAAAACTGCGTTTGCATGAGCTCTGCCCGGCCCGCGCGAAATTGATCGCGCTGTGGCAGCCCCGGCTTGCAGGGCGTGCGCAGCATGAACAGAACTATGGGCTCGTCGGGCTTGTTGGGAAATTCATATTGGCCAAGGCTGACGGGAAAATCGAGAGCCGTATAAGTATGGTAACCGCCGGGCGCAACGATCTGATGGATGCCCAAGCTCTGGAATGCAGCCCAGTTGCGGATGGCTACGTGCGTGTACACGAGGGGAACCTTCACCAGGGAGTGAAGCGCGTCCTGCTGCTTTTGGGGAAGCTCCGGACACAGATACGGGATCATCATGTTGTAGCAGGCCAGAACACACGCGCTCGCCTGCACGCTTTGCGGCTTTCCGCCGCGCACGTACGCGATTCCCACCTCTTTCGCCGAAGCTGCAGATCCATTGTGGCGGACTTGCACTACGGTAGAGTTCAAGCGAATCCGGACCGGAGCCTTCGCGTCGTCCAAGCGGCTGTAGTCGGCGCGGGCCGAGACCACGTCCTCCATGGTCTGGCCGGGAATCGCTCCGGGGATCAAGGAGCGCACCAGCAGGCGCGCGACTGATGCGTTGCCGTCGGGGAAATGGAAGATGTAGGGCTCTTCTTTTCCCGACTGGCGCAGGTTCAAGCCGTCAAAGCCGGGATAGGTGAACGATTGGTAGTCATCGCCATTCTCGAAACACGCGAGAGCGGACACAGCATCAATGCCCACGCCGAACAAGTCATGCGGATAAGTCTGAAAAAAGGGCAGCGCCTCCGGATTGAGCTTACAAACCTTGCTGAGATAGTCGGCATAGCTCATCTTGGCGAGTCTCGCGAACTTCTGCTCTCTCGACAAACCGGGCAGGTAATCGACTTTCTCGGCGTAGATGCGAGCGATGTCGCGACGAACGGTTTCCGAAAGCGGGGCTTTGCTGAGGAACTCTGGCCAAGGCGTCGATCCCATGCCCAGCACAAGACGATCTTCACCGAAAGTTTCACGGTCGAAGAAACAAGCGGTCTTCAGTTTCTCGTATAGCTTTTGATCGTAGGCCTTGTAAAAGCGCTGGGTGTCGATGCCCAGATCAGCGATAAGACCCTTCGCCACTTTGCTATATCGCGCCGGGCTCTCGATCGACTGCGTGCCGCCATAGCTTAGTAGCAGCCGGTTCCCAGCGCGAAACTCATTGCGCTTGGCGTGTCCACCAAAATCGTCGTGGTTGTCGAGGATGAGAATCCGCGCATTCGCGCCCGCCAGTTGGCGATAGAAGTAAGCCGCCGCCAGCCCGCTAATGCCACCTCCCACTATCACCAGGTCGTATTTTTCGCCGGTGCTCTCGGGTTTGCCGGCGGAGCCCCAGAACTCTCCGTCACGCAGGCTGTGCGCGGAAGTGTACGTGCCTTCATGGTTCCCACGCATCCCCATGAGGGCTGGGGGATAGTAACTCGCGTCCTTCTCGGGAGCGAAGGCCGAATCCGGCAACCCGAGACCGTGCAGCCACGGAGCACTGGCAGCCAGAACTGACCCGCCCACGGCCATGGCAACTCCATCCAGGAAGTCACGCCGCGTGATCTTCCTGTGCATTCCCAGGTCGCGGTCGCGCGAATCATCGCTCATGAATTTTCACACTCTTGCATGCAGTAGAATTGGTTCGGCAAGAATCAGAGGCTTACTATAATCGCGCAAGGTTATTGAAGCGACCATGTGGAGGATACCGGAACAGCCACGGTTTGGCCGTAAGCTAACGGCCGTCTCACTTCCACCAAACGGAAGTACCAATCAAGGCCAGCACCTCTAGAACCGCGAGCGAAACCCACAAGCGTTGGCGAAACACAGAACGCCGCAAGTCTCTTTTCAAATCGGCTTCGAGGACGTGAACGAATTCGACTTCAGCCGGATCCGGCTTGGGCAGCGGCGCAGCCACGCGGGGCTGGACCTGCGCGAGAGCCGCCTTCGGCTTGTCCGGCAAGAACACCTTGGGCGTGCTGATCACAGAGGACCAACGCGGTAACTGCATCGAGCCCGCAGTCAAACTGGGATCGTCCATGGGGGCCGACGTCAATTGCAAAGCGGGCAGTCTCTCAGGAGCAGCCGCATCGGCGAGGCTGCGCAGCAGCGAGGTCCACCACATATGACTCATCTGGTCGCCGACCAACTCGCCCACATCGACCGGCCATGACTCCAGTTGCAAAGGCGGCAGCGTCTCCGGGGAGATCACGTCGCCCAGGTTCGTGAACACGGTGCGATACCAGGGCAGGCTCAAGATGTCGCCGGCCAGCATGCCCACGTCCACGGGCCGCGAAGTGAGGTGCAGCGGCGGCAGCTTCTCCGGCGCGAAAGTGTCTCGCAGGTGGTCGAGCAAGCGCTTCCGCAAAGGAAGGTTCCAACTATCGGCTAGCAAGAGCTCGAGTTCGTGGCCCTCGGATGAGTTGGCCGATGCGGACTTATTCTCCTCAGACGACTCCGGGCTGGTGGGTTGGGAAAACATTCGTGGTCGCGGTCCTGGTTAGTAGTTTAAACTCTTTCGCAGTTTTGAGGGAGACCGTCCCGATGAAGACATTGATGAACCCGCTGTTTCTGTTGATACTTCTTCCATCCCACGCTGCTGCCCAAGGTAGTCAATCTGGGTTCATCGACTGTTCAGGTCGAAAGGATCGTCACTTCGCCTTAGCTTTTGAGGAGTTCTGCGAGGGCCGCGACTCCACCAAACTGAGTTGTGGTGAAAAAGTTCAGGTATTGAAGCGGGTACGACCTTGGCTGAACATATTGACGAAAGACGGCGTAGGACACTACGTCAGGATCGAAAGCGTATCCTCTGATCCACGAAGGCTTGTCACGTTTGATCTGCCTTCACAGCCGATACCTGATTGCAGTCGGGCGTGGGCTGGCCTTCAGGGCAAGCACAACCCCAGCGTTTTGTTCGCGCCCGACCCCGAGTACACGGTTGAAGCTCGAAGAACAGGCCTTCAAGGCATAGTGGTACTGTCGTCGAACATTGGCGCCGATGGTATCGTGCGCGACATAAAGGTGAGAAGACCGCTGGGGATGGGGCTGGATCAAAAGGCTGTTGAAATCGTCCAGGAGTGGCTGTTCCGTCCCGCGTTGGAAAACGGTAAACCGATTCCCACAAAACTTGATGTTGAAGTTCTCTTTCGGCTTGGGAATTAGTGGGCTTGGAAATCGGTCTCCCAGTTTCACGGCTTGGTGATCAACACTCCTGTCACTTTGTCATTCACGGACTCGGCGAGCTTTCTTGCCTGATCCAGTGTCGTTCCGTTAAGCAATTCAAAATCAACGGTCGCGTCCGCCAACAGCGGCACCGTTTTGTGAAACATTTCCATCCGGATCACGGACTTGCCGTCCGGCCCCTGTATCGCTTTGAAACGACAACTGCCACGCTCAACGTTTGAACTTGCCATAACATTTGCGGGTTAGACCACGATGCTATCACAATGCCGTCTTGCACTGACAGTCATTGACCGTGCCATGCAAGTCGAGCCCTGGGGATGCAGGCCAACTGGCGCGGATGCTTAGCGTTGGTGCAAAGGAGCATTTTGCGGCAGCGCACCTCGCCCACGATTCACAGAAAAGTAGACCAAAGAAAGCCCAACAATAATAAGCACAACATACAGCAGGATGGGTTTGCAGCGCTTACCTGCAACGAAGCTCATCTCTTCACCTCAACTTTCTATTCAACCGCCAAGATTTTTACGGCGCAATACAGAAATCCAAGTAACGCGCTAAAAAAATGCCCGTACAGGTTCTGCGAAAATCCACCGAGGCCAAACGGTGAGGGTCGAGTTCAACGTTTTCTACATCCTTAAGGAGAGTCAAGTCACTGCCCGCAGAATCAATACGATTTCACCGTGGTCACTGCCGAACCCTCGGACGATCCAGGGAATTCTCTCAAACGCAACCCACAAAATGAACCCCATCCGCGCCAAATAGTGTCTAATGCATACAGTGGATTCCGATCGCAAACCAGCGAGGGCCCCCCGCCCCGCCCGCGAAAAGCTTCGCGCCGTTCTCCCCGAAGTCTGGAAACTTATTCGCCCGCGCCGGGCTCTGCTGGCCCTTGGCTTTGTGCTGATGGTGATCAATCGCGTTTCAGGACTCGTGCTTCCCTACTCCACGAAGTACCTAATTGACAGCGTCATCATTAAACACAATGTTCAGCTGCTGAAACCATTGGTGCTCGGCGTATTGGCCGCTACTGTGATCCAGGGAATTACGTCATTTTCGCTAACCCAACTGCTCTCTAAAGCTGCGCAGCGGCTGATCACTGAACTTCGCCAAAAGGTGCAGGCGCATATCGGCTGGCTACCGGTCTCGTTCCACGATTCGACCAAGAGCGGCGTGCTGGTATCGCGCATCATGAGCGATGTCGAGGGCGTTCGCAACTTGATCGGTACTGGATTAGTGGACCTGGTCGGAGGCTTGCTGACTGCGGGAATTGCCCTGGTCGTGCTGTTTCGCATCAGCGCCCTGATGACCGCCGTCGCTTTCGGATTCCTGTTGTGCTTTGCCTTTGCGCTCTATAAAGCTTTTGGAACTATCCGCCCCATCTTTCGCGAGCGCAGCAAGATCAATGCTGAGGTCACTGGCCGGCTCTCAGAGTCCCTCGGAGGGGTTCGAGTCGTCAAGGGTTATCACGCGGAACAACGCGAAGAGAATGTCTTCTCGCGCGGCGTGCAACGTCTGCTCGATAACGTGCTGCGAACTCTAACCGCCACTTCGGTCATGAGCCTCTCCGCCAGTTTGCTGCTGGGTGTGGTCGGAGCCGTGATCATGTATGTAGGTGCGCGCCAGATCGCGGCGGGAATGCTGACCATCGGCGGATTTTTCACCTACACGCTCTTCCTTGGATTCCTGGTCGCACCCATCATGCAGATCGTTCAAATCGGTACCCAGCTCACCGAAGCGCTAGCGGGGCTCGAACGCACGCATGAGATTTTAAACGAGCGGCGGGAAGATCACGATCCCAGACGCACGGTGCTTTTGAGCGAGATTCGCGGCAACATTGACTTCGACCATGTCAGCTTCAGCTACGACGGCAGCCGGATGGTCCTCAATGATGTTTCATTTCATGCGGCGCCCGGTACGGTCACCGCGCTGGTGGGGTCATCCGGTTCCGGCAAATCGACCACGATCGGACTGATTACCGCTTTTCACGTACCCTCTCAGGGCAGAGTTTTGGTTGACGGCGTCGACCTGAGCACGGTGCGGCTGGATTCTTATCGCACCCGCCTGGGTGTGGTTTTGCAGGAATCGTTTCTGTTTGACGGCACCATCCGGGAGAATGTTGCTTTTTCACGCCCGGATGCCAGCGAAGAAGATGTCCTCCGGGCCTGCCGCATCGCGCGCGTGGATGAGTTCGCCGAGAGTTTTGCGGACAAGTACGAAACAGTAGTCGGCGAACGTGGCGTAAAGCTCTCTGGAGGACAGCGGCAGCGGATTTCGATTGCCAGGGCCATTCTCGCGGAGCCGCGCATCCTGATTCTCGACGAAGCGACTTCCAGTCTCGACTCTGAATCGGAGCAACTGATCCAGCAAGGTCTTTCCTACCTGATGCAAGGACGAACGACCTTCGTCATCGCGCACCGGCTTTCCACCATCCGCCGCGCCGATCAGATCCTGGTCGTCGAACTGGGACGGATTGTCGAACACGGCACACACGAAGAACTCTATGCCCTGCGCGGCCGCTATTACGATCTTTATACCAAGCAGCATGGCGTCGAAACTAATCTATTCCTGGCTCCCGGCGAGGGTGATGCCGTGCCTGTCTCCGCGGGGGATGGACCATCCAAACCGGGCGGCGACGGCGACCCCGACCTCGCCGACACCTTGCGTCTGGTGAGGGGAGAGACACGTTAACCCATGCCCGCTGGCCACCACGAAACCAGTTTGAAGGACTCCCTCGCAATCCGCACGGAGAACTTATGCCGCCATTACTCCATGGGTGAAGCCTTGATCCGCGCCGTCGATGGCATCTCGGTCCAGGTTGCTTCCGGGGAGTTCGTCGCGCTGCTTGGCGCTTCGGGTTCCGGCAAATCGTCGTTGCTGAACCTCATCGCTGGACTTGATCGTCCTACCTTCGGAACCGTGGTCGTTCAGAAAAGCGATTTGGCAAAGCTCTCACGCGAGGAACTGGCCAAATATCGCCTGCACACCGTGGGCATGGTCTTTCAATCTTTCAACTTGATTCCCAGCATGACCCTGCTGGAAAACGTGGAACTGCCTCTACGCTTCGCGGAAGTGGATCGCGGCAAACGCGAGGGACTGGCGAAGCAAGCCTTGGACCGAGTCGGTCTGAGCGCCAGGCTGCGGCATCGTCCCACCGAGCTTTCCGGTGGTGAACAGCAGCGCGCGTCGTTGGCTCGCGCGTTAATTAATCAGCCACGGTTCTTGCTGGCGGACGAACCCACCGGCAACCTCGACAGCCAGACGGGCACGGAAATCATGAACTTCATTCGAGAATTCAATGAAGCGCTGGGCATGACGATAATCATGGTTACGCATGAACGCACTCTGGCCGAGCGCTATGCCAGCCGTATGATCTTCCTCGCGGATGGCAAATTGATCGGCGATCAATCCAACGTGGTCTCCGCCACCACCGGGCGCGGAGGCGGGTTGTGAAGACTTACGATATGGCCGAGTTGGCGGTGCGTAATCTGCGCGAATCAATCCTGCGCAATTCGCTCACCACCGTTGGCATCTCCGTCGGCGTGGCTTCGCTGGTAGCCATGCTTTCGTTGGGCATTGGGTTGCAGCAGTTGGCCGGCCGGCGTCTGCAGAAATCCGGATTGTTTGACACCGTGGTCGTAACCTCGCGACGCGACTTGCGCAGTTTCAACCACGACCAGGAAGAAAATGGCCCTGCTCCCGCCGAGAGTCCCGCACTCAACGAGCCCGCGCGGCAGAAAATTGCGCAACTTCCCAATGTGCTGGAGGCCTATCCAGACATCCGATTCATCACCGAACTTCGATATGAAGACAAGCCCTATTTGACGATGATGGCAGGCCTCCCTTTTTCAGCGAAGAACAACGATGCCTTCGATGGCATGCAGGGGGATTTTTTCTCCTCTGAGACCGCATCCGAAGTCATCCTGCAGAAATCATTCGCCGAACAATTGCTGGGTAAGACGCCGAAAGCAGGTGGCGAAGACGTGAGCGTCACCGAACTGGCGAAGCCCCTGCTCGGCAAGCAACTGACTATGCGCTACGCGGAACGAACGGCGACACCAGCGCCAACGCCGGACGCGCCCGATAAGGATAAGAAGGACAAGAAAGACGCTCAACCGGCCAATTCCGCTGAGATCAACAATCCCGCGGGCACAGCCTACTCGGTAATCTCGCGCGAAGAAACGCTGAAAATAGTAGGCGTTTGCGATCTCGATCCCGACAGCATGCGGGGGCAGGCCAGGGCGCGCATCTTTCTGCCGCTGAAGCTCGCGCAAAACTTGCACGTGATGCAGCCTTCCGACCTGCGTGACACAACGAACATGGCGAGCGGTGCAGCGGCCTATACAACTGTCGAGGTACACGTAAAAAGCCCCACCCAGGTTCAACCGGTCGAGGACGCAATCAAGAAAATGGGGTTCAACACTTTTTCGATCGTCGACGCGACGCGCAGCCTTCGGCAGTTTTTTGCCGTACTCGACTTGTTTCTCGGAATCTTCGGGAGCCTGGCATTGGCGGTTGCCTCGATTGGAATCATCAATACGCTGGTGATGGCAATTCTCGAGCGCCGCCGCGAAATCGGAATCATGAAGGCCATCGGCGCCAGTGACGGCGATGTGAAAGGATTATTCTTTGCGGAAGCTGGCGTGATGGGCGTGTTCGGCGGGGTCGTAGGAGTCGCGCTGGGCTGGACCATCGGACGGGTAATTAACCTGGGCACGAATGTGTATCTAAAGCGCCAGCATTTTCCGCCGGAACAGATTTGGTTTGTGCCTTGGTGGTTGGTGGTTGGCGCCATCGCGTTTGCGATTGTGGTCAGCCTGCTGTCCGGTTTGTATCCCGCAAGCCGTGCTGCGCGCCTCGATCCGGTGCAGGCCCTGCGCTACGAGTAAACTGGATTGCATGCGCCGGCCTCTGCGATTTCTTCCCTTCTTCCTATGGCTCACCATCTCTGCCTCGGCGCAGAGCCGGATCGATTGCAATGCCCTGAAGAGCCACATCCTCGGGGAAACAGTCCACTACTGCGTGCTGCTGCCGTCCGCTTACGATTCCGCACCCGCCAAGCGTTACCCGGTGCTTTATTTCCTGCACGGGCTCGGTGAGAATGAGCAGACCCTGTTCAAGACCGGCGGATGGAACCTGATCGAAGACCTGCGCCAGCAGCACAAGGTCGGTGATTTCCTGATCGTCACACCGGAGGCGAAGGCCAGCTTCTACGTGAACTCCGCGGACGGCAAAGTCCGCTACAGCGATTTCTTCCTGCAGGAATTCATACCCTACATCGAAGGCAAATATCGCATTCGCCGGGAGCGCAAGGCGAGAGCGATCAGCGGTATTTCCATGGGAGGCTACGGCGCGCTTCGTTTCGCATTTGCATATCCGGACATGTTTTCGGCGGTCAGCGCGCAAAGCGCAGCCCTCATGACCGAGTCGCCGAAGGAACTTAATGCCGCCTCTCGCTCCGGTACGCCCTTGGCCGCGGTGCTCGGCTCAGCGTTCGGCAATCCTATCAACCTTGCCCGCTGGAAGGAAAACGATCCCTCTTCGGTGGCCAGGAAGAACAAGTTCAGGATCGCCAGGCTAGCTATCTATTTCAACTGCGGACGGGAAGACGAATATGGTTTTGAGACAGGCGCCACGGCACTCGACCGGCAGCTTCAGGAGGAGCGCATCAAGCACGAATTCCATCTCTATCCCGGCAATCACAGCGCATCGTACTTCGGCGCGCACCTCGGCGAGGTCATGGAATTTCATTCCAAAACATTTGGGGCCGAGAAATAGTCTGTCATCCTGAGGGCGGCGACTCGTTCGCAGGGCGAACGAGTCGAAACCGAAGGATCTATGCACCTTTGATCGACAGGATCACAGGGGAGGAGCAAGGATGGGCACCCATCGTTCCGTTTTCTCTGAATGGCGCCTACTCTTTCGCTTTCTCCTTCGCATCCTTCTCCTCGACTTCCACCGCACCGGGCATCAACTTCTTGAGTGGCGCCTTGCGCTGCTCCTCCAGTTCCGGATGCGGCAGCGGCTTACGCGGCAGCATCTGGTCCCGCATGGCGGTGTTATAAACGAAGATAGCCTCAACCGTAGCCGCTTGCGCCAGGTCGCCAGCCTGCAGTCGTTCGTAGGTATCCATATTCGAGTGGTGAGTCCGCGAGCCGTAGTCGAGCTTGTCCTGAATGAACTGGAAGCCCGGGATGCCCACTGCATCGAAGGACTCGTGATCGGTGCCCTCGGTATTGCGCATGCTAATCGCAGTCACTCCGAGATCCTTCAATGGTTCGATCCATTGCGCAAAGATCGGCGCTTCGCCGGTATTCTCCTGCAAATAAACTCCGAGGATCTTACCCGTGCCATTGTCCACATTGAAGTACCCGGAAATCTTTTGTTGATCGGGCTTCAGTTCAACCGGTCCAGCAGGCTTACGGAGCCACTCCGGCAATTTGATCTGGTCAGGGGCAGTGGAGAGCGGCACAAACCCAAAATGCTGCTTCACGTAACCGATCGAGCCAAACAACCCCTGCTCTTCTCCAGTCCACAATCCGATGCGAATCGTACGCCGCGGCTTGACCTGAAGCGCATTAAGGATGCGCATAACTTCCATCGCAACCACCGTACCCGCTCCGTTGTCGGTCGCTCCGGTCGCAGACGCCCACGAATCCAGATGTCCTCCGACCATCACAACTTCGTCCTTCAGCTTCGGATCGGTCCCCGGTATCTCGGCAATGGTGTCGAAACCGTGTTCGTGATCGCCAGTGAACTTGGTATCGACGTTCAGCTCAATGGTGACCGGGACGTTGGCTTTAAGCAGCCGGTAGACGCGTCCGTAGTTTTCAATCGCCGTGATTACGACCGGAACCGGCTGAATGTGCTCGCGCTGATAGCTGAGCCATCCCAGACCACGGCTGCTGTCAACGAAGATGGTTCCGCCGGAACCACCGTTATTCCTGCCATCACGGCTCGGAAGAACCACTGCCAGTGCGTGCTCCGAGGCCAGGAACCTTGAAACCTTCTGCCGCAGCTCAAGTCCTTTCATGAGCTCCGGCGTGAAGTATTCCGGCTCTGGGGCGAGTGGATGCTCGACGATCTTGGCCAGATCCTTCTCATCCTCCCGCTCAAACAGCGGCTTGTCCACCGGCTTGACCTCCCGCATATCGCCCAGCAGAACCACTTTGCCCGCGAGCTTCCCTTTGTACTTATCCAGATCCTCTTCCTTCTTTACATCCATCCAAATCGCCTGCCCGCTGATCGCGCCGTTGCTCGAGGGCGACCAGGGCGCGGCCTGCGTGATAAATACCGCGGTATCGGGCGAAGCCATGCGCGTCCAGGTATTGAGCTGCTGCCATCCCATGCCGAACTCGCCCCAGTCTTCCAGATGCGCATTGCTGCAGCCCATGGCGGCCAACTGATTGCGCGTCCATTCGTTGGCGCGCTTCAGATTCGGCGAGCCCGTCAGCCGTGGCCCAATCCCATCCATCAGCCCGGAGGCGAACTCCATCACATGCGAGTGGACCAGACCTTCGTACCGGATCCGCTGATACATGGTGTAATCAAGGTTTTCTCGTGTCGGCTGTGGCAATTCGTAGGACGGCTTGCTGGCATCAGGAGAGTTTGCGTTGGTCTTGTTTTTGTCGGCTGCCGAGAGCGGCAAGACCAGGAAGGCCAACAAAGAGACGGTGACACTGAACAGTTTGGACGGTCGCATCTTTAGAGATTTCCCTCGTTTGAGAAGTCACAGCAGAGTACCAGATGTAGATTCGCCTTACCAAGCGAAAGTGGGAGGTTCAAAGCTGGGAACTTACTCCTGCCAGCCAATGCGGCCTTCCAGCCAGTCATGGCGGCTCGCGTCGGTAAGCGCCATCATGCCGAAGCGGGGACGGCGCAAGCGGCGGGCGCGGTACTGGCGGGGGCGGCGCTTCTGCAGGGAAGCCAGATGGACGGAGCGCAGGATGCTGCGCACGGTCTCGCGGCTGACCCCTAGGTTCCCCGCGGCTTTCAGTTTTTCGCAGAGATGAGAATCGTAGCCGCCGGCATACTTGCCGCGCGCCAGTTCCAGGATGGTCCGGCGCACGGCTGCGGACAGAAGCCCAGGGCATGGGCCGTCCGCGATTGCCCTATGCACCCAAGCCACGGAATCGGGGCGATAGCGCCGCTTGAGCCGTTGCATCTGCCGTTCACTCAGTTGCAGCAGACGGGCGGCTTCGCGTACGCTCAGCCGCAACTCTTTCTGACTCATGGTCACCATTCCTCTAGGGGGACAAAGTCTGGTTGCAGCTAGTCACATTATCTGAGCATCTATATGCAAAACTCTTCACGTTGACACCATGATCCATCAGGACTAAAGTTCAAGACCGGTGTTCGGGACGACAAATCGAAGGGCATCCTGGACAAAAGAAACTTAATGAAAAGCCTTTGAAGGAGGCCTGCTTTGACTAAGTCGTCATGCACCACCAGTGCTCTGTTCCTCGGGTTGCTGTTATCTCTGGCAACGCTCTTAAACGCTCAGACAGCCACATCACCTTTAGAGAAGCTGCCGTACTCCGGCGGCGTGCTTATGTCCCGGGCAATCCGAGCGGGCCGAGTCCACTTGGGCAGCAACGCTTTTCTGTCACCGGAGCTACCACCCAGTGAGACCTGCACTCCAGCCCCGTGCGTTTTACCCAACATAGACATCTTTCCAAGTTCAGCGCCGGTAAACGAGGTTCCGGTGGTAGTGAATCCTAAGAACCCGAAACAGCTTATGTCGGGAGCGAACGACTACAATTGCCCGAACACTCAAGGCTTTTACAACTCCAATGACGGCGGGACCACGTGGTCGCACTTCTGTATGCAGAATCTTTCTGGCGCTTCTGGACTTGGAGACCCGGGCGTGGGCTATGATCTGAAGGGCAATGCCTACATCACTGGCATCGACAGCACGCCCGCGATCATCTTCCAGAAGTCCAAGAACAATGGAAAGACCTGGAGCGCCCCTGCGATCGCCGTTACGAGCACTCTGGGCAATCTAACGGACAAATCCTGGTTGCAGATCGATACCAGTCCAACCAGCCGCTGGCCAAACTGGTTGTACATCTCCGTAACCCAATTTGCGAGCAACAATAATTCACAAATAAGCGTTTCGCACTCGACAAACGGAGGCACGACTTGGACGACAGCAGCTGTAGACAGCGTGCAAGTTTACCCCAATGTGGATCAGTTCAGCGATCTGGCCATTACGGCGGATGGAACGGTCTATGTTACTTGGCAGCGCTGCACCGCGAACGGCCCGACAGGTGATTGCGGCGGAACCACTGCAACCATGGTATTTTCCAAATCGAACGACGGCGGGAATACCTGGAGCAAACCCGCGACTATCGTCAAAGCCGCACTGGCGCCCGATCCGAACGGCTGCTGTTTCTACGGTGCGCTGCCCGTCACCAGCTTCGAGCGCGTTAGCAACATCCCAGTCATCGCTGTCGATAACAGCACAGGCGCCCACAAAGGCAACCTGTACGTTGCTTACTACAAGTGGACGGGGACGCAGATGAAGATGATGGTGGCCACGTCGAAGAATGGCGGGACGACCTGGACCAGTAAGGCGGTCGCTCCCCCGTCTGCCAAGGGGGACCAGTTCTTCCAGTGGCTGAACGTAAGCAGGAAGGGCGTAGTAGGCGTAAGCTGGGATGATCGTCGCAACGACGCAACCGACACCAATTACGAGTCATTCGCCGCGTTTTCCACCAACGGCGGTGTTTCGTTCACCAAGAATGTTAAGCTGTCCGCCAAGCCGTCCAATCCGAATAACGATGGCTTCGGCGGTGGCTTCCTCGGCGACTACTCGGGCAATTTCTGGGCGGGTGTCAACACCTTGTATGTCACCTACACGGATACGTCCACCGGTGTTGACCAGGACTTTCTGGGTGGATACATCCGCTAGCTTGATCTCCGCTTCCGTCGGAATAAGTGAGCCCGCTGGCAGTAGCTAGCGGGCTTTCCTCTCTTTGTAAATCCCCGGTTTTGGCCAACACCAGGCCCGAGAAGCACGCGCGTAGCTTTTCTGGGAACACTCAGGAATTGCGTAAAAGGGAGTACGTAAACAAGGCGTTCGCACCAGCGATTATTCAAACCGATACCCACAGCCGAGCTCGGACCACTTGGGCCGCCGGATTGCTGCCCGGTCCGGAGTGAATTCCGCGAAGACCGGTTTGATGTCCAGCACCGGCGAGCCGACAACAATCAATTTACGTCCCGAACAGAGTGTTCGGGTAGACTGCGCTTGAATGCGGCAAACCAGGTGTCAGTCGTTCTCTTTGAGCACAACCGAGACAATCTTCCATTCTCCGTTCCACTTAGCCAGTGTCACGTAGTCAACCCAATGCGACGTTACCAGCTTGGCCGAAGCCATATCTCTTGACACGTCGAGCACTGTGATTTGCTCCGTTTGCTCCGACTTGGGCAGCTCAGAAGGGCCCTGTGAGCGCACATCCTGTACCATCTGCAAACCAGTTTTCTCCGTCATCCTGAGATTTCCATCAAACGTGCTAATCACGTGTTTCAGGTAGTGGGGATGCAGCGACTTCTCCATGCGAGCGGCGTCGCCAGCATAGTAGCTTTCGATGTAGTCCGTGACTGCGGCCCGCACAGCCGCCGATTCGTCGCGGGAGTTGTTGACTTCCCGCGCAGTGGCCGCAAAGTTGATGACCAACAGTGAAAGTAGGCAGGAACCCAGCGCCAAACGTTTCATTTTTAATGTCTCCGTTGTATTTGCCGGACACATGATTTTGACCCGGGCGGATTGGTTGCACAATAGACACTGAAGTGCATGTCTGGTTGGAGGACCGACTCGAACCGAGGTGGAGGAGTCGCTGTTGAGAAATCCCCGTTCCACCCGCTCAACTGTTTTGCTAGCCGATTCTATGAGATGGGATTGTCATGCTCAGCAGAGTGAAACATCCCTGTCGCCACCGGCTCGCAGCAGGAATAGGGATTCCTCGCTCCGCTCGGAATGACAAACCCCGAGATTCTTGGGACGGATTGATGGCTTCTAGCCACATTCCGATGACTGGATGCGATTGTCGTGCTCCCGCACCGCCCGCGCCTACATTGCGGACAGGGCTTGGTCGAGGTCGGCGACAATGTCTTCCACGTTCTCGATGCCTACCGAAATCCTGACCATGCCATCGGTGATGCCGATCTGTTTTCTTCCCTTTTCGCCTAAGCCGGCGTGAGTCATGGTGGCGGGATGTGAGATCAAGGTTTCCACCCCGCCCAGCGATTCTGCCAGTGAGCAAACGCGGACTTTTCTCAGCATTTTGTTGGCATTCGAGAGCGAGCCCGTCTCAAACGAGATCATGGAGCCGAATCCAGTCATCTGTTTCTGCGCGAGTTCGTACTGGGGATGATCGGGCAGGCCGGGATAGAAGACTTTTTTCACTTTCTTGTGTCCGGCCAGGAATTGGGCGACGACCCGGCCGCTGCGATCGTGCTGTTCCATTCGCACCGCCAGCGTCTTCACGCCTCGCAGCACCAGCCAGCACTCGAACGGAGAAAGAATCGCTCCCGCCGTCTTCTGCACAAAACTCAGTTGCTCGGCCTGCTCAGGCTTGGTGCAGACCACGACGCCTCCCAGGCCATCACTGTGACCGTTGAGGAATTTCGTGGTCGAATGCACCACCATGTCGGCGCCCAGCGCAATCGGCTGCTGGAAGTAGGGCGACAGGAAAGTGTTGTCCACCACCAGCTCCACGTTCTTGCGGCGGCAAACCTTGCTGATGGCATCGAGGTCGGCGAGGGCCATCAGTGGATTGGTGGGCGTCTCCACGTACACCATGCGCGTCTTCTTGCGAATGGCGCGCTCTACGTTTCTTGCGTCGGAAGTGTCCACGTAAGTGAACTCTATTCCGTAGCCGGTCAGCACCTGGTTGAAGAGGCGGGGTACACCGCCATACAGATTGTGGCCACACACCACGTGGTCGCCCGACTTGTACATCGTGCAGATGGCATTGATCGCGGCCATGCCGCTAGCAAAGACGCGGGAGGAAACTCCACCTTCGAGGGCGGCAAGGTTTTCCTCCAGACGAGTGCGCGTCGGGTTGGAAACCCGGGCATACTCGTAGCCCTTGTTCTTGCCGATTTCCTGCTGGACATAGGTGGAGGTTGGATGAATGGGGGCCGATACGGCACCGCTTTCAAGGTCAGGCTCCTGCCCGACGTGAATGGCGCGAGTAGCAAAACCGGGGAGCTTATTTTTCGACATGATGTTTTTTGGGGCCGCAAGCAGACGCAGCAAGCTGCGTTTCTACAGGTAGAGACGTTGCTTGCAACGTCTCGCTAGATGCCGCCTTCAAAAATTTTCTTTGACAGATAACGCTCGGCTGAATCTGGAATCATTGTAATCACGCGCTTTCCCGGGCCTAACCGCCGGGCCACATTCAGAGATGCGAACACGTTGGCTCCGCCGCTGGAGCCCGCCAGCACGCCCTCACGCGCCGCCAACTGCTTGACCATCCCGAACGCTTCTGGATCGGTTACCATAATCACTTCATCGCACACCGAGCGATCAAAATTCTTGGGCACGAAACTGGCGCCAATTCCTTCCACTTTATGTGGGCCCGCCTTCCCGCCTCCCAGCACCGAGCCCTGCGTCTCGACCGCGAAGGCCAGCACCTTGGGAAGCCGCTCTTTCAAATAACGTGCCACGCCGGTAAATGTGCCGGCCGTGCCCGAGCCGATCACGACCGCGTCGATCTGCCCGTCCATTTGCTCGAAGATTTCGCGGGCGGTGGTTTCGTAGTGATAGTCAGGATTGGCGGGATTCTCGAACTGGGCTGCCATGAAGGCGTTAGGATCTCGGGAAGCTAGCTCTTTGGCTCGGTTTATCGCTCCCTGCATGCCCTCGGAGTCCGGAGTGCGGGTCACCTCGGCCCCGAGGGCCCGCATGATCATCACTTTTTCTTCCGAAAACGTTTCCGGGACAAACAGCACGACCTTGTAGCCGCGATTCACGCCAATGAGCGCCAGTCCGATCCCGGTATTCCCCGCCGTCGCTTCTACGATCGTCCCGCCAGGCTTGAGCAGACCCTGCTCTTCAGCTCGAGCAATAATCCCGATGGCGGCGCGATCCTTCACGCTTCCACCGGGATTCATATACTCCAGCTTGGCGTAAACCTCCGCCGAACCGGACGGCACAATGCGCTTCAGCTTGAGGATGGGAGTCTCGCCAACGAGCTGCGTAATATCGTCAGCAACCTGCGGGCGGGAGCGCTCAATGGTTGTCTTCTGCACTCTACAGGGTACGGAAGCAGCGCGAAGGCGTCAATCGCACCAAAGGGCCTAACCCGATGTTTGCAGGCCGGTCATTCGCGGGCAAGAGTGCCCGCGCCACACCAGCTCGCGACACAAGCAAAGAAAGTCGAGCTTCGCTCGACCCGACAGCCGAGGGCGGCTGTCCCCACGTGGGCAGTCTTGAAACGAACTTTATTGCGGAGCATGCTCCTGCCCAGGATAGTAGCCGCTGCGGGTCCGGACCACGAGTTTGTTGTATCCCTTGGCGTGCGCTTCCACCCGGATCGCCCGGTAGCCGCCAACGCTCTTCGGGGTTGAGGGCTTGTACCCGATGGTGTACTGGTTCCGGATGTCGTGGGCCACGGTCCGGCTGATCTCGTCCACTTCATCGAGAGTGCGGGGAAGGAACGCGATTCCTCCGGTTCGCTGGGCAATTGTTTCGAGCGCCCGGCGGGCGCGGCGCGCTTTCTCTTCGCCCAGCAAGCCGATTGCGTACACCGTCGGGCCGTTCTCTTCTTGCAGGCGGCGAACCGCTTCCTCCAGCGATTCCCGGCTGGCGTTGTCTTCTCCATCGGTCACCACAAACAGGACCTTCTTTTGTAATTTGGCGTTCTTCTTCATGTAGTCGGCCGAGGCCACGATGGCGTCGTAAAGCGCAGTGCCTCCTCGGGCTTCGACTTTCTCCAGCGCCTCCCGCAATTTGTTGATGTCACTCGTGAAAGCCTGGTCGAGGTAGTACTCATCATTAAAGTTGACCACAAAGACCTGGTCTTGAGGATTGCTGGAACGTACCAGGTTCAGCGCGGCCTTATTCACCTTGTCGCGCTTCTCCCGCATGGAGCCCGAGTTGTCGATCACGATGCCCATGGCTACCGGGACATCCTCATGCCGGAACGAAGTAATCGTCTGCGGCTGATTGTTTTCAAAGACGCTGAAAGTGCTCTTGTCCAGGTTCGTAACCAAATGGTTCTTATCATCCATAGCGGTAGCGTGCAGCACTACTTCTTCGACTTCCTTCTTGAAGACGAAGACTCCACTATCGCTCGACTCTTGCCCTTGGTCTTGAGTTTGACTTTGTTGACCCTGAGTTTTCTGATTCTCGCTTTTCTGATGCTGAGATTGCGGATCTTGAGGTGCTTCGGCCTGAGGTGCCTGGGGTGTCTGGGCTTGGGGTGTCTGAGGAGGCACGGTTGCCGGCGGACTCGCAGGACTGCTACTCGTCGCGGGCGAGGGAGCAGGGGCGTTTGAGGTAGGAGCAACCTGGCCTGTGGCTTGGGCTCCGGCTGCTATAGCGATGGAAAGAAAAACAATCAGCAGAACCGGAACCCGACTATTCCGAAGGAGCATAGTACCCCGTCTTGGCGTACACCTTTAGCGGCGGCAATCCTTTAGGCGGAATCAACTTCACTTTTATCTTACGCCATTTGCCGTCGTGCCCGGGGCTTTTTGGACGGTATCCGAGTACATATTGATTGCGCAACTCAATCCCAATTTTTGTCGCTACGTCGGCCAAGTCGTTGGGGTTATCAATGGTAAAGGAACGCCCTCCGGTAAGTTCCGCAACCTCGCCCAGCAGAGCCGGTCCCAAGGCCTCCTCGGGAGTTGCCATGTAGTGATCATAAATCCCAATGGCGTAGACCAGCACATCCGCCTCTTTGACCATCGACTTGATTTCGCCTTCGGTGTAGCGGCTATGGTTGTCGCCTCCGTCGGAGATAATAAGCATCGCCTTCTTTTGATACTTCGCCTGCCGCATTTTGCTGACGCCCAGATAAATCGCGTCCAGCAGTGCAGTCCGTCCCTTTGGAACCGTATACACCAGCTTGCCCTGTATGTCTTCCACCGAAGAGGTAAAGTCGGAGACCTCCTCCGGCTTATCCGCGAACGTGACCATGAAGAACTCGTCCTGGGGGTTGGCAGTCTTGAAGAACTCCACCACCGCCTCCCGGGCTCGCTCGATTTTGCTGGCCATGCTTCCGCTCATGTCAAAGATTACGCCGATCGATACGGGAGCGTCTTCGCTGGAGAAATGGCGGATTTCCTGCGCGTCCTTGCCTTCAAAGAGTTGGAAATTCTCTTTGTCCAGACCCGTGACCAGCCGGTTCAGGGGATCCGTAATCGTGACCGGCACCAGAACCAGGTTCACGTCAACCTTAAGGGGCCTGGTATGAGTTTTCAGAGATGGATCGATGTACTCGGCGACGTCCGGCTTAGGCGGCTCCAGCCGGGGGCTGATGTGAACATCGTCGATTGGAGTCTGCGCCAACGCGATCGGCGCGAGGAAAATGACTGCTGAGGTTACAGCAAGGGCTAGACAGAGAACGAGAGCACGCTTTCTTGCACACAGTACGTCCCCTCTTGGGATCCCGGAAGATCCCCTCTGGAGATCGCGGTTTGCGGTCAGGCCGCGGGACGACCCGTGCCTGTCATGGCGGGCCACAAATACCTCATTGACGCTGATCGTACCACAGCTCAATCCCCATGGCGTCAGCCTTTTTTTTCTGCCACGCTACGCTGTCCCATCTCTGCACAACAGTGCCCTCGAGTCGATTCCTGGACAGCGCCCATTCCAATTTGATCACGTTTGTAAGAAACCACTTGTCAAATACTTGTCAAATTCCGGGCGTGTCGGATTTCGAGTCGGTCCGCAAACCGAAGCCCCTCTCTTGTACAATTCCCATTCCAGCTATGGCCTACATTGCACCGTTCCGCGCCTTGCGTTACGACCCCGCCCGGGTTGATCTGGCCCAGGTTGTAACCCAGCCCTACGACAAGATCACGCCGGAGATGCAGAACCGCTACTATGATGCCAATCCCCACAATCTGGTTCGCATCATTCTTGGCAAACCGCAACCAACCGACCATTTAGAGGAAAACATTTACACTCGCGCCGCCGCTTCCTTTCAGGATTGGCGCCGGCAAGGCATCCTCTTGCAGGATCGCCAGCAATCCCTATACCAATACATCCAACGTTTTCAACCCCCAGGCGGAGGCCCCGAACTGGAGCGCCGGGGATTCATTGCTCTGGGCAAGATTGAGGACTATTCGGCCGGCATCGTCCATCGCCACGAGCAGACCTTAGCCAAGCCTAAGGCGGATCGTCTGCAGCTTCTGCGCGCGACTCGCGCACATTTCGGGCAGCTCTTCATGCTGTACAGCGATCCTTCCGGCGAGGTCGACGGAGTTCTATCCGCGAGCTCGTCAACCCCTATGGAAATCGGTATAGAGATCCGGGATGAATATGGAGTTTTGCATCAGGTCCGGAGCGTCTCCGATCCCGGCCTCATCGAACTCGTCCGCGGCAAGATGCGCGACAAGAAGCTGATCATCGCCGACGGTCATCATCGCTATGAGACCGCCATGAACTATCGCAACGAGCGCCGGACCATGCCCGGACTAGCTTCGGCTTCGTCAGCCTCTGAAACCCAACTCGCCCCTTACGAACTGGTGATGATGACCTTCATCAACATGGACAGCCCTGGGCTGGTCATCCTTCCCACTCATCGCGTGGTGCATGGACTGGAATCGTTCTCGCCCGACACGCTCCTCGACCGCGCCCGATCCTATTTCAGCGTCGAGGAGGTCGATCCATCCATCGATCCCATCCGCGCCGTCGGAATTCTGCGCGAGGCGGGGCACGCCGGCACCGCCCTGCTCGGAGTAACGGCCAATCGTGCGTTTCTGTTCGACACGCCACGGGCTCTCGCTTCCAACCTGTTTCAAGGACTCTCGCTCCGCCAGCAGTCCCTTGATGTGATCCAATTGCACAAGTGCCTGCTCGAAGGAGTGCTGGGAATCTCAGAGGAAGCCATTCGCGATCAGAAGAACATTAGTTACGTTCGCGACGCAGCGGAGGCATTGGCTAGGGTGCGCGAGGGAGCAGCCAACGTGGCCTTTCTGATGAATCCGGTGCGCATGCGGCAAGTGCGCGATATCGCCTTCGCGGACGAAGTCCTGCCGCAAAAGTCCACCGACTTCTACCCCAAGTTACTAAGTGGCCTGACAATTTATGCGCTGGAGTAAACCTACCCCGCGCCGCTTCGTGGCGCCGGCGTCCCGCCGGCTGTCGCGGGGACGTCCCGTCCCCGCAGTTGGCGCGCTGCTGGCCTTCACAGCTGCAATCCTCCTGGCCTCCGCACTTCTCCTTTACAGCTCTCCCGAAGAAAAACGCATTTCCATCTACTCCACCGCCGCCAATTACTCTCTCCCGGTTCTCGAGCGCAACGGCGACGAATACATTGGCTTGCTCGAAGTCTTCGAACCCTTGGGCGCTGTCAGCGCCAAAGCAAACGGAAGCCATTGGAAATTCCGCTACTACGACGTGGAGAGCGAATTCACCGCGGGAAAAACCCGCGCCCGCATTCATGGCAGCGACTTTGATCTTCCCTCGAACTTTCTGCTGGAGAATCGCCGTGGCCTGGTGCCGCTCTCTTGCCTGGGCACGCTCTTGCCGCGCATTCTCGGCGGCCCGGTCACGTTCAACCAGAATTCCCGGCGCTTGTTTATCGGCAATGTAGCCGTGCATTTCACCGCTCAGGTGAGCAAGACCACGCCCCCTAAATTGGTGATCAACTTTACCGCTCCGGTGAACCCGACGATTGCCACGGAACCCGGAAAGTTGCGCATGGTGTTCACCCGTGAAGCGGTGGTGGCGCCCGGGTCTCAGATCCTTACCTTTGACAGCAAGATCATTCCTTCCGCCAGTTTCCAGGAGAACAACGGAGCGGCCGAGGTGGCGGTTGCGGCCAGTGTCCCGCTCATCGCGAGCTTCAGTAACGACGGACGCACCATCACCATCGAACCTCCCCCTGTGGCCACTACCCCAGCTCAGCCGCCGCAGACCACCGCCGGTGCGGCCACCGCGTCACCAACGTCGGGCACAATCGCCCTTGCCGCCATTCGACGTTATTTTGCGGTCGTGGATCCAAGCCACGGAGGCGACGAACGCGGCGCCTCCCTCACCGACCAACTGGCGGAAAAAGATATCACTCTCGCTTTTGCCCGCCGCCTGCGGCAGGAACTCGAGACTCGTGGCCTCGCCACCTTGCTCCTGCGCGATGGCGATAGCACGCTCAGTCTCGACCAGCGCGCCAGCTTGACCAACTCCGCCCATCCTGCGATTTACATCTGCGTGCATGCCGCGTCCCAGGGCAATGGCGTTCGCGTGTACACGGCGCTCGTCCCCATTGGAACAGAAAACCGCGGCCCATTTCTGAGCTGGGATGCGGCTCAAACTTCTTTCCAGCTCATCAGTCGATCTGCCGGCACCAGCTTGGTGACGGAACTGCAAAACAAACAAATCGCGGCACGCTCTTTGATCGCGCCGCTGCGCCCCCTGAATAACATCACCACAGCGGCTCTCGCGCTGGAAGTCGCACCTCCATCCAATGACGTTTCCCAACTGAATTCCCCCGCTTATCAGCAATCGATCGCTGGGGCGATCGCTGCCGGAGTCGCAGACGTTCGCGACAAACTCGAGGCCGGACGATGATCCCCCGCTACCTGATCATCGGCGTAGCCGTTCTGCTGGCCATCACGATGGGAATGAGCTTCTACGTCTGGCAGATGCGCGGGCGGGTGGATCGCAGCGAACTGTCCACAGAGAATTCTCAACCCGTAGCGCCGCCTGTTTCTGGCCCCACCGAACAAATCACTCTGTACGTCGCTTATGACGACACCGGAGTTCTGCGTCCCAAGCCGGTTCGCATCCAGCTTCCCGCTGGACGCCAGGAGCGCGCGGCGGAAATGCTTCGCGCCTTGCTCACCCTGTACCTCGACAAAGTTTCGCCGCATCCGCTAGGCGCTGGGTCGGAAATCCGCGACGTTTACATTGTCGATCCCGGACTCGCCGTCATTGATCTCAACGCTGCCTTCGCCGACAGTCACCGTTCCGGCGTGCTGATCGAAGAACTCACCGTGGTTTCGCTGGTCCAGACCTTGTCCGCGAACGTTCCCGGCATCGTTCGAGTAAAGATTCTGGTGGAGGGCAAGGAGCGCGACACGCTTGCCGGCCACGCCGACCTCTCCAATTTCTACGACGTCCCCGCAGTAAACCAAGTCGTCGCTCAACTGCAGAACGCCCAGTGAACTCTCAGCAACAGGTTTAGCCGCAGCGCGGCGCAAGAATGCAGCCCACAGCGCAAGCTGTGGGCAGGAGGCGGGGAAACCGTAGAGCCCCAGCGGGGCGACCGATAATAGCCCAGGACGCAGTCCGGGACGCAAGTCCGGGACGAAGTCCTGGGTAGGACGGGATGAGGATTCAGGCCCCGCATAGCCTGCCCTGAGCGAAGTCGAAGGGGGCGCCAAAGCAGCTCGCACGCAAGATTCTTCAATCAGGGCCACAATCCTTCGAAATAACGGCATGAGGCCCGCGAAATCCTGAACGGTCCGTCGCGCCCTCCACCACTCCACCCTGCTACAATCGCCCCGTATGTTTTATCGCTCGGACAACCGAACCCCCGACCAGATGCGCCCGGTCAACATCTTGCCTGGCTACATCAACACCGCCGAAGGTTCGGTCCTCATCGAAATCGGCAACACTCGCGTGATTTGCACGGCCTCCATCGAAGAAACCGTTCCTCCATTCATGCGCAACAGCGGCAAAGGCTGGATCACCGCCGAGTACAGCATGCTCCCTCGCGCCACTCTGACCCGCACCCCGCGCGAGGTGACCAAGGGACGATCCAGCGGCCGCACCCACGAAATCCAACGCCTGATCGGACGCTCCCTGCGAGCCGTCACCGACTTGGTACGGCTGGGCGAGCGCACCATCTGGATCGACTGCGACGTCATTCAAGCGGACGGCGGCACCCGCACCGCCTCCATCACAGGCGCCTTCATCGCCCTCGGCCTGGCGCTCGAAAAGTTAGTCGAAGCCGGAACCCTGACCTCGGTTCCCCTGCGCGATCTCGTCGCAGCCGTAAGCGTCGGCATCGTGGACGGCGAGATCCTGCTCGACCTCTGCTACGAAGAAGACTCCCGCGCCGACGTGGACATGAACTTCGTCATGACCGCCGGCCGCAAACTGGTCGAGGTCCAAGCCACCGCCGAGCACCAAGTATTCGACGAACCCCAACTCGCAAAAATGATCACCCTGGCAGGACAAGGCGTCCAGTCCCTAATCGCCAAACAACAAGCCATGCTGGGCACCCTGACGTTGCGTCAGTAACCAGAAATCACGTAGGGACAGCCGCCCCCGGCCGTCCAGCCGGGCGAAGCCCGACAGCAGAATGCCGACAAACTCACGATCCGTATCAGGATATGGCTTCAGCCATATCGCAAGCGTCCCAATCAATACGGCTTCCAGCCGCTGCCCCGTTCGAACTCCGCTTAGGCAGGATATTTCTCGCGCCGTCGACCGAGGTCCGATTCGAGAAAAAACCTCCGAGGATTGTTAAAATAAACCTGCTCGAATGCGCAGGTGTCGTTCGCGCCGCCCAAGCGTTCTAATCGTTGAGGTCACAGGTTGAGGTCATAGGCTGAGGGTCATAGCAATGTGCCGGAATATCAAAACCCTGTTCAACTTCGATCCGCCGGTCACCGAGGAAGAGACTCGAGCGGCTTCGCTGCAGTTCGTGAGAAAAATCACTGGCTTCAACAAACCGTCGAAGGCCAACGAGGACATATTTCTGGCTGCCGTCGAGGAAGTAACCGGCATCTCGAATCGTCTTCTCCGCGCCCTCGAAACCAGCGCCCCGCCCAAGAATCGGGAGGAAGAGGCCGCAAAAGCCAGAGCCCGCGCCGTCGAGAGATTCGGCCCCTGAATCCAAGGCATAGAAGCGGACTACCGTGCTCAAGTGTGGCAAGCGTGGCAAGTGTGGCGCGGGCGCCCTCGCCCGCGTGTTTCCTCATGAAGGAACATGCAGGACAAAAGAACCGAAACGCGACCGCCCTCAATAGCCGCGAAGCGGCGACAGAATGCAGCCCAAGGCGCAAGCCGTGGGTGGACAGCGGGAAACGAACGAGCCCCAGCGGGGCGAAAGATCAGTTGCGACAAGACTCGTCCAGCCGTGCCGCCCAGAGCCAAGAAAAATGCGGCCTTCAGCCCCTGGGAAATCATCGTGTCCCTCGACAACGGGATCATTCTTTCTCCGCAATTCCGCTGCGATCGACGAACCGCCCCGCCCTTCGCAAAAAACGCGAAAGGGCAGGCCCCCCTCAAGATCAAATTCGGCGAGTACGCTGGTCACGGAAAAGCCGGGCCAGCCCCCCAGACCATCGGACACCTGTTTGCCGGTTAGTCTCGGCCATGGAAATACCGGGCCGGCCCGTTACATTTCCACGTTGTTGGGCGGGGCCTTCAAGAAAGACTGGCCAAATCAGCACGATCAGGAGACGGCATGGCACATTCTCTATTTCTGTGGTAATTTTTGGCCATGATTCATATGGTCGCATACGATTTGACGACACCCAACGACACCGCAGAAAACTATCAGCTGATTATCGGTGCCATTAAATCGGAGTTTAATAGCTGGTGCCATATTGAACAATCAGTTTGGTTGGTCGATGCCGAAGTCGACGCGGTTACAGTTCGAGATAACCTGAAAGTGTACCTGCATCAGGGAGACGTGCTGTTCGTAGTACCGATTCAGAAGAGTTGGGCTTCGTGGAACTTTGGGAAGGAACGCAACGATTGGCTTAAGGGGCGTCAGTTTTAGGCCTATTCTTGCGCCCAGTACGCAGTTCTGAGATGGTTGAAGTTAAGCACGGGGAGGCTGAGAGTCATAAGAAAGTGGTAAAGACTTCCATCAACTGTCAAAATAAGAAAGTGTCGGACGGCAATTTCGGAGAGGACAGCATCTGACAAGCCGAACTGCGAGAAGGCTATGGATGCAATAACATCTCTCGAGGGGACGTACTGTTCGTCGACAATGTTGACGTGGTTGATAGCAGCCGCCAGATATTTGTTTTTATCCTCTCCAGTCAGCCCGTCGCAAAGATTGCTCATTTCGGTCAAGACGTTGGGAGTCGTGGCCACTATCTGAAACCTGCCGACAATTTCTTCGAGCGCGTCATAATCTCGCTCGGTGAATGCTGCTAACCTTTTGTGCGACGCGATTAGCCCTCGGCGCGTCCTTCCAATTAGGAAAAGCACCAGAAGGTTCGTGTCAAGAACCACTCCAGATGGCGCGTGTTGTTGCAACAGCTCTTCGATGTGCGAGTTCAGAATTTCCAGACCTTCATCGAAATCACTTGCCCAGTGGTGCCGTCAATCGAAACCTGCTTATACATACGCGGATAATTCGGAATCGGGGCTAGGCCGCCCGGCGTGCTCCGAGCCATCGTATAGCCAAGCGTTACAAGCCACTGACCTTGAGGGCCCTTTGAGACCTCTTCAAGAGACAAGTCCAGGAATGGATTCCCAAACATCTCCTTGAAGTTCTCCATCGCAAGTCGAACAGCGTCCTTTACGTCTATGGGCGGAGACATATCTACGCCCGCCTGCGGTTCTGTGGTGGGGGTCACTTCCTGTGGCATAAACTCTCCTTGCGAGAACGCGACATTATAGCTGATAACACCGCCGCAATCTCAAATTCAGCTTGGGGGCTGGCCCGGCTTCATCCGCAAACGGCAGCAGCAGCCACGAGCCTCCTTGTCTCTCCCCCTCCCGGAAAGACAGCGCGGAGACCCTCATCCCGAATCGACGAGCGGAAACTCCGTGCGGGTGTGGTACGCCCACCCGACGATCTTCCAAAACGAACTTTCCAAAACGGGAAGCCCCGCGCCTTTTCCCCATTCTTCGCTTGACTTCCAGCAGACTCCGAGATAATCATGTAACTGTATACTCAGCTTGGAGATAATACGGCGAAGCTCTAACTCCTTTGTCCGGAATATTTTGCATATAAATCCTTATTCCTCAAAGATCTTGGTGGTAGTCTGGCCCTAATCCCATGATTCCAAAAGATCAGGGGGAGGGGTACCCAGCTAACTGAAAAGTAAACAGCGTCGCAGACAAACTTTTATTTTAGCGAGCTAAATCCTAGGGAAACTGAATAAGTCTCAGCCGGTCAGGAAAGCTGCACGGGGTTCATAGTAGAAACTCCCTGGAACAGCAAGGTGGCGCGGGCGTGCATGGATCCCTCACTTCGTTCGGGATGACATGCATATGAATTGATAACTCGATAAGGATTTTTGGGCTTTGGGTTTACAATTGGTTGCCCTAAGAATTCATTGAATCATGAGCTTTGAATAACCACGGAGGAATCCTATGAAACTCACTCCCGGAAAGCTAGCTGGCCTTAAGAAAGTATCCAACGACCGCGGCGTCATCGCGGCTGCCGCGATGGATCAGCGCGGGTCCCTGCAGAAGTCTTTGGCCAAGGAAAAAGGTGGCGAAGTCAGCGATGCCCTGATGGAAGAATTCAAGTCGCTGGTCGCCGAAGTTCTCACCCCGCATGCCAGCGCGATCCTGCTCGATCCCGAATGGGGCCTGCCCGCCTCCAAGCGCCGCGCCAAGAACGCCGGCCTGCTGCTGGCCTACGAAAAGACCGGATACGACAAGACCGGCCCCGGCCGCCTCGGCGACTTGCTCGATCGTTGGTCCGCCCGCCGCCTGAAAGAAGCAGGGGCGGACTGCGTCAAAATTCTGCTCTACTACACGCCCTTCGATCCGAAAGACACCAATGACAAAAAACATGCATGGGTGGAGCGCATCGGCGATGAGTGCCGCGCCAACGACATCCCATATTTTCTGGAGTTTGTCGGATACGAAGAAGGCGCGGACGAGAAGGGCTTCGAGTACGCCAAGAAAAAGCCGCAGATCGTAATCGAGAGCATGCGCGAGTTCAGCAAGGATCGCTATGGCGTCGACGTGCTGAAAGTCGAAGTACCCGTGAACATGAAGTTTGTCGAAGGCTCGAAAGCCTACGCTGGCCAGAAAGCCTACAGCAAGAAAGAAGCCGCGGACCTATTCTTGAAAGCTGCGGCCGTCGCCACCAAGCCTTTTATCTATTTGTCAGCGGGCGTGAGCAACGCGGAGTTCACGGAAGCGCTCGAACTCGCCGGCGAATCAGGCGTAAAGTTCAACGGAGTACTTTGCGGCCGCGCCACCTGGAAGGAAGGTATCCCGATCTACGCCAAGCAAGGCGCGGAAGCCTTCCGCAAATGGCTACAGACCGAGGGCGTGAAGAACATCAACAATGTAAACGACCGCCTGAAAGCCGCGACGTCCTGGCACTCGATCTACGAGGTCGAACCCGCCATGGCCGGCGTCTAAGCTGTAGAGACGTAGCTAGCTACGTCTCTACCTACCTCTGACGCGAAGGCGTGCCGCTCAAACCGGCGCGCTTTTTTCTTGATCTTACAAATTGAGATCGACTGACATGAACAAGACCGCTCTTATCACCGGCGCCTCTGGCGGCATCGGATACGAACTGGCCAAGCTCTTCGCCAAAGACCATCACGATCTCGTCCTGGTTGCGCGCAGCGCGCCCAAGCTCACGCAATTTGCCGACGAACTCCAGCGCCAGTTCGGCGTTTCGGCGAAAGCCATCCCGCTCGACCTCACCGCCGCGCCAGCCCCGCAATTCCTGTTCGACCAACTGCAGCGCGAGGGTATTGCTGTCGACTTCCTGGTGAACAACGCAGGCTACGGCGTGTTCGGCGAGTTCGCGAAGGTTTCGCTGGAAGACAACCTGGGACAAATCCAGCTCAACATCAGCGCGCTCACTCACCTCACCAAACTTTTTCTCGGCCCGATGATCGAGCGCCATTCCGGCAAGATCATGAACGTGGCTTCCATAGCAGGGTTTCAGCCCGGTCCGCTGATGGCGATTTACTACGCGACTAAAGCCTATGTGATTTCGTTCTCGGAAGCGCTGGCGAACGAACTCAGGAACACGGGCGTGACCGTGACCTGCCTGTGTCCCGGCGCTACCGACACGGGCTTCCAAGGACGCGCCGGCATGGAAAACACCAGGCTGTTCAAGACACTTCGACCCATGGATGCGAAGACTGTCGCCCGCGACGGCTATCGTGGCCTGCTGGCGGGCAAGACGCTGGTGATCTCCGGATTCCGAAATTGGCTGCTGGCAGAGTCGGTGCGATTCAGCCCGCGTAAGCTGGTGACGGCGGTTTCGCGAAAGGTGCTGGATAAAGCGGAATAGACCTCATGTATTCGCGGATTGGGACGATGCTTGAATTATGCGGACCAGTATTGAGATCGACGAGAAGTTGATGCGTGAGGCGATGCGATGCGGCGGCGCCCGGACCAAGAAGGCTGCCGTAAAAACGGCTCTGCAATTACTCGTCAGGACACATGCCCAAGGAGCGATTGCTCGGCATCGCGGCAAGGTGATGTGGGATGGACCTGGCGATCGGGCCGCCTCAAGCTCGCGGACCAAGGGCAAAACTGACTTCAAGCGCTTGCGCCAGATGCGGGATGCGGACATCGACGACTCCGACATTCCCAAGCTGGATCGATCGTTCTGGAAGCATGCCAAGCTCACCATGCCGGAACCCAAAGACCGTCTGACCATCCGGGTTGACCATGATGTTGTGGAATGGCTCAAGCGGGCGGGCAGCGGCTACCAGACCCGCATCAACGCGATTTTGCGCTCGTACATGAAGGCCCAGTCGGAATAGGTGGGCCAGCCCCGGCGGCTTGAATATTCACAATGGCGCGGAGAGCGAGCCACACGCTCACGACCGAGAATCTACCGCCTCTTGCTCGCATCAGTTACAATGCAGTCAACCGCTAAATGAAAACGACGATGGTGCGAGTCGCGTGCGCCGATTACAGCGCAAAGGGCCCCTCACCACCAAGGACCCCGTCCGCTCAAACGATTCTGAATGGTGAAGTCCACAATTGGTATCGGTTGAGACTTGGCTACTCGGATCATCTTGTCGCAGATTTACTCGAGGAGTTTGGCCTCCAGCCTGGGGACAGATTGTTGGACCCATTTTGTGGTTCCGGTACGTCCCTAGTGGAATGCATGAAAAAAGGCATTGATTCCGTCGGTATTGATGCGAATCCATCCAGTTGCTTCGCCGCTAGGGTGAAGACAAATTGGCACTTGCGGCCCGCGACTGTCCTAAGCCTACTCGATGAAATCGAGGCAGCATTTCACCGATATCTTAGGCGATCTTCTGCTCTATGCAGTGATCCTACATTCGTCTATTTGCAGGAAGCCGGCATGATTGAACGAGGATGGATCAATCATGGGCCACTCGCGCAATCCTTAGCCTTAAAGCAGGCCATTTGCGATCTGTGCACCTCCGAACCATATAAGCATGCTCTGCGCCTTGCTTTGATAGCAGAAGTTGTTGACGGAGCCTCAAACGTTAGGTTCGGCCCTGAATTGTACTGCGGCCCGCCCCACGAAGACTGCGATGTCTTGGCGGGATTCATTGATCGGGTAGAGACTATGGCTTTCGACCTTGGGGTCGTAAAGAAGATGCCCAACCGTGGCACTGCCCAAGTGGTTTATGGGGATTCTAGGGAATGTCGTTCCGTCGTCCCCGAACATCGGAAGCCGTTTTCCGCAGTGATCTGTTCACCACCCTACCCAGCAGAGCATGATTACACTCGCAATGCCCGTTTGGAGTTAGCTTTTTTGGAGGCAGTGACGGACCGCGAGACCCTGCGCGACATCAAGAAAGGGATGATCCGCTCGCACACAAAGGGCATCTACAAAGACGACAGAGACGACAAATTCGTAGCGAACAACAAAGCCATAAAAAGCCTAGTGGCGGAGTTGGAAAAAGTGGTGGCTGGCAAGAAGTACGGGTTTGCTCGCCTATACCCGAAGGTCGTTCAAGAGTATTTCGGAGGCATGAAGCGGCACCTGCTGAGCCTTCGATCCCTCCTCCGTCCCGATGGGCTTTGCGCGTACGTCGTTGGGGATCAAGGTTCATATCTCGGAGTTCACGTGCCAACAGCTAAAATCTTAGCCCAGCTAGCAGAGGAGGCTGGTTTTCAAGTTACCGGAATAAGAAAATGGCGAACTCGATGGTCCTCTGTAGCGGCCCGTGGGATAGACGAACATATTGTCTTGTTTAAGAAACTTGCAAAGCGGCGCTGACAATGCCTCAAATAAGAGTTCACGAGAAGGCTCTAGCACACCTCAGTAGAGGACTCTATCGAAGCCCCGCAAGTGCGATCCGCGAACTGGTCAGTAATGCCTGGGATGCGCGCGCTCGCACCGTTCGGATAAATACGAACTATCCAAACTTCCTGCAGATCTCTGTCCAAGACGACGGAGATGGTTTCACAAAAGACGAATTCGTTCAGTTGATGCAAGGAGGCATTGGAAACAGCGAAAAGCGGTCCCAGGGGGCGAAGGTCATCGAGCGCCCTGTAATAGGTCGACTTGGAATAGGACTCCTCGGCGTAGCACAGATATGCCCGAGCTTCACCATCAGATCGCAGACGGAGGAGGGCGAAGGTTTCCGCGCCAGAGTTGTCCTATACGACCTGCTCAAAGAAAAACTCGACAAGGATGACGACACTGTTGTTAAACACGACATCATCGATATAGGTACGTTCGAACTTGAGAAGTTCCAACCAGAGAAAGGCAAAAAGGGGACCCTAATAATCGGCGATGATGTGCATCCCACTTTTACTCGGGCCTTTCGGGACTCCCTCAGCTTTGAGAAGTTCAAAAAACCTCCACTCGATTGGGCAAAAGCACTCCGAATCGTGTCTCGCGTTCATTCATTGCAGGAATTGGGAGACTACTGGAGACTTCTTTGGGAACTGTCCGCCTGTTGTCCGATCCCCTACATAAGCGCGTCGTCCCTCCCGAGCGGCGTCGTCGCCGCAGATCAGCGCCGGCTGGAAAACTACGATTTCAAGGTCATTGTTGATGGTATTCAGCTGGCGAAGCCAGTTGCCCTGCGCAGTAATCCTGGGGGATATACGACGAAGAGGATTGAGGCTCAAAAACAAAAGGTGTATGGAGTGGACCTGTCATTTCATGGGTACATCGTCGTGCAGGAGGGTTTGCAGCTCAAGCCGGACGAACTGCGTGGCATCCTGATCAGAGTAAAAGATGTCGCGATCGGGTATTACGATCAATCGATGCTGGACTACCGCAGCAACGAAGGGCCGCGCAGTCGCTGGCTGACTGGAGAAATCTTCGTCGATTCCGGGCTAGAGGACGCTCTCAACATCGACCGCGACAGCTTTAACCGCTTCCATCCTGAGTTTCGTGCAATTCAGGAATACGTTCACGAATTGCTGAAGAAGGACATATTTCCAAGGGTGTATCAACAGATCGATGTGAGGACAGCTGCCCGACACCAGTCGAAGAGTCGGGTCAGACGGCGCGAGCTGGCAAAGGTCCTGTCCAAAGCAGTGGAAAAGCCCGTGTCTCTCACTTACGTTTCCCGCTCCGGCTCTAACGATTTACAGAAGGTAACGGTGAAGAACAAGGCGGGCAAAGCTAATGTGAGCTTACCCGACCCCGAGGAGCTTGAGACCAAGAGGAAGAATCAGCAATTAGCCTCATCGATTCTGGCGATATTTGAGGTGAGTATGCGCGAAAAGGGGCTGGAACGACAACGGGAAACATTCGGGAAATTGCTCCTCGATTTCTTGGCGCATTGGTAGCCTATGGGCACCTTCAAATACGAAAGAGATTTGCTGAAGCACTTTATTCGTACTGATGGCTGGCTTCCATTGTGCAGGCAGCGCCGGAAGCTTATTCGTGCAAAGAAGACCACCAAGAATATTCGAGAACTTCGCTACTTCACGTTCTGTGCCATAGGCGCGATCGACGTACTGATGCTGGATGTGCACAAGGTGCTCACTCCGTCCGAATTGGGCTTCGAGTCGGTTTTCTTCTTCGACAAGGACAGAGAATCGGTTCTTGAAACTCAATCTAGGATTCCGGGCGCTACCGGATTCGTCGGCAACTTCGTCAAGCTTCTCACTTCTGAGGATCTCGAAGACCCGAGCGAAGAGGATGACGACGCGAATGCAGATCCCGGCCATGAGGTCAAGGACCCCCTGAAAAGTCCAGAGGCTGAGCTTAATACAAAAGAGGTCCGTGAAAGGGCGTTGCAGCAGGAGGAGCTTCGACGCTTTGTTAAATGCTTTCCGTTTGACGTGATAAATCTAGACTTGGAAGAATACGTTTTCAAACCCAGCGAGGAACTTCCCGGAAGGTTACTCAAAGCGATACGCAAGATACTGCGATGGCAGCAGCGTCCGGTGAAGATCACCATTCGGCGCAAAGCGCAATTGGATGGTTTCAGCTTGATGTTTACAACGAAGATTGGCCCGAACGACCTGCCGGATGACTATCTCGCAAGATTGCAGAATAGCCTTGCCTTGAACCTTCGACAAGACGAGCAGCTAACTCCGATGTTGCAGAACAGGGCAGGCACGGCGGACATTGCTGAATTGCGGCAACGGAACTTCGAGGTATTTTTCAAGCTTGCGATTCCAAAGGTAATCCTAAACACGTTGATGTCGGAAGATTGGTACATCGAGCCAGAATATGGCATAAAAATCTATGAGTTTCAACGCGAGTTTGACGGTGGGAACTACAAGATGCTTCACATGGTTATGGACATCAGAAGGCACGTCCCCCCTAGAAGTAAGCGACTAGACGGGGAAACATCTGCCGTTGCTGCTGAGGCCTATCAGCAAGTGGTCCGGCGCCTATTCCGAGAAGCTGAAACTGTCGTTGCGGAAGATAGTATCGATCAACCTGCGCTTACGGAAAGCCTCAATGAAATAATTGAACGAGGCAAGAAATACACCGGAGAGAGTTAATAGGACGACTGTCGGGCGACGCGCCGGTGGTTGACCTCATCCGAAGGTGAGGCCATCAGGCTGGCGCAGGAGGTGCCAGGCCTCGCGGTAGTGGGCGTAGATGTCCAGGCGGCGAAAACCCTTGGGACGAAACTTCAACGCCGTGCGTCCCACCACCTCGCGCACCGGCAGAATATACCAAGTTTCTTCCGGGATAATGTAAACCGCTGCAAAATCAATCTCAGACTCCGTGTAAGCCTTCGCCTTGTGCTCCGTGCAATGGCGAATGCCCACATGATACAAACCTCCTGCCATGGAGGCGACGCTCTTGACCTGCACCCGCCAGAGGTTTCCTCCACCTTCCACTACGAAGTCATAGCAATGGGCGCCGTAGGGCAGCGACAGGGCGAAGCCGAGGCTGGCCGCCCTGTGCAGAAAAGCCAGTTCACCGATCTCTCCTTTTTTGAGGTAGGAGAACCCCCTTTGCCGCGCTGCTTCTTGGGCAGGGCTCTCCTCGGACGCTGGATTGCGTCTGCGTGGAACGAGCCTGCCTTTTCTCATTTACGTGGAAAAACGTCCCTGAAGCAAAGTCGCTGCAAAAGAAAAGGCGCAAGCCGGAAAGCTTGCGCCCTATTTGATCTCTACTTCTAGAGTAGCAAATCCGGAGGGGTAACTATGACATGCTTTCCAGATTTATTTCTGGCGCTGAATCAGGGGTTTGGCGGGAATTGGGGGATTTAGGGGGCTTGACAAGATTTTGGAGGAAACTGGCTTTTGAGCAACTCCGGGCTGTTCCTTAGCACCGGCAAACACAAAGTCCCTCGACTCCGCTCGGGATGACAGAGTAGGGGAGCAAGCTGACTAACGACTGTTCTTTACTCCCATTCGATTGTTCCGGGCGGCTTTGAGGTGATGTCGTAGACTACGCGGTTGACGCCTTTCACTTCGTTTACGATGCGGCTGGAGATTGTTTTCAGCACCTCGTGCGGCAGCGGGACCCAGTCGGCGGTCATGCCGTCTTCGGAGTGTACGGCGCGGATCGCGCAGGTGCAGGCGTAGGTTCGCTGGTCGCCCATGACTCCGACGGACATTACGGGGAGCAGCACGGCGAACGATTGCCAGATTTTCTGGTACAGTCCCGCTTGCTTGATTTCGTTTACAACGATGTCGTCGCACTCGCGCAGGATGGTTAGACGTTCGGGCGTGACTTCGCCGACGATCCGAACCGCCAAGCCCGGTCCAGGGAACGGTTGGCGTTGCAGAATTTCTTCGGGCATCCCAAGGTCGCGGCCGATCTTGCGGACTTCGTCCTTGAATAGCTCTTTCAGCGGCTCTATTAGCTTGAGCTTCATTTTTTCGGGCAGTCCGCCGACGTTGTGGTGCGACTTGATGATCTGCGACGGCCCGCGCACCGAGCGCGATTCGATCACGTCGGGATAGAGCGTGCCCTGAACCAGCCATTCGACTTTACCTTCCTCTTTCTCGAGGCGATGGGCTTGCTCGTCGAAGACGGCGATGAATTCATTTCCGATGATTTTGCGTTTCTTCTCGGGATCGATCACGCCCGCCAATTTGCTCAGGAAGCGATCGGTGGCATCAACCGCGACGACGTGCAGTCCCAGCTTGTCACGCAGGTTCTGCTGCACCTTTTCGAACTCGTTCTTGCGCAGCACACCGTTGTTCACGAACACCGAAGTCAGGCGTGAAGGACCTTTCCCATCTCGCAGAGCCCGATCGACGAGTGTGGCAGCGACGGCAGAATCCACGCCGCCGGAGAGCGCGCAAATGGCGCGGCCATCGCCCACGGTCTGCCGCACATTGGCGATGGTCGCATCAATGAAGTGCTGCGGAGTCCAGGTTGGCTTGGCACCGCAGATCACGAGGGCGAAGTTGCGCAGGATGTCGGTGCCCGACTGAGTGTGGCGCACCTCGGGATGAAACTGTACGGCCCACATCTTTTTCTCGGGATTCTCGATGGCGGCGACGGCGTTGGGCGAACTGGCGGTTAGGCGGAAACCAGAGGGCAACTCCACCGCTTCGTCGCCGTGCGACATCCAGACGGAAAGCTTCTTTGGTAAGCCGTGAAACAGGCGCGAGTCATCTTTGATTTCGACATTGGCATGACCGTACTCGCGTTTGTCCGCCGCGAGGACTTTGCCGCCGAGCACGTGGACCATGAGCTGCAAGCCATAGCAGATGCCAAGCACAGGCAGGCCGAGATCGAATACTCGCCGGTCCGTGTTGGGAGCGTCCTGATCGTAAACCGAGCAGGGACCGCCGGACAGAATGATGCCCAGAGGCGAGTAGCTGCGGATTTCGTCAAGGCTGGCAGTACAAGGCAGTACGACTGAAAAGACGTTTTGTTCACGGATGCGGCGCGCAATGAGTTGGGAGTATTGCGCCCCAAAGTCGAGGACAACGATCGATTGGGTTTCCACGGACGAGTGTCTCAAATCGGACAGTAAGTGTAAAGGGGAGGAACTGCTTCTTGGAGATGCTCCAAGATAATGTCACCCCCTAACTGCAACCAGACTTTGTCACCCTAGAGGGATGGTGACAATGAGTCAGAAAGAGTGGCAACGCGTGAAAGTAATTGAGAATGCAGTGGAA